>Ga0209066_10001618_pt1 | contig 29377 bp, 18 predicted proteins | sample All_14_2_FD_187198 | JGI IMG/M metagenome (GOLD analysis project Ga0209066, IMG submission 187198) | Freshwater microbial communities in response to fracking from Pennsylvania, USA - Allegheny Zone_MetaG_DW_15 (SPAdes) (version 2) ...
TCGCTTGGGATGATCAAAGTAGCACCTCCCATGATGGCTTCAATGGTAATGATATTCTTCCCTGTTGAGAGCGTACAGTTAATTAGGCTTATTTCAGCACCTCCCATGATACAGGTAATGGCACCACCTTTTAACTGTTGTGTAGTAACAATTCTTTCTCCTCCACCCAGAATGGCATTGATTTCAAAGGTATCATCATCGTTGGTTTTGACATAGTCTTTAGTGAAGGGTAATTTATGCTTTCTCTTTTTGTTTTGGCTGAATATTAGAATAATACCAATTGATATTAGTAACAAGGGCCAGAACATCTTGTCAAATTCCAGTGAAAGATTAAAGATTCTTGGAATAAGGAAAAAGCCCCCAATGGTGACTAATAGTAAACCAGTACGGCTAATTCCTTTTCCGGAGAAAGAAAAGAGTCCGATTACGACGAGAAGCATTGGCCAAGAGAAGACGATATAACTGATATCGACAGAAAAGAGATTGTATTTGTCTGCAAACAGGAATAATCCAGCAAGAATAAGGAGGATACCTGGCAGAAAGGATCTTTTAAGCCGGTTGTGTTCTCTTTTTTTTCCTTCGTCGATGTTGTTCATATATTCGTTCATGTTATTGTAGTTTTTTGTTTTAGCAAAGGTAAATAGCAGGGTCACTTTAGGAAAGGGAAAAGAGGTCACTAGCTCGATTTTGTCGGTGAATGGCGAAAAAGGGAAGATGAATGGAAAAAAAAGAGGATGTCTGTTTCCAGACATCCTCAAAAAGTACATCAAGCGTTTAAAAGATGATTACCGTTTAGTTGAAGATATAACGGATACCAATCTGAGCTTGCCAACGTGAACTTAAGATACCGCTATCATCGATACCCCAAACATCACCTTTAGGAGCAGTGAAGTTGTATTTAGGAGTGGTACCATCGGCTTCAAATCCTACGAATTTAATCAGGCCATAGTTACCATAGTATCCATTAACATAGTATCTGCGACCCCAGTCTTTACTGATTAGGTTACCGAGGTTGAATACGTCGAAGGTTAATTGAAGGGTATTGCGTTTACCACCGGCCATGATATAGAAATCTTGGGCTATATGTAGGTCGAAGATGTGTTCGAAAGGAGTGCGAGCTCCATTACGTTCAGCATATTCACCACGATGTTTGCTGAGATATTTGTCGTTGTTGATGAAGTTCTCAAGAGCTGCCCATTGGTCAGCTGCGGTAACAGTTGTTGCACTGGTACCTGAACCTGAAGTGTAATCAACGAGATTGATTTCTGATGAAGAGTTAGGGATCCAAATGAGTTCGAGAGCCTGGTTATCTTCACCTAAGTATTTGCTTCCACCGCCCTCAATGTAACCGTAGCTATAGCGATAACCACTTTGTCCATTGTAAACAAGACCAATGGTAGTAGCTGCATGACCAGCATAATCTATACGATAGTTGAGGTTACCAATAACACGGTGACCCATATCGTAATCAGAGATTGCAAGATCGAGGTCGTTTTTACCGCGAACATTGGGCACTCTCCACTGGGAAGAGTTTTGAGAAGAGGCGCCATCGTTCATCGATTTAGCTTGACCGAATGAGTAAGCTACTGATCCTGATAGACCGTGCCAGCCATTGTGTTGAATCTGACCGGTAATGTTCATGGAGTGACCTTCACTGGTATTGTAACCATAGATGATATCGGTGTAGTTTTTACCAACACCACTTGCTACTGCATCAAGTTTTCCCCAGATGGGACGATCGTCAGGGCTTCCGGTTAAGTTACCAACCTTTTTGTACTTAAAGTTGTAGTACATAATGTTGTTAAGATTCTTGGTATAGGTAAAGTCAATAGTTGCAATGAATCCACCGGGAAGTTTTTGGTCAGCAGCAATGCTGGTACGCATTACCTGAGGATATTTGAAGTCTTTCGAGAAGAGGTCAATCTGGCCTGAGGGGACAAATGTACTATTTGGATTATAAGTGGGGGATTGAGTCTGCCAATCAGGATTGAAGGCAACATCGTATTGACGAACACCACCGAGCATCATACCATTGTTGTTGTACATACCACCTGGCCATACGAAAGGAATACGGCTGGTAAAGATACCGATACCACCACGTACCTGGGTCTTTTGGTTGTTAAATACGTCCCAGTTGAAACCAATACGAGGAGAAATCATTACTCTTGCTCCTGGAGCTGTACCTGTTTTTGCATCTAAGTCCGGAGCGTATTCACTATTGGCCATTTCTGCTTGGATAAGCGGAAGAACTTTAATGTTAAAGGTGTCATTAACAGTTGGATCATCAAGGAACATTGGAACATCGAAACGAATTCCAGCAGAGATTTTTAAGTTTTCCAAAATTTGCCATTCGTCTTGGATATAGAATCCAAGTTGTAGAGCATTGAATTCGGTAGCAGCTTTTGAACCATCACCAGTGATTCCATCGACGCGTGAGAAGGTTCTGTCATATTGAGCAGCTAAAGAGTCGTTCAGGAAATCATCAACTGAATTCCAGAGATATGATCCATAGTTTTGACGGATGAACAAGTTGTACATTTTATAGAACTCATTGTGAGTACCGATGGTTAAAGTGTGTTTTCCAAGGTACCACTCAAAGTTATCGGTCAAGGTAAAGACGTCCTGATTTAAAGCATTACCAGCAGAGAACTCTTCAGAGCCAAGACGAATCGTGCCTTTACCATCTTTTAAAGTGATATAAGGGAAGTTACCACCCATGGGGTCACGGTCATCGCGGACGAAAGTAGCTCCAAGTATTAAGTTGTTGGCAAACTGGTTGCCGAAGATACTCTTAAGTTCGAGAGCGGATGAGTTAGTGGTTGAAGGGAAGTAGATACCTGAATTAGAGAAATAGAGGTTAGTTTTTCCCGAAACGCTTGGAGATGTCTGGGTTCCTTTAGTGTATTGATGACGAATGGTCAACTTGTGGTTTGCATTGATATTCCAGTCCAAACGGGCGAAGATCTTAGTACCATCAAGTTTCTTGGTAGCATTGTCATAGACACCTGGATCATAGCCCCAAGCTTTCACCTTGTTTGCAATTTGAGCTAGTTTAGCAGCATCTGCATCTCCTTCATAGGTGCTGAAATCGTATGGAGAGGGGGTTTCATCCTTTTGGAACTCAATATTGGTAAAGAAGAAGAGTTTGTCTTTGATGATAGGACCACCAATACGAGCGCCATAGGTCTTTGATGTAAAGTCGGGTAGTTTAGTTCTCTCAACTGATTCATCATCTGTTGGAGTCTTACCGGCTAAATCTTGGTTTCTGAAGAAATAGTATGCAGAACCTCTGAACTCGTTATCACCACGACGGGTAACCGCATTGATACCGGCACCTGCGAAGCCACCCAGTTTAACATCGTAGGGAGCAACACTAACGTTAAATTGGTCAATGATATCCATTGAGAATGGGCTAATACCCGTTTGACCTCCATTGGTTCCTGATTCAGAAAGACCAAAGACATCGTTATTGACAGCACCATCAATGAAGATCGCATTGTACTTGTTACTCATGCCGGCGATTTCGATACCTCCGTTTTGAGTAACACGAGCTTGAGGTGTCATACGGGTAAAGTCAGTGATTGAACGCGAAATGGTTGGCATCTTATCGATGGCATCACGGGTGATTTGCGTTTCAGCACCTGTTCTGTTACCATCAATAATCTCATTTCTGGCAGCCACTACCTCAACTCCTTCAAGTTGTGATACGCTTTCAGAGAGAACCATGTTCATCCTGAGGGTTTGTCCTAAGTTTAGATAAATCCCCTCTTTTTTGCTGCTTTGATAGCCTACAAAACTAACGGTTAGAGTGTAAGGACCACCTACGTTTACATTGGGTAAACGGTAGAAGCCTTTAACATCGGTTGTGGTACCGTATTGGGTGCCAGAGTTAACATGGACGAGGACTACCGTTGCTCCTGGTAGTGTCCCCCCCTTAGAATCTGTCACCACGCCATTCATCGCAGAGGTTGTCACCTGCGCAAACAGCATGTTCGTGCCTGTAACCATTAAGATTACAAGCAAACTTCTGAATAACAATTGTTTCATACTTCTGTTGGTTTAGGTAAAGCAAGAAATTAAAGTAATGGTTTATAACAATTATCTATTGTTTGATTGAATTAACTTTCTCGTTTGTCTCTTCTATGTAAGACCGGTCAAAGTAAGTTTTAACTGATCTTTCCTTACGGTTGCAAAAGTAAACTTCCTTGTTTGCATGCCCGTATGCCGTGGTTTAAGTTTTTGTTAAGGAATATAATTTTTCTACTGTTACTTGGTTGCTGCTTCTTTTACTTGATTCAAAAGTTAGTTTCAGATGATATACCAACAAAGGTGGTGATTTTTTTAAAAAGATCAAAGGCTTATCTGCAAGAGTTTTATGAGTTTATCTCTATCCTCTGTTCTGATAATAATTTTTACTGAGGATTTTACTGTTAAGGCTTGAGATTTCCTAATCTTGGTAATGCTACATTAAATGCAATTTTTCACAAGAACTCAATTAGCATATTAAACAAGAGGCACTCAATCAGTAGAGTTTGTTGGGATCTATCTGTTTGAATGCCTCTTGATTAATTAGGGAGGGTATTCTTTGGTAATTAATACACTTTTAATTGCTTTTTGTTTATTATCGGAGGGTGTTTTCTTAAAATTTATAGGGTCATACTTACCGAGAAGATGAATGAGCGGCCATAACCCCAAAATCCTCTAAAATCCTCTTCTGAGTGTGAGGCGCCATCGGTACCTGTAAGTATGTATTTTTGGTTAAATAGATTGTTACAGGTAGCATTAAGGGTTGTTTCTTTACTTAGAAACTGGGTTTTATAGTTGATGCTTAGGTCAGTTGTAGTGTAGGAGGGAATTCTCCAGGACGGAGATCTGTCAAAGCTGTTGGTTCGGGTGGCTGGGTCAAAAGAGGCCCAGATTCTATCGTACCAATTGAATACTCCCGAGATGGAAAGATTATCGATAAGGTTAAAACGTGCTGATAGTGCAGCTTGCGTTTGAGGAGCTCCTCCAACTTTTAGGCCTTTTGCATAAACGTTTACCGTATCGACAATTTGATTAGCTTGGTTAACGAGAACGGCACTTACATCATTTTGCCACTCCCAGTTTGCAATTGAATAGGATGCTTTAAGGGAGAGTCGTTCAGTAGCTCTATAGGAAATTTCTGCCTCTAATCCAAGGTGAAGTGCATCTAAACCGGTTATCATTGCCCGGGTTTGCGACGCATTCTCTAAGAGTTTATACTCATTTGATAAGATTGATTTGTCCTTCCAAAGGGTATAATAACCACTTAATCTGAAGTGAAGGTGTTGAAACTCGGCGAGGTATCCCAGTTCTGCTGTTAGAACTTTCTCGTTTTTGAGAGGTTCTGCTGGGATATTATTCCAATTAGGGTAAACAAACTTGTAATAAGGAGCCCTATTAAAATACCCTCCATTAATGAAAAGAACATGATTAGGAGTAATGGAGTGACTTATGCCCGCCTTGACATCATAACCCATTTTGTTTCTTCCATCTGCATTGGTGTTTTTTACGTAATTGTAGTGGTCTATGCGATCATACCAGTTTTCGCTAATACTAGCAGAGATAAATCCATCAGAATTCACTCCGTCAAAGGCCAATTGACCAAAAGCCGAGAGTAAGCCTGTCCGGGCTCCATTATCGACTCTTATCCTATCACCCACTTTTTTTATGATATTACGTCCAGATGCCCCTTCAGCTGTCCAAGCATAGTCATCGATAAAGTATTGGCCACCGAGTAGGTTGGTGATCTCTTCCCAGAGACTAGATTCGAAGTATCTGGCATGCACCCCTGAGGTAATTGTTATCTTCTCAGATGCTTTGTATCTGGCAGAACTTAAGATACCTGCCCACCAATGATTTGCTCTGAAATCAGTTAGTACATTTTTGGAGTAATTTCTAAGTGTATCGCCGCTTTGTGAGACATAATACTCCTGGTGATTTTGATTTTCTCTTATAGCTGCATCCCAGTCAATCAGTCCTTGGCTGTTTCTGTATTGCGGGAGGTATTGTCCGGAGAAGTTTTCATAATATATTCCGCCCCCTGTGCCGGTAGTAGCATAAAGTGAGGTTGAGACGAAAAGTTTCGGGTTTACGTCGAAATAGTGGTTTATGGTAAAGTAAGGTTTATGGTAGAAGTTTTCAGAGATGTTTTGTTTTTTCCCTTCGAGGAATCCCCAATCTTTACTGTATTCTATTCCGTATTGATCTATTTCAGCTTTGCTCAGTTCAAAGTTTCTTTGCCCATGTCTTTCGGGGCTACCCATTAAGGTGAGAACCAGTTTGTGCCGTTTACCAAACTCTTTACCTGCGCTTATCAAGTAAGACCATCCATTGATATCGGTTCCCTCAACAAAGCCTTTACCTGTTGATCTGGATCCCAGGAAGCTAAAGGCCCAACCGGAGGAGGTTTTACCAGAATTAACGCCCAGCATTAGGCGCTGAGCACCATAACTTGAGTAGTTGTATGATAGGTAATTACTTTGTTGAGCTTCGGTGGTTTTAGTTAAAATATTCACGGTTCCACCAATACTATTAAGAGCAACCGAAGAGGCGCCGATTCCTTTTTGAACCTGGAGGGTTGAGGTTGCTTCGCTGAGTCCTTCCCAGTTATTCCAGTAGACTAGTCCATTTTCGACAGAGTTAACCGGCACACCATTGAGTAGTATGGTTATGTTTTCCTGTGAGAATCCTCTAATAGAGAGAGAGGCATCGCCAAAGCCGCCTCCAGTACGGGTGGCGTAGACACCTGGCAGTTCGCGCATAACCTCTGGGAAAGCTTTGCCAGTTTGAAGGTTGTTGAGAGCCTCTCTTGTTAGCGTATGCGCAGTGACTGGCGTAGTAGGGTCAGGCGCAATGTTTGCCACGATATTGACTTCACGAAGGCCTATGGTTATAGGTTTCAGGAAAAGGGTATCGGGCAGGTCAGATGGTTTTGATAGATTTAAGTAGAGGGTCTCATAGCCAACGCAAGAGACCGTTACCATTCCGGATGAGATTTTGGAAGTAGGTTCAATCTTTCCTGTTTGGGAAGAGATGAGTCCGTCTCTTCCTTGGTTAAAGATTAGGTTTACCCCTGCTAAAGGCAGGCGGTTAGTGGCGTCGGCAACGATAAGCGCTTTTTGATTTTGAGCAGCGCTAGTCAGGACAATCATTTGGATTGCACTGATGGTAAGAAACTTTTTGAGTCTCCGATTCATGGTTTAGTACGATTTAAATAATAAAGCCCTGAAAAGGATCCTCAGGGCTTTATATGCATATCGTATACCAACGAATCGGCCAGAAAGACCATACGTGATTTTGCGAACATGTCATATCTCTTCTTTCATCCAGACTTTAACTGTCGGTACCGGAGTTTCACCAGGTTCAGTCATTGCATTACTGCAAAGAGTCGCGGACTATACCGCCGGTCGGGGATTACACCCTGCCCTGAAGAGCTTTTACAATTTTGAACAAAGGTAAAGCCTTTTTTCAAAATAGCAATTATCACTATATGGAATCTGTAATTGAGATAATTTGATTAAGTAATGATTTGAGAATGAAAACTTAACCTAGTACATTGGATCCCAGGGCGGCAACTTGATCGCCTTTTGATTTAGCATCTTTTGCTGCTCAGTCGTTAGATGTTTTTTATCGACTACTACTCTAAACATATACTCGTTGAACCAATCATGAGTCATAACCAGATAGCCGTCATGTCCACTTTTTCCCCATGAGTTTTCAATAAGCCATCGAATAGGTTTGCCATCTTTAGCTAATTCGACTCCAGAAAGAACCATTCCGTGGCTTGAAGCACTCTCAAAGGTGGTGATTCTCTCTTTCTTATTCATAGTAGTAGTAATGCCAAATAATTCGTTAGTGGCAAAGTTGTTTAGATCAAGGACTCCGTTATCGCGATCGAGTTGTTTACCAACATCGCAAGAGAAATACATTCCTTCACCCTCTTTAAGAGATGCCACTGCTGCAGGAGTAATCTCATTCGCTGGAATATTAAGGTAGATCCAGTTTATTCCTTCGTGAGTATTTCTATCATATTCAATCTCATACATTTTGTAATATTCACGGCTAGGGTCATCCATAAGCATCACATACTCATTAAAGTTGGAGCCAACGAAGGTTTCTTTGAAACTTAGAGGGGTATACTCTTTAGACTCGCTGTATTGACCCTCTTTGTTTTCATACCGCCATGAGAAAGTTACAGGTGGTTCGCCGAGACTAAGAGAGAGTATACGATAAACCGTGCTCAGCATCTCTTTTTTTGTGTTTTGAAGAGCATCGGGCTTAGCTTTCGCAGCAGCCATGCTTCTGAGTTTGAGCCCATCTTCTTTGAGCACAGAAGAGATAACTTGTGTAATTGCGCCGGTGTTCTCCGTTTGCTTAGTGTCAGGCATAACGGATTGGGGAACGAGGCCGTATTTATTAGCCACATTGACAAAGCCTGCCCAGGTTCCACCGTCAGCGATTGGGTTTTTAAAAAGCCATTCAACCGTACGGTCATCCATGGGTTTGTTTGCTGTTCTTATGATCTCTTCTAGGAAAAGGTTGGCTTTTTCTAATTGGTCGTAAAAGAAACTGTAGTTCTGTGAGAAAGCAAACTCCTTCATTTTGTTTTTCTGAATGGTTTTTGCCCTCATTACATTGAGACTAGCAAAGAGCCAGCATCTCCCTGAGTTTTTCTGATCGGTGATCCCTTCTGTTTTTACCTTATAGGTGAAGTTATCATCAATTTGATATTTGTTTTGATTATTGACGCTTAGTTGTCGGATGCTGTTATTGGTGATGGCATTACGTAAGACGGCAGCCTGAGGATAGGCTTGTACATCTTTCTTAAACTGCTCCAGCATGTTAGGGGTAATAGCTCCTGATTGAGCCTGTAGGAATGAGGCGGGCAATATGGATGCACCAGTCAATAAACAAAAGAGTAAATGGCTTTTAAGTTGTTTAAACATAGGTATTTAGGTCTTATAAAACTAAAACGCGTTGCGTATAATAAGATTGGTGGCTGTCAGTGATTTGAAGAATGTAAAGACCTTGTGTTAAGGTAGGAAGTGAAAGGATGTTTTTTCCTTGGCATAAGGTATTGGCTGCTACTTGAACAACTACATGGCCGGTCATATCCATTAGACGAACCTGAGCTTGACTTGAAATGTTTTCATTGGATAGATAGATAACAAGCTGTTGATCTTTAATTGGGTTAGGTATAGAGATACCAGATTGCTCCTCTTGATTAACGCCAACGGTGGTTGAGGCCTGTTTTAATACAATATCATTTTGGGGGTCAAAGATTGGTTTTAAAGGCTTTTTATCCAGAATGAATTCATAGCTTTCTCCGTTGAAGGTGTTCATTACTCTAACCGTTGAGTCTAATCCATCAGAACCAACTATTCTAATGGTTAAAGGCATTTGCCAGTAGTAAGAGCCTTCTTGATTGGCAACAAATTTCAGTTTCCATTTATTGTCGGGAAGAGCATCAATGTAGTAGTTGTTACGGTAGATTGGATGGCCAGCAGTGAATATCCATTGATCAAAGAACCATTGGTAGTCTTGTCCGGTAACCGAATTAACGGTAGTGATAAAGTCAGCGATGGTTGCTGAGTTGAACTGAAGATCTGTTCTTGATGCGTATTGATTAAGAACTTCAAAATAGAGAGAATCCCCAAGGGTGTATCTAAGAAGATGATGGACGGCTGCCCCTTTGCAATAGGTGATGCCATAATTAAAGAGGGTATTGGCGTCAGGCGTGTTCAAAGCCCATTCTGGGTCAGAAATAGGCCAGTTGTCTCCCATGTTGTAATAGGCGAAATAGGTATTGGCATTATTAAGGACATCATTTTTGTAGGAGGTATAGCTTTGAGATTCTTCCAGCCATAGAGATTCGCTATAAGTAGCAAAACCTTCATTAAGCCAAATATCAGCCCAAGTTTTACAAGTGATCATGTCGCCAAACCATTGGTGAGCAAACTCGTGAACAACTAACATCTCATCCCAGCAATTTGGGCATAGACTTGTGAGTGTTTGGTTTTCCATTCCACCCCATACGAATTCGTCATTTAAAGTTGCAAATCCATTCTTTGGGAAAGGATGTTCACAATATTTCTCTGAGAAGAAGGTGGCAACATTCCCGATGAGAGCTTTCATGTCATCAGGGTTCTCTCCGGGATTGTAGTAGAATCTAAAAGGTACTTTAGTTGCAGGATTTGAAGGGAGATCCCATCTAACGATATCAAGGTTGTAGTTTTTACTGGCTGAGATAACCATCAAATAAGTAGCACATTTTTCGGTGCTAACCCAGTGGTAATTTAGCGTATCGGCATTGATTGTTGAATCAGCAAGAATACCATTAGAACCTAAAAGGGTGTTTTTTGGAACACCTGCTATTAATTCGAAAGAGGCTTTATCAGAGGGTGAATCATAGCAAGGCATCCATTTTCTGGCGCCTTCAGGTTCACAATCGGTGAAAATCCATCCATTCTTTGCATAAAAAGCATTGTCAGTTACATTATTATGCTTGTAACTCACTTTAAAAGTGAACTCTTCTCCTGCGTTGTACACCCTGTTGAGGTGAATGATTAACGTGTCTAAGGAGTGTTCAAAGCTGACGGCACTTCCACTTACACTAAGAATTTGTAGAGAACTCTGAACTGCATTCAGCTTGACAATGTCTCCTGGGATGATCATAGCCATGGTGATTTCATTCGTTGCTTTGAAATCTTTAGGGTATGGTGAGTTAAAGTTTTTGTAGAAGTTAGCGGTGATCTTATATTTTAAAGCATCGGCTAACTTGGGGAGATCAGCTGTGACCCCTTTATCTGTAAGCTCTAGCTTGCTCTTTTTTAAATGACACTTCCATGAGCCATGGTCTGATTGCTCAATTTGAGCAAAGAGGATTGTTGGAAGAATTGCCAGAAGGAGTAGTAATTTTTTCATCAATTGTTACGAATTTAGATTTATTTGAATATAGTGGTGTTTATACTTTAGGGACTATGATTTGAAGGGAGGCTGCATTTACCTTTAGATTGATCTCCTTTTCAAATCGAATAGGTTCTCCATCAAGGTTAAGATATTTTCCTTTTTTTCTGGTGATAAGGGCTTCATTGGCTTTAAGAGTCAGAACATACCGTGATTGATCTATTTTGCCTCTGAAGAGTTTAAAGATAACGATTGGTATTTTCAGAAGGGGCATCTTCTTTATAATAGTTATATCCACCAATCCATCTGTAATGTCAGCTTGAGGAGCGATCGTAGTTTTGTATCCAAATTGGTTGGAGTTTGCGAAATTTACCATGAGGGCTCTTTCAACGATCTCATTGCCATCGATGGTGATATGGTATTTTTTTGGGCGATAGTTAAAGTAGAGGCTAAGAACGCTTTTAAGGTAACTGAAGAAGCCTCTGCTAGATCCTTCTGCAAAATGTTTCGCTACCGAGGCATCAAATCCTAATCCAGCAATACTAACAAATAGTTCATTGTTAACCGTAACGGTATCTGCTTTAATAACTGCCTCTTCTTTTATAACCTCTAATGCTTTTTTTAGTTGAAATGGAATCTTGAGAAAGTGACTCAGTCCGTTGCCTGATCCCAGCGGGATTATTCCAAGTTTTGTTTGGGAAAAGGTAAGAGCTCTGGCTATATCGTTAATGGATCCATCACCGCCAACAGCAACCACTATGTCGAGATTATCCTCAACGGCCTGAGCTGCTAAAAGACGAGCATGGCCAGCATATTCGGTGTAACTGATGTTGCAAAGAAATTCTTCTTTAGGAAAGATCTCTTCAATGATACGAGGTAGTTCTTGCTTTTTCTTGTGCTTTACACCGCTTACGGGATTAATTATAAAGAGTATTTTCTTTTTATCAGCCATTGGGGTTGTTTACTGTGGGGTTAATTGATTGTTTTTCATTCTCTCATAATAGAGTTGAATAATCGCTTTCCCTTTATCTGTGATATTAAGATCTAATGAAGATTGTTTCGAGAGGTTTTTCGATTGAAGCGGGTCTTTCGTTAGATTGAAAAGTGCGCTAACATTTTTACCGTTAAACTCTAATAGAGTGTCATTTCTAAAAAGATTCCATGTTCCGGATGTATAGCTGATGGCTGGAACGTTGGATCCTTTCGTAAAGGGTGATTCTCCAAAGGCGGTAAATGGATTAGAATACCCTAACAGATGTAAAACGCCGGGCATGATATCGGTCTGTTGAACTGCCGATTTAACAAAAGGTGTGAGTTGGTGGCTGGGAGTATAAAAAATAATAGGGATAGTATACTGCCCGGCTTTTGTTCTTCCTACCGGGGTTGCCCCTTCAGAGGTATGATCGGCGACTAGAACAAAAAGTGTATTGGTAAACCAAGGCTCTTTTGAAGCGGCTTTGAAAAATTTGCGGAGCGAGAGGTCAGCATAAGCAATGCTTTGTTGAATGGGTAGAGATCCTTTAGGTAGTTTATACATATATTCAACGGGTACCTTGTAGGGATGATGCGAGGAGAGGGTAAACAGAGCGGCGAGAAATGGTTGTTTGGTTTGTGAGAGTTTCTTATTGGTATAAAGTAAGAATGGCTCATCCCAAATGCCCCATGTACCATCAAAGTCATGGTCATTGTTATACTCTTTTCTCCCGATGTATTCGTCAAAACCAGCCATGGCACTATAGGCATCAAAACTCATGGTTCCATTATTACCTCCATGAAGGAAAATGGATCTATATCCTAGAGGTTTTAATAGAGAGGGTAATGAATTTATTTTATTGCCTGAGTAAGGAGAGGTGATGAAATCGTAGTTCATCCAGGTTGGTAATGAAGAAAGAATGGCAGGGATGGCTTCAATGGAACGTTTTCCATTGGCAATGCCTTTGGTGAAAATGCCAACTTGTGCCAGAGAGTCAATAAAAGGGGTAAAACCTTTCTTGTTTCCTTGTAAGGTAGTATGCTCATAAGAAAAACTCTCAAGGATGAGAATGACAACGTTATAGCCTTTTAATGTGCCATTTATTGAATCATTGGGCACTTTCTGATCAGGGTTGAATAGCTTATTTGCTTTCTCATCACTGAGATAAGTGGGGACAACGAGTGGTTGGTTCTTGATTGTTTTGATTATAGAGAATGGAGTATTAAGCACAATGGGTAATCTTTCGGGCGAAGTTATTGAGGAAGCCATTACAGGAGAAAGGGGCTTTAATTGTATTCCTCCTCTAATTCCAAGAATTACCAGTCCGATCCAAAGCGCGAACATTGGGAAGTTAAAGACAAAGAAACTCAATTGTCCATGATAGATCAGTTTGTTAAAAAAGGGTCTTCTTTGAGCAAGAAAGATTAAAAGCCAGCATAAAAAGGCCCATAATAAAAACATATACCAGAAATCACGGATGAAGTCAGGCAATAGATTAACAAAGAAACCGTCGTTCATGGCGAAGTTGATAACATCGCCTGTGGTGCGTTTGAGCGTGAAACGATAATAGATCACATCTGCAAGGTTAGCACCGATAGCAATTGCGTTAGGAAGGTAGAAAAATAAGGCAGAGACGGTCCACCGGTAATATTTTCTGTTTCGGAAAGAAAAGGGGATGGAGCTTAATAGAACATACACTGCGTTTATCATAGCTAATGCGGCAAGGTCAAACCGAAGGCCTTGCCAGATCAGGAAGGGGAGATCATTAAACGAAGTGTGTAAACTAAAGAGTTTGTAGTTGAACAGGTATATAAATACTCTAGTTAAAATAAGAAGAAGTAAAGCAATAGTAACTCTGTAAAGTATAACAAAGTGCATGCTTTGGAATGTCCGTCTGCGTTTATTCATGTCTTAAGTAGGGGGGCTCAGTGTTGAGCAAAGAAAAAAGGATTAGAGCCAATTATTTGATTGGAGTATACAGAAGCCGGCCTTTTATTGTATCATCTATGATATCTGAATTATCGTTAATGATGGTATAATCTAGATAGAAAGAAGATGCGGTGTGAGAAGCGACACCTGATGCGTTAACATAAGTTATGCTAGTTGGGGTGAAGGAGACCACTTGACGAGTTATTTTCAGCGTATCGCCGGTTTTATTAGATAGCTCAATTTTTACTTTGGCAAGTAGTTGATTTGCGAAGGTGGGTGAATAGATCCCTTTTGTTTCGGGAAGGGTAAGTTGTTCGAAATAGGTGAGCGTATCGCCGGAGGGGTAGGGTTGTGTGCGTAGAACTTTATATTTTCCAGCCAGAGTGGATCCTTCTATTCTAACGATAAATGTTCTTGTAGCACTACTGGTATTTCCTTCTGTGTCTTTAGCATGATAGGTCACAATGTAAACACCGGTACTGTCTCCATTATAAGCCGAGGTGTCAACAGAGGTCTCCAGCACACCGGAAGCATCGGTGATGCTTATAAGAGTATCGGTGTAAGGGGTGAAAAGCTTAACATAGGTTGGATTGGATCCATAGAGATAGATGGTTGGTGCGGTGTTATCATCCTCTCCCGGATTACAACTTTGGGTCGAAAGCAGAACCACCAAGGAGGTGCATGCTAAAAGAAAATGAAGAAGTTTTTTCATTGAATAGCGGTATTTCAGTATCATTGCACTAACGGCAAAATTAATCTTTCCGTATTAAATTCTGATGCGTATTTCAATTCTTTTACGTAAGAAAGTCATTCCTTTTGAAAGATATAGAGTAGTATTGTTTATTCTCTCCTCTTTTTTTTCTCTGTTTCTTGTTTTTTTACTTTTCAATTACCTCTTCCCGTTACGTGGGTTACCCACCTTTAGCCGCGAGATTCTTTACGCTGATTCAACTTTGGCTCATGTGGTTCTCTCAGAGGATGATAAATGGCGATTAGAGCTGCCCTCCGATAAGATTCCAACAGGTCTAAAGGAAGTTCTTTTATTTAGAGAGGATAAGTGGTTTTATTATCATCCCGGGGTTAATTTTATTGCTGTCGGTCGGGCATTAATCCAAAATTTCACCTCCGGACAAAGGGTTAGTGGTGCGTCAACGATTACTATGCAGGTTGCTCGAATGATGCAGCCAAAGGCGCGAACCTATAAGGCGAAGATTATCGAAATGTTCAGAGCTTTACAATTAGAGTGGCGATTCTCAAAGGATGAGATTCTCGCTTTATATTTTAGTATGGCTCCATATGGTGGTAATGTTGAAGGAATCAGGGCTGCCTCACTGCTTTATTACGGTTGTGAGCCCTCTTCATTGAGTTTAGCTCGGATTGTGACCTTAATGGTTGTTCCTAATAATCCGAACCGGCTCTCTCTCAGACTTGGGAATGAGTCCCTAATAAAGGCAAGAAATTATTGGTTAAAAAGACTTTATGAGTCAGAACGAATTAATCAACGACAATATCTGTCGGCTATATATGAGCCGCTCAACCTTAAGAGAACTCCTATGCCGACGAATGTCCCGCATTTAAGTAGATGGCTTTATAAAGCCTATTCCTCTCAGAGAGTAATTGTTACTGAATTACAACCTGCAATACAGTATCGTCTTGAGCAGACTTTGTCTCAGTCTTTACCGATGCTTCAGAGTATGGGAATTGGTACTTGTGCGGGGGTGGTTATGGAGAACAAGACGGGTGCGGTTCTTGCCTATGCTGGTTCAGCTGATTTTAAGGATAAGTACAACCAGGGGGAGGTTGATGGATTAAGGGCAATTCGTTCGCCTGGAAGTACACTTAAACCATTTTTATATGGATTAGCCTTTGAGGAGGGGCGATTGACACCTTTGTCGGTTGTGGCTGATGTTCCAGTTTCCTATTTGAGTTATATTCCCGAAAATTATGACAAGTTTTATCGGGGTACGACCACTGTGAGGGATGCTTTAATACTATCTTTAAACATCCCGGCTGTTAGAGAGCTTTCGGAGCTAGGCGTAAAACGTTTTGCTACTTTTATGCAAGAGTCGGGTTTTTCTTCTCTAGGAAGGCAAAAGAATAGTCTTGGTTTGTCGATGATTCTCGGAGGTTGTGGCGTTTCTGGTCTTGAGCTTCTTTCCGGTTATTCGGCCTTTGCTAGAGAGGGTAAATCAGTAGAGGCTCGATTTACAAAGGTGGCTAGGGTAAAAGAGAGGCGTCTCTATAGTGCTCCAGCCGCTTGGATGGTTGCCTCCATCTTGTCGCAGGCTGTTCGTCCTGATCTTCCCTTGCAATATGAAAATAGTCGAACACTCCCTCCTGTTTCATGGAAAACAGGGACGTCTTATGGCAGAAGAGATGCCTGGGCCGTTGGCTTTAATCGTGATTATACTATTTTAGTTTGGGCTGGAAATTTTGACGGACGAGGGTCTTGGGCAATAGCCGGGGCCGAGGTTGCCTCGCCCATCTTGTTCTCTCTTTTTCAATCAATCAGTTCTAAGACCCCTAGGCATTGGCTTAAAGTACCCGAAGGCATTGACTTTAGGCAAATATGTTCAGAAAGTGGGATGATACCCGGTGATTCTTGTTCTCATTTAATGATGGATTCGTATATCGTAGGAAAGAGTAGTTGGAAAAGATGCGATCATCTTAAGCCGGTATGGGTGAATGATAGATGCAGTGTCTCCTATTGTAATGAGTGTATGCCTGAAGTGGGGGCTCATTTAAGATATCTTCCTAATCCTATTCCAGAAGTAGCGGAGTGGTATAGGGAACATAAAGTCAAGTTTAGAAGTGTTCCCCCTCATAATCCTAAATGTCAGCGTGAAGGCAGCGGAGATAAGCCGGTAATTGTATTTCCTTCTCAGGGAGCCACCTATTACTTGGCAAAAGGGGATTCGGTGCAGTTGAATCTGGAGGCTCAGACCCGTCGTAATGTTCGGAATCTCTGGTGGTTTATAAATGGTCGGCTTGCTATCAAGACGATGGCAGGTAAGAAGGCTTTTGTCAAGGTACCTGAGGGCAGAGTTAAGGCGGTTTGTAGGGATGATCAGGGTAACCAGTCTTCTGTTACCTTCACCGTTCATTATTATTAAAACATTGCAGGTAAGTTCTTACCTTTGCAATAAATTAGAAAAGAATAAGTACTCTATGGCACTTACATGTGGAATCATCGGTCTGACCAACTCCGGAAAGACGACAATATTTAATTGTATCTCCAATTCAAAGGCACAAGCTTCAAGTTTTGGACAGGCTAATAAGGCTAATCTTGGAATGATACAGGTTCCTGATGAGAGATTATATAAGATAGATGCGTTAGTAAAATCGGCAAAGGTGGTACACACTACGGTCGATATTGTTGATATACCTGGTTTAACCAAAGGTGGATCTAAAGGAGAGGGCAGTAAGTTTTTGTCGGAAATCAGAAATGTAGATGCCTTGATTCATGTACTTCGTTGTTTTGATGATCCTACGATGCCTCATGCCGAGGGTTCAGTAGACCCGGTTCGTGATAAGGAGTTAGTGGAAATTGAGCTTCAGGTAAAGGATTTAGAGTCTGTTGAGCGAAAGATTATCCGATTAGAAAAGATGGTTAAGGCTGGCGATAAGGATGCAAAGCGTGGGCTTGAAGTCCTTGCTGTCTTTAAAGACCATCTTGAGAATTTACAACCCGCCAGAACAGCACCTATCACAGGAGATGATCGTCGTTTTATTGATGATCTGTTTTTGCTAAGTGATAAGCCCGTATTATATGTTTGTAATGTGGATGATGAATCGGCTTTAAAAGGTAATAAATGGAGTGAATCGGCATTAGAGGCACTAAAAGCGGAGAATGCAGAGGTACTTGTTATTGCCGGGAAACTTGAGGCTGAGATTGCAGAACTGGAAGACATAGAAGATCGCAATGTCTTCCTTCAAGATGTTGGCTTAACTGAACCTAGTGTTAATAAGATGGTTCGTGCGGCTTACGATCTCCTTCAACTCGAGACTTTCTTTACTGCTGGTCCTAAAGAGGTCAGGGCATGGACAATGCATAAGGGGAGTACTGCCCCTCAAGCTGCCGGGGTCATTCATAGTGACTTAGAGCGTGGCTTTATTCGGGCAGAAGTCATAAAATATGATGACTTTATGCGCTACGGTTCGGAACATGCTTGCCGTGAAGCCGGAAAACTTTCGGTAGAGGGTAAAAACTACATCGTGAATGATGGAGATTTGCTCCATATTCGTTTTAATGTTTAGTTTTTATCTGTTTAACGTATGAAAAGGGGTAATCTGCTACAACATGATTACCCCTTTTATCTTAAATTCTAAAGTGTTTCATGTTAGGTCTTTTGTGGTACCTCTACGCTTCCTCTACGTTTCCTCTACGCTCCCTCTCCATAAAATGAATGGCTAACACGGAATTTTACAGGTTGAAAAAACGAAGAAGTATTGGTTTGTGTGATGATTTTCTTGCTTAATCTGAAGGTGAGAGATACGAAGGTATATGGAGAAGATACGGAGAGGATACGGAGAGGTAGAGGTAAGTATAATAATTTTAAGCGTTTAAGATTTGTCATATAGGTATACTACCTGTCTTCCTCTAGCTTCGAATTTGGCTTTGTCGTATCGTCCGTGGGCCAGAGCAAACCAGCAACAAAGAATAAAATGGCAGTTGGTAAGAAGATGAGTCCTGACCACATGGTTAGTTCTAAATCGAGGTTATTACGGGCGTTGATGCCATAGAAGAAGATCATAAGACTCATTGTCCCAACAACTATTCCACCCTCTTTAGGATATTTCCAGCCAATGAGGAGACCCACCAGGTTTATCAGAGCCATTAAGGCTAATGATCCATAGCTAGCTGATAACTGTGATGGGTTCATAAGAGGGATTTTATTGTAGATCCATGTGATGTATACAAGTGATGAGAGGATTGCTAAAATCTTTCCAATTCTCCAGAGGAGATTTGATAGCGGCTGATTAGGGGTGAATTTGATTTTCATTCTTATTAATGACTCTTAGATACAGATAAAGGTACTTACTTGTTTTGTGAAAAGCTTCTAAAAAGGAGGTACAAAGATAACGGATAAGGATTGGGGAATTTATCCTATTTATACAGTTGTATATCTCAGTTAATCACGATAATATAAAGTTATTAACAATTTTAGGATTGGAAGAGAAATAGGGACTGTTATTGGTGTTTTAAATGAGGCGGAAGAGGGTTGTTGGACGGTTTATTTGGTTGGTAAATAGATGTTTAGATTCAGTATTGAATTAGTGTTAGTTTTTATCAAGGCTAATTATTAACAAATGAACTCATACTTATTAACAAGCCTTTAGGTTGCTGAATTAACAAAGTAAATTTACATTAGAGATAAGTATATGCTTAAGAAAATCACAATTTTCGGTATTGTAATTTTTCTTTTTACGTTTGCTGGGTTCATACAGGCGCAGGATCGTAATAGTGATAATCTGCCTGTGGTAGGAGCTGTGATGTCGGCATTAAGAAAGGCCGATGGGTGGGCTTTACAAGATAATGGTGTTTGGATAAAGTCTGAGAATAAGCTTCCTAATTCAAATGCTGATCGCAATAAGACTGATGATGAAGAAAATGCTTTAGGGCGTCATAATTTTAAAGTAGTTGAGCTGAGAGAGGTGATGGTTCATGGGCAGCAGTACGTTGTTATGCTGGTTGAATCAAAGAGCGGTCGATATAAATTTAAAAAAATTAAACAGGGTTGGAATACATTTCATTATGTATCCTATTATGTATTTAGAGCGGCTAAGTTGAAAGAGATATTACCTGATTCATCGAGGGTGGATGAGGTTAATTTGATAAACCTAGATTTATTGTGGTCTGATGTGATTGAAGATTTTGATCGGGATGATTATTTGGTGAAGATCTCCGGTCAGATACAGAAAGTCGTCGCTCAGAAGTTGACCAGTCCGCGAACTCTTTTAATGGCAGCTGCAAAAATGAAGAGTGGAGGTAAGGCAGTCGTTCGATTTCGGCTGATAGAGGTTTTTAATCAGAAGAATATCTATTTTAAATATTTTGTGCCTGATAATCAAAAGTCTTTATTGGATAAGGTTTATTATGAGGTCCCGATGGAGACCTTTGTGAGCTTTATTAAGGGTATGCCTGTTTTTGAGGCCTTGGATAAGCAGCCAAAGACTTATCTGGAGTTTTTTAAGAGGGGCATTGCACAGTTTGATAGGGGGGATTATTATGGTGCATTAGCCGATTTTGATCGGGCTATTGCCGCCGACCCATTGCAAAAGACTTTTTTAATATATGCTTATATCGGTAGTGCCCGCTTCACCTTAGGTGAATATGATCTTGCTGAAGCGGCCTATAATATTGGCTATGAATTAAAGCCTGAAGATCCATCCATGGTTAAGGATTGGTATCGGATGCTATATAACCGAGGACTAGTCCGCCATCGATTAAAAGACTCGGAAGGAGCTTGTGCTGATTGGCAGTTAGCGCAAATTTATGGCATTGATGATGCAAAGCGACTTATTGAGAAATATTGCAAATGATTAGGATGAGAAGATTTTATAAGACCTATGATGTATTATATGATGTTCGCAAGGCTCATCATCGGCTTGTGATGGTTCTCTTATTGTTGTTTTTCTCGATAAATGGTCTTTATAGTCAGAAGAGTGTTGCCAAAGTAGGTGGTGAGCCAGAAAAATACTCTTTGTTACCAATGGGGCGAAACTGGAGTTTAGGTATAGGGGGGGGGCCTACTTTATCTATGGGTGATCTTACAGCGGTTAATGATGGTAATATAAGGTACTATACAGGACTGACAGCTTGGGTAGGAAAAGATCTGTTTCCTTGGTTGACGCTTCGGGGACAGGTATTGAATACACGTTTGACCGGACATGGTACATTTGTTAATGGTACCGATGAAGAGCATACCGGGCTTTATATTGGCAAGACGTTTAATTATTATCTGAATACGGTTGTTGATTTTACCGGTTTAATATCTAAGCAGCCGAGTTTGAGAAGATTTCATTGGTATATGACCATTGGTTTGGGTTTTGCCAATTTTGAATCTGTTACAACCGATCAAACAGCCGGGAAGTCCTACGATCAAAACGGCACCGGAGGTTATGGAAGTGGGTTATATGGACGAACCTTGGAGCCTGTTTTACCGATTGGTTTCGGTTTGAGTTATAGATTATCAGATCGATTTAAATTAAGAGCAGAAGGGACTGTACACACTGTTCGAAGTGATAAGGTTGATGGTATTGTTTCTGGATCCGAAACCGATCAGTATTTCACCGGTTCTCTTGGTTTAGAGGTTAATTATCATTTCACTTCAGCCGTAAAGGTTGAACCATTGACTTACCAGACTAATCCCGATTTGATCCCACTGAAGTATAAAAATTATTATAGTCAGAGTCGTGGAATAGTTGATCCGAAGTATGCCGATAAACGCCCCGAGCTAATTGTAGATATTCCTAAGCAGGTTACAAAAGGTTCAGAGGCGATGGTTGGAATAGAGTTAAAGAATGCCGGCAGAGAAGGCATTCTTGACTTAGAGTTTGTGTTGCCTGATGAGGTTTCCATAGAATCACCGGGGATAAAGCAGATCTCCTATAAAAAAACAGCTTTAGGCGTTAATATCTATTATAAGGTAGAGGCGTTAGATACTAGCTCGCGCAAGTTTTTTAATCTTGTTTTCAAAAGCAATGTAAATAAGGAATTTCCGATTATGTTAGATGCCAGTTTTACAGCCTATAGTGGTGAGAAATACGCATTTAATGAGATGGAGTATCTTTCGTTTGAGGGTAAAAGTATGTCAGAGGAGTCTAGAGATAATAAGATTGAGGAAGAGCTGCTACGTGGAAGGGTTTTTCGGGTGCAGGTCATGACAGCCAATCAGAGAATAGAATCGCAGGAGCAGTTTAATAAGTTATTTCCTGGGTTAAATCGTCGATTTTATGAAGATAAATTTGAAGGGACATATAATTATACCGTTGGATCGTTTCTTTTAAGGAGTGAGGCTGATGCCTTACTTGATAGTATCGTTACTGCCTTTCGCATTAAAGGAGCAATGGTGGTTTTGTTTGAGAATGGAACAAGATCCAGACAGCTAGAAGATCTCTTTGAAAATTATGAGAATCCGTTGGCTCATTTTGATATTAACACCTATTCTGACGATAAATCGGATAAAAAGGTTGTATCTGGCAAAGATCCTATTTCGGGTTCAGAGTTTCGTGTTTTACTTGATGGATCTAGAAAAGATCGTGCTTCAGTTTCAGATATTCTTGCCCGGATAGGAACAAGAGAGCCGATGTTGGAATATCAGCATAATGGTGCATATTTCTATTTTGTTGGTATTTTTAATCAGTGGAAAGTGGCCAATGCTTATGCTTCTTATTTGAAGCATAATTTTGGTTTTGGGAATGTTGAAGTCGTTGCATTTAAAAAGGGGAAGCCTGTTTCTAAGTAAAGGAGGTTAATTTGTTTCGATAAATTGCCGTTGAACTTTATACAGGTTATATAGGGTTGCCTTATTCCATGAATACTGTGTGAATAATTAAGATTATGGACTCCAATTTCAATAATTTACTGGAAATAAAGGCTTTTCTAGATGAGAAGGTGGATTTCTATAATCGTTCTTTTTTTATCGAAAGTGATCCTATTTCGTTACCGCATCGATACAGGTTAAAAGAGGATATTGAAATTGTTTCTTTTCTTGTGGCAACCATTTCTTGGGGTAATAGGAAGATGATAGTAAAGAATGGCCAAAAGATGTTGCAATATTTGGGGGAGAGTCCCTATGATTTCGTGATGAGTTATCGAGAGGCCGATCTTCAGCGATTGAGTAGTTTTGTTCATCGAACGTTTAACGGTGAGGATTATCAGGTTTTTATTCGGTCTTTGAGGCATTGTTATGTTGCCCATGGAGGGTTAGAATTGATTTTTTTCAAGTATGCATTACCAGATACCCTTCAGCCCGCCATTTCTGAGTTTAAGAAGCTTTTTTTTGAGGTATTGGGACCAAGTAGGTCAATGAAGCATTTATCCGATCCGTTGGCGGGTAGTGCAGCAAAGAGGATCAATATGATGCTTAGATGGCTGGTTCGGGATGATGGAAAGGGGGTTGATTTTGGGATTTGGAAGAGTTTAAGGCCATCGCAGCTCTCCTGTCCGTTGGATTTACATTCAGGTAATGTGGCTCGGATGTTAGGATTATTAAGAAGAAGGCAGAATGATGCTAAAGCGGTGAAGGAGTTAGATGATTGTTTGCGTAGATTTGATCCAAATGATCCTGCAAGGTATGATTATGCTCTATTTGGTTTGGGCGTCTTTGAAGGATTTAAATAGACGATTTACCAGGTTGGTTTAAGCCAGGCTTGAATGGGATAGTGATCAGAGAAGGGTTGATAGCCTGTTTGATAATTATAGGGTTTGAAGTGTTTATCTGAGTATATATAATCGATTCTGATAGGCGGTAGAGCGCCGCCATAGGTGTTTCCGTATCCTCTTCCACTTTCAGTAAAAGCATCAGAAAGACCGATCTCACGCATTGAACCGGCAACATATGAGGCTGGGGTATCATTAAAATCGCCAGCAATAATTACCGGATGAGGAGAATTAGATAGTTCTTTCTTTAAAATAGCTATCTGATGGGATCTTACTTTAAAAGCACCCGTTATTTTTCCAAATATCTTAAGAGATCTTGTTTTTACCGGACTTTGTTGACCTTCAAGCTGGGTCAAATCATCAATAAACTTTATGTCGGTATCAGAGATCTGATTTGATCGAAGATGTACATTAACGACTCTAATGGTATCCATTCCTCGCACCAAATCGGTAATAAGAGCAAACCGTCTTCCTTCAAATTCGAGATAATCAGTTTTAACGATTGGAAATTTAGAGAAGGTTAAAATGCAGGCTACCCGGTATCGGCTCTCATTTGGGAAGTAGTTTCTATAGGTGAATCCCTGCATTTTATTAAGTTTCATGAATTTTTGAGTCAGGGCATTCATCTCTTTTGAACGAGCCAGAAACTCTTGCAGACAAACAATGTCAGGTTGGTGAGAGGAGCACCATTCAGATATATCATCATAGATTGTTTCTGGATTAGATTCGTTGGTGCCCTGGAAGGTTCTTACGTTATAGCTAATGATTCTTATACCACTTCCTCTAATCTCAGTCGTTTTAGTCGAAGAAAATTGCAGGTGATATCCAATGACTTTGTAACCTATCGCAATGGCTATAATAGGTACCAAAGCGAACCAACGAAGTCTTAGTGACCAGAAGATCGCAAATATAATATTAGCCGTGAGCCATAATGGAAATACTAAACCAAATAGAGCTATTAAAGGAAACTTTAAAGGATCGACGGAAGAAGAGGCATAGCTTATGAGTAAACCAATGGTGAAGACAAGGTTTATTAAACGAAGAAGCCAACCAATGAACTTTGGCTTTCTTTTAATACTTTTTATGGCTTTCTTGTATAAATTCAATGATTTACTTTTTACTTGCTCTGAAAAGGATGTCTCTTTCAGCCGAGGTGAGGCTGGCATAACCAGAACGTTTAATCTTATCTAAGATTATATCAATTTGTTCTTGTTCTTGTTTTTTATTAAGGTTATAAAGATCATCATCAACTGCTCTTTTGTTCTTGTATACTTTTTTAAATTTGGGCTTAGGTCGGCCTAAATCATTAAACCAACTGAATTTAAAACCATTTGCATATAGTCGGGCAAAGGCAACTCCCCAAAGCATTCCTCCTATGTGGGCCAAATGACCGCCTGCATTGTTTGAGGTAATCATAAAAAAGTCGAGTATAAACAGGATAATAGCAAGGTATAAAACCTTAATTTTTCCCAAAAAGAGTAGGTTTAATGTGTAGTTTGGAACGTAAAAAGCTGTCGCCGCTACGATTCCCATAACACTGGCTGAGGCTCCTAATAATTTCGCTGTAGATAGAGCATCTGAATAAAATGGGAAAAGATTATAAGCTAAAATATAGAGTAAAGCGCCTGATAGTCCTCCTGCTAGATAGTTTAAAAGTAACATCCTTTGATTGAAATACTGTAGGAATATCTGGCCAAACCAATAAAGCCACAGCATGTTAAACAAGATATGCAGGAGGTCAATATGAAGAAACATATAGGTTATTAATGTCCAAAATCTATTAATAACCTGATTGGTATCGGCTGGTAGTGAGAAGAACTCCAGAATGTAACCTTGAAGAAGCATCTCCTCCGGAAAACGATAGAGAGAAGTGATGACTTTAAAGACCATGATGACCAACCAGACAATAATATTAGCCATCAAAAGCAAAGCAAAAGAATCTCTTCTTTTAATGAATGCCTTGAAATCAAAACCAGGCCTCCTGGGAGGGGTGTATCCTGGATAATCAGAGAAAAAGTTATTGTTTATCGCCATTGTTTATTTTTCCAATACTTAATTAAAATAAACCCAAAGATCATGCCCCCAAGATGGGCAAAATGAGCAATATTATCACTTCCGGAGTTACTTATTCCTAAGTATAATTCTAGAGCCCCATATAGAATGACAAACCATTTTGCTTTTATGGGAAAGATCATATAAAGATAGATCTCTGAATTTGGGAAAAGCATACCATAGGCTAATAAAATACCGAAGACAGCTCCAGAAGCACCTACAGTTGGAACGCTCATTGCACTTTGCATTAATAGATTGAGCGATTTTGAGGCCTCTGAAATCATGGCAGGGTCATTTGGATTCGCATTCCAATACTGTACCATTTGACTTAGCCAATCCGGATTGTAGTGCCCGGTAAAATAGTTCTGAACTAGGGCTTCAAAGTCAACTGGGTTTGGATCGGTCATAAAAAGGTTTAAGTTTTCCTGGAGCCCATGAAATTGATACCATAAGACCAAAAGATGAAGGATTCCTGCTCCAATTCCTGTGACAAAATAGTAGGTCAGAAATCTCTTAGGCCCCCAAACCTGCTCCAGTGCATTGCCAAACATCCATACGGCGAACATGTTAAAGAAGATATGCCCGAACCCACCATGCATAAACATATAGGTGATGAATTGGTAGGGCTGAAATTTATCAGACCCCCAATAGTGCAACCCAAGGTAGTCTGAGAGATCTATGCCTCCTTGCCCTAAAAAGCTTGCCCCGATGGTAGCTATGAAAAACAGGACATTTATGATGATTAAGTTTCTTACTACAGGCATCAGACCAGGTATGCCAGAGGATCTGAATTGATTCATATGACAGATTTGTTATTATTCAAACGTTATCTCTACTCATTTGTTTGAAAAACTACTTCATGAGTTTTTCAATCTCACTAATATCGAAAATTTTGACCGTAATTGCCCCATCTGGAGCTACGTTAGGCATCTCACAGGCGAATAGTTGGTCAATGAGCTGTTGCATCTCCTCGCGACTTAACGTTTGTCCTTCTTTTATAGCATTACTTTTTGCTAATCCAAGAGCGAGAAGTCCATTGAAGTGGATGTTATTTATGGCTTGATTTGAGGATCGGTATTCTTCTATTATTTGTTCAATTGTAGACGCAACATCAGCTATGGGTAAAAGGGTTGGAATACCGTTAACCACAAAAGTATTGATTCCTAAGATTTGAATGTCAAACCCAAGATGACGCAGACCGGGAAGGGCTTGATGCAAGAGGTCTATATCGGCTGGCTTAATGTAAAGATTTTCCGGAAACAGTAGTTGTTGTATGGTTCCAGCAGTATTGTTTAGTCTGTTAAGTGCTTTTTCAAAGAGAACCCTTTGGCTTGCTCTGTTTTGATCAATGATCATAAGACCACTTCTGACATTAGCTATGATATACTTATTCTTGACCTGTAAAAGAGGCTTATCTTCTGTGATCTTGAAGGATTCATTGTCTGAACCCGTTTTGGGTACTTCAGGTGCAAATCGTTCCGTGTTTGGCGATGGGTTTATGGGGGCAGCATCGAATTTGTCGGAAGGGAAAAGATCTTTCCAATTTGATTTTATGCCTGAAGACGGGTTTTTATGGGTGGAGTTAAAAGCAGGCTTTGAGGTAGAATTGAAGGGGTTATAGTCAGGGTTGAAAGATATGGTAGGTTGTTGGTAATTTTTTTGAGTATCAGCGGAAGGGAGGTTATTAAAGATCGATTCACTTTCAAAATCAAGGGTGTTGCCAATTGAGAACATCCCAAGCCCTTTTTTTACTGCTGCTGATAAGATAGCATAGATAGGCTTTTCGTCAAGAAGTTTGATCTCCGTTTTTGTGGGATGGATATTTACATCAATATTGGCAGGGTCAACATTAAAAAAGATAAAGTATGAGGGATAGCTTTTTTCAGGGATAAGCGCTTGGTAGGCAGATTCTACTGCATGGTTAAGGTAAGCCATTTTAACGAATCGTCCATTTGCGAAGAAGTACTGTTCTCCTTTGGTTTTTTTTGCATATTCTGGTCTGACAATAAACCCTTCAATAGAGATGAGATCTGTATCGGTTTCGATGGGAATAAGACGTTGATTTAATTGGCTTCCGAAGAGGTTAATTATTCTTTGTTTAAGGTTTGAAGCGGGGAGGTGAAAAAGAGTTTTCCCATTGTGTTCTAGGATCATTTCAACTCGAAATTGTACGAGAGCCACCCGTTCAAACTCCTCGATGATATGTCTTAACTCAACTTGGTCAGCTTTAAGGAAATTCCTTCTGGCGGGGATATTATAGAAAAGATTTTTCACCCAGAAGGTAGCTCCTTTAGGGCATTGTGTAGGTTGTTGGCTTTTGACTTCATTTCCCTCAATGATGATATGTGTTCCTAAACTATCTTCTTCTCTTTTTGTTTTCAACTCTACCTGTGCGACTGATGCAATGGAGGCTAAAGCCTCTCCACGAAAACCAAGCGTTTGAATATGAAAAAGATCCTCAGCTGCAGATATCTTAGAGGTTGCATGTCTTTCAAATGCTACACGAGCATCTGTTTCCGACATTCCTTTACCATTATCAGAAACCTGGATTAGGGTTCTGCCTGCATCTTTTAGGGTTAATCTAAGCGATGTAGCACCTGCATCAATACCATTCTCAAGTAGTTCTTTAACTACAGAGGAGGGCCTTTGAACCACCTCTCCGGCGGCTATCTGGTTGGCTACATGATCGGGAAGTAGTCGGATGATATCTGACATGCTAAACCGGGATCAGAAGAAAATGATAAATAACAAAATGGCAATGAGCAGGAGATAAATCATAATGGAGATCCTCTTTGATTTTTTCCTTAATGGATCCTTACTCCTTTTTCTCCATCCCTCCTTTAACTTCTCCCTAAAAGCTTCCTCACTGTTGGATTGACCCTCTTGCATGAGTCGTTCCATCTCTTCTTTTTTGGGGTCATAAAAGCGGGGCTTATACTCAAACTTTTTGTTTTTATTGGTCTTTACGAAAATTAGACGCATGCTACTGATTCATTTTATTACTTTACAAATATACCATTATTTTGACGGATTTTGAGAATCTAGGTGAGTAGACCTTAGTAGTACATGGCTGTCTTAAGTAATATCGATTTAATAACTTTTTAGACGCATTGGTTTTATTTCGTTTTAGTGATGAGTGACTCTTAATTCGTGTCATTTAGGTACTGTCCGTTAGTAACACTCTTTCCTTTAAAGATGGGCTTTGAGCGAAGCGGTAACGGAGAGGAATGGGAGAGGTGAGGGTTTGATTTAAACAATTTGGTTGAAGTTTTTGGAATAGGATCACTAACTGGATTTGGTAAGTTTAAGGATAAGGAATAGAGAGGATGGGGGGTTGGTTGGAAAATGGTACCTTTGCTGATTGATAGCCTATAATAGCATGATCATATGAAAACACAACGAAATTTTAGAGGAGCATTGCTGTTAATGCTTGTTTTACCTCTTTTAGTAATGGTTGGTTGCTCTGAATCACAAACTCGGGTTGAGGTCAAAAGAGAACCAGGTGATAGGGCACAATGGTTTTCTATTGACACAGTTGATGATCATCTTGTCGTTGCCGTTAAAAGGCCTTGGGATACCTTGGTTCAGCGGTTTGTTGTTTGTAAGAAAGGGGAGGATGTTCCCCAGAGGCTAAAATATATGAAGGTTTTAAGAGTACCTGTTGAACGTTTGGTTTGTACCTCTTCAACCTTAGTTTCATTTGCGAATCAATTAGGAGTGGTAAACTCAATTGTTGGGATTTCTGATATCCAATTCACGTTTAATAAATCGATTCGAGACGGACAAAAGAGGGGCACGGTAGTTGAGATAGGACAAGGTTCTGAGTACTATTTTGAGGAGATTGTTCGGGTAAAGCCCGAGATTGCTGTTCTTTCGCTTTTTCAGGATCAGCAGACACAACGGTTTACTGATTTGGGGATAGAAACAGTGCCATTTGCTGACTATCTTGAGGCTACCCCGCTTGCTCGTTTAGATTGGATTCGGTTTGCTGGTGTATTATTTGACAGACTTGATTTAGCTAACCGATATTACGATTCAATAAGTAGTAATTATTCGAATTTGCGTGAAAAGACCAAGACTATTAGTACTCGACCAACCGTGTTTGATGG
>Ga0209066_10001619_pt1 | contig 29367 bp, 27 predicted proteins | sample All_14_2_FD_187198 | JGI IMG/M metagenome (GOLD analysis project Ga0209066, IMG submission 187198) | Freshwater microbial communities in response to fracking from Pennsylvania, USA - Allegheny Zone_MetaG_DW_15 (SPAdes) (version 2) ...
GGGAGGGCGCGAACCTCGACACCCTCCGTGGTCTCGAGCACGATCTCCGGAGCGAAGCCGGGTGGCGCGGCCTATTTGGAGAGAGAAGACGGCGTCGTTGCCGAGACCGCATTTGGGTTCGACAATTTCTACCAGTGCAACTACGAGATTTGGGGCAGCAAGGGGAAACTGACCGCCCGGCGCGCCTTCACCGCGCCACCCGGCTTCGCTCCGGAGATCGTGCTCGAGACCACGGAGGGTGTCGAGGTTCGCGCCCTCCCTGCGGATGATCACTTCGCCAATATGCTCACCCATTTCACGGACTTGGTGCGGTCCGGCAATTTCGAGGCGGAATACAACGGGTGCCTGTTGCAGTCTGAACTGCTCGGACAGGCGCAGGCTCTGGCTAGAGCAGATTAACTTTTACTGCAGCCAAGAATTCTTAACACAGAGCCACGGAGATACAGAGAACATGAAGTTTCCACCACGCTGTCCCCCCGTGACTCTGTGGCCCCGTGTTGTAAAAGAGGCTGCACATAAATTAAATGGCTCTAGCCGGGCGTGATGCTCTCTGATTGCGGTTAACCCGCAAGAACTCCTTTGCGTCTCTGCGCCTCTGCGTTTAAACACACAACATGTCCATTTTTCCACAGTCCTTTCCCCGCTATGCGGTCTTTGGCGCCAACGGCTACCTAGGACGGCACATGGTTCATTTTCTCCGGCAGGCCGGCCACGGTGTACAGGCCTATGACCTCCAGGAGATCCCCAGGGATACCGGGACGCCCTACCAGCGCCTCGACGTCGCAGCCGCGTCCGATTGGGAGGCGTTCGACGACCGTGTGGAGGCCGTTTTCTTTTTTGCCGGTCTTACCGGAACCGACCAAGGCTTTGCGCAGGCCGAGCGCTACGTGCAGGTCAACGAAGGGGGATTGCTCCACCTGTTGGAACGGATCCGAGCTACCGGACGGTCGATCAAGGTCATCTTCCCCTCCACGCGTTTGGTCTACCGAGGGAGCGAGGGACCCCTTTCCGAAGAAGCACCGAAGGAAACGAAAACGATCTATGCCGTCAACAAGCTGGCCTGCGAGCACTATCTCGCAGCCTACCACAACGCCTTCGGCATCCCCTACGCGGTCCTCCGCATCTGTGTGCCCTATGGCAACGTCCTCTCCGACGGCTACTCCTACGGCACGATCGGCTTTTTTCTGCGCATGGCCCGCGAGGGCCGGGCGATCACCCTCTTCGGCGGCGGGATGCAAAAAAGGACCTTCACGCATGTGGCGGATATTTACACGGCTTGTGCACGGATTGCAGACCGGAACGATATCGTGGCCGGCCTTTTCAATATCGGAGGAGAAGCCTTTGCCCTTCATGATATTGCGGTGATGATTGCAGATACGTTCGGGGCAACTGTGGAGTCCGCTGAATGGCCGGCCGGTGCTCTTAAACTGGAGTCCGGCGACACGGTATTTGACGATGCGAAGTTGGTGAAAGAAATCGGTGATTATCGCAGGAACGATTTCAAAGACTGGCTTGCTACTAACTTCGGAGGCTAAAATGGTTTTAGAACAGGGACTCTCGCTTGTCATTCCCGTATACGGAAGTGAGCAAACGCTCGCTCCGCTTTGCGAGCAGATTGCCGCGGTCATAAGCGAGAAGATGCCTTCGGTCGCTTATGAAATTGTTCTGGTCAATGATTCCAGCCCCGACGACGTCGCCCGTGTGATCGAAACCCTGAAAGCGCAATTGCAGCAGGTGCGGTGTATCACGCTGCTCCGTAACTTTGGGCAGCACAATGCCTTGCTGGCCGGCATTCGTGCCGCAAGCTATGACCGGATTATTACGATGGATGATGACGGACAGCACCCGGCTGCTGCCATACCCCGACTTGTTGAAAGTCTGACAGACAACCTTGATCTTGTTTACGCGGGCCCGGTGAACGAGAAGCGCGGTCTTCTTCGGGGTTTTGCTTCAGCCTTGGTTAAGTTTATTCTCACAAAGGCACTGGGTGTCAGCGGTGCTGTCAATATTTCATCTTTCCGTATCTTCCGTACAATACTTCGGGACGCCTTTGAACAGTACGACAGCCCAGTCGTCTTTATTGACGCACTACTCTTTTGGGGAACAAAACGCATAGGCTCAATCTACATTGAGCATCAGAAGCGGACCGTAGGAAAATCCGGTTACACGCTGAAAAAGTTGGCCGGGCATACGATCAACATGGTGACCAGTTTTAGCGTTCTTCCTTTACGTATAGCGTCGAGTATCGGTGTTAGTGCCATTCTGTTTGGTCTAGCCCTTTTAATGTTCTGCCTTGTGCAATTCTTTATTATTGGACGTACAGTGCCCGGTTTTATGCTTTTGACATCTGCTATTATTCTTTTTTCCGGTGTGCAACTCTTTTCACTCGGGGTTCTTGGGGAATATGTTTCACGCATCCATATAAGTCTGATGAAACGACCAACTTACGTGATAAAAGATACACAAATGAAAGGGTAAACTTAAATGAAATGTCCCATCTGCAACTCAACGCCTCGCATATTAAATCCTGAATTGTACTTGTATTGGTGTGATGCATGCCGCCATACGTTTGCAAAATTACCCAAAGACGCGCAGGAGAAATACGATGAGTCTTATTTTGACCAAGCACACAAGCGTTGGTTCGACCATCCGGATTACAAGCTCTTTCAACGGGTTGAGCGAAAGCTGCTTGAGAAGTTTGGTAAAGAACCTGTCCGTCTTCTCGATGTGGGTTGTGGGCGTAGCGATTTTTTGAAATGGCTACATGCTCGGCAGCCCGACTGGAAACTGACAGGTATCGACCTTGCACCTAACCATCATCCCGGAATCGAATTCATCCAAGATGACTTTTCTAGTGCCAATATCGATGGCCCATTTGAAATTATTACCACCTTCATGGTCGTAGAACACGTGGAAAACATCCAATTGTTCTTTTCAAAAATGCGAAGTCTGTTGGCTGGCAACGGCATCCTGATGGTCAACACCTTCAACACCGACAGCCTGATTTTTCGCATTGCAAGGATGTTGAACAAAGTCGGAATGTCCGCTGCTTACAAACGCCTGTATTCGTGTCACCATCTCCAGCATTATTCAAAGCGTTCCATTCGTGAAATCCTGATTTGTTCCGGTTTTGACATCGTCGAACATCAGTGCCACAACTATCCCATCCAAGCGGTCGATGTTCCCGTTACAAACCCGATCATGGAGTCGTGTTATCGGTTGTTCGTGGGTTGCATTTTCTTGTTTTCCGGCCCTTTGGGGCTAGGCATCGAACATACGGTTTATTGCCGTCCCTCCCCTCGCACGCAACCTCGGTGCCCCACAGATACTTCCCCGAAACAGCGCTAATACGTGCATGGCGACTCAAAAAGGTTGTCTCATATGCGGGCTTCTGTCGGCCCATGGTTTCTTATACGCTCTTCTTCTTTCGTCATGCCATTTTCAAACCTCTTCATCTAGTTGAAAGATTCATGACGTTTTGCCTTTGCCATCCTTAGCAAAATCGCCAAAAGTAAAGAAGCGTTAGACGCACTACACTAGCATCCCGTCGGGGCAAAAGACGGTCCCCCCTTTTCTCCATTGATTCATTGGGTTTTCGTGATTTACAAGGTGGTTCCGGAAGTGCTTTTGCCGGCGGATACAGCGGGAACGCCTGAAACCAAGGGCTTTTTGAGGGGTACTATCCCACAGGCACATTTAAAAACCTCTCAAACCTTTGGAAATAGAGCTGTTTCCCGACAAGCACAGGCCGATTGGTGGCCACCTGCTGTCCCAAACTTAAGCAGGGCATCGAGCAGTTCGATCTTCATCCAGGCCGTGGATTTTCCGGCTCCGGCGAAGCGGGAGAAGCAACCGTCACTTTAACGCCTCCTGTTCTTGCCAAACCATAATCAACTGGACATGGACAACAGTGCGGTACGTGTAGATGAGTGATACATGAAAAAAAAGATGAGAAACGTGGTGACGCAAGTAACAGCATATATCGCGAAGTATCGCTTTCCGGTTGCCACCGTCGTTTTGGCGCTTTCTTTAATATTGCCTTATCTGTTCTTGCCGTTTGGAGTTGATTTTACTGATACCCCCTATCATTTAGTCAAGTCGCATCACTATCTGAGCTATCCAATGACGGTACTGTCATATCATCTGATAGGGAAATGGCAAGAATGGACAGGAGGGCCGATACTCCTTAACAGGTTCGCGGTTTTGTTCTTTATGCAATTATCAGGTTTTTTGCTGATCCGGCTTCCCCTGCGGCAGAATTGCAAATTGACAAGATATCTTGCGCTTATAACCTTGAATGTGCTTCTTTCTCTTTTTCCAGTAACCACATTGTTGGGGTACGACACAGTTTCAACGGTTTTAATTGTGGGGACATTCTGCGCACTCTATTCCTATGAAAAAAGGGGCTTCAGCGTTGGCTACCTCATTTTGTCCGCTCTGTTCTCAGTGCTAGCGGTCTTTTCCCGTCTTCCAAATCTTGTCATGCTTCCGGCAGTTGTTTTGTGGCTTGCAATTCTGGCCTATTCTAGGTGCATGGAAAGGAAGCGAGCACTTATTTCGCTGGCGCTATTTATTACAAGTTTTGTGTGTCTTTCCCTGCTCGTGTTTTACTACTATTATTCATCTTTTGGTTTTGTATTGCGTAACTATCGCAATGAGCCTGGCGGTCACGGTTTTTACACATTGCTTCAGAATTATTTCATAGGCGTATTAAAATGTATTTCATGGATCGGCGTTCTGACTTTGGTATATATGGGGTTTAGTGAAATGAATAAGTATAAGAAGGCGAATTATATCATTTATTTGTCGGGCAGTTGTGTTTTCGCAGGCATTCTGTTTCTGTTGCTAGTAACAGAAAACAAACCGTATAATTTTGAATTGACCTATTTACTGATCGGTTTATTCGCGATTCTAATTTTATCTGCGGCTTATCCCGTATTGCGGAGCGGAGTGCTTGTTACGCGTGAGAACGGTTTCTTTTTTTTGATCGGACTGTTTTTTTTGATTCCCATTGCCGGAAGCCAAAGCGGATTGTTTAAGGCGAACGTAATATTTTTTATACCCTTCCTAATAAGACTGTTTTGGACACGATTTTCCCAGCCCGTAAAATGTACCTTTCTCAGCGTCATGATGGCGGTGTTATTGTACTTGCCTGTGCAGCGGATGAGGTTTCAATATGAGGACAGGGGGATTCTCAGGACTCAGGCGAAAGTGGAACATCCCGCCTTATGGGGTATTCGAACAACAGCAGCACGAAAAGTCTACTTGGAGTCAGTCATGTCTGATTTGAAAGCCCTCCGGGGGCCGTATATATTTGTCGGCAGAATGCGGCACATGTTTGATTTTCTATCTCGGCAGGATGGCGTATATTCCGAAAAGTTCTGGTCATATCTTGACGATGATGACTATGTTGCGGATACACAGCGGCATCTCTCCGAAAAAAGGATTCAGACCGTTTTTCTTGTTCCTGATTATCCCGACTATCCGGAACAGATAAAGTTCGGCGAGAACAAACTTGAGGCGATGTTGATCCGGCAGGGTTATGTGCTGAGCAAAGACGCCGCAACCTACCGTTCTTATCAACGGTCCCAATAAGGAGTGCAGTTTAATGCGGCAGATTTACGTCACATCCCCCTCGCTTCCGCCTTTGGCGGAGTTTATCCCTTACCTCGAAAAGATATGGAAGTCGAAATGGCTGACCAACAACGGTCAGTTCCATCAGCAGTTTGAAGCGGCTTTGGCCGAGTATCTGGGGGCCAAGTATGTCAGCTTCTTCACGAACGGCATGATCGCGCTTCAGACGGGGATGCAGGCCTTGCGCGTCACTGGCGAGGTCATCACCACACCCTTCACCTTTGTGGCGACTACGCACGCGATCCACCTCAACGGTTGCACGCCGGTCTTCTGCGACATCGAGCCGGACACGTTCACGCTCGATCCCGATAAGGTGGAGTCGTTGATCACGCCGCGCACCACGGCGATCATGCCGGTGCATGTTTACGGGAACCCCTGCCAACACGAAAAGCTGAAAAAGATCGCGGACACTTATGGGTTAAAACTCTTCTACGATGCGGCCCACGTCTTCGGCGTGAAAAAGGACGGCCTTTCAGTGACCAATTGGGGCGATCTTTCCATGCTCAGTTTTCATGCCACCAAAGTGTTCAACACCCTTGAAGGTGGTGCCTTAGTTACTAACGACGAGACTCTTAAGAAACGTATCGATTTGTTCAGGAACTTTGGGTTCCAGGACGAGGTGACGGTAGTCGCTCCTGGCTCCAATGGCAAGGTGGATGAAGTGCGTTCGGCCTACGGACTGTTGCAACTCAAGTATGTGGACCGCGAGATCGCTAAACGACAGGAGGTGACCGCCTATTACCGAGAGCATTTGAAAGCTCTCTCCGGCATCCGTATTCTCCAAGATATCCCCGGTGTGAACCACAATTACGGTTATTTTCCGATCTTAGTCGATGCCGGGGCTTACGGCACGACGCGCGATGCGTTGTACGAGAAGTTTAAGGCCAACGGTATCTTTGCCCGGCGTTACTTCTATCCCCTGTGCAGCGAATTCCCGACTTACCGCAAATTACCCTCCGCCTTGCTTGGAAATTTGCCGGTCGCTGAGAAAACTGCGCAAGAGGTTTTGTGTTTGCCGATTTCTGCCAACCTTACAGCATTTCAAATGCAAATAATTATTTCATTATTGCATGGAGAAGTATCCGAATGACGCAAAAGAAAATTATTGTTTTTGGGGCTGGTGGTCACGCGCGTGTTGTCGCGGATGCGATACGCGCATGTGGGGACGAGGTTTTTGGATTTGCAGATACAGTCACACCGGAAAGAAAAGGGCAGATATTTTATGGTGCAAAGATTATAGGTGGATTCGACGATTTAATTGAATTGGCTATTACTAATCAAGTTGAGGTTGCAATTGGTTTTGGACAGTGTACTTCTCGATATTCTTTTGTACAAGAATTGAAACAGCACAACATTGCTTTGGGTACAGTAATTCATCCACGTGCGATTGTTTCGACGACCGCTCAACTTTCTGAGGGGGTCTATGTCGGACCGAATGTTGTGATCGAGGCGAGTTGTCGTATTGGCGAGGGAACCATCGTCAATTGTGGTGCTGCTATTTGCCATGAATGTGTGATAGGTCAGGCTGTCGCTGTGTGTCCAGGTGTTAGGATTGGCGGGAGAACCAGTGTGGGAGATAAAACATGGCTGGGAATTGGGGCAACCATAATAGATAAGATCATAATTGGCGCAGGGTGTTATGTCGGCGGGGGGGCCGTTGTTGTATCCAATATGCCGGCGGGCGTACTGAGTGTTGGCGTTCCTGCGAGAGTCGTGAGAACAAACACATCAATTTTCTAAGATAAATTCCACAATGGTTGATCAAATTAAACAGAAAGTTCTATCCGGTCTCGTGTGGCGGAGCATGGAGCGGTTTGGAACGCAGGCCATGGGATTTGTTGTCTCGATTATCTTGGCACGTCTGCTGGAGCCCAAAGATTTCGGGACCATCACGCTGATCACGGTCTTTATCGCGCTGGCCGGCGTGTTTGTCAACGGCGGGTTCGGAACGGCGCTCATCCAGAAGAAAGAGGTCTCGGAGAAAGACTACAACTCGGTTTTCTATCTGAGCCTGGGTGTCGCCCTGCTGCTGTATGGGGCGCTTTTTTTCAGCGCGCCGTGGGTCGCCGACTTTTATAGCGAGCCGGTCTTGGTCAGGGTGCTGCGCGTGCTTTCGCTGTCGCTCATCCTGGGGGCAATGAATTCAATTCAAAATGCGGTTCTAAGCCGCGAAATGAGGTTCAAGCTATCGTTCAAAGTCAGCATGGTCTCGACGCTGGCGTCGGGGCTCGTCGGCATCGGCATGGCTTATCGGGGGTATGGGCTCTGGGCGCTGGTCGGATCTGCGCTGGTCGCCCAGGTCGCAAGCACGGCGGTTCTGTGGAAGATTGTCGCATGGCGGCCCCGCCTGATGTTCTCGCTGAGGGTCGTCCGCGACCTGTTCGGGTTCAGCTCGAAAATGCTGGCCTCGAGTCTGCTGGACACCCTCTTCAACAACCTGTACAACATGATCGTCGGCAAGCTCTTCAACCCGACGACCTTGGGTTACTACTCGCGCGGGCAAAGCATTCCCAATCTGGTCATGTCGAGTGTCCAGGAAACCATCACCGGCGTCATTTTCCCGGCCTTGTCCTCCTGCCAGCACGACACCGGGCGGGTCAAGGAGATCGTGCGCCGCATGATCAAGAGCACCTGTTTTCTGGTTTTTCCCATGATGTTCGGCCTAGCGGCCGTCGCCAAGCCCCTGGTGCTCATTCTGCTCACCGAGAAGTGGTTGCCGTGCGTTCCTTATCTTCAGCTTTCCTGCATCACGTTTGCCCTTTGGCCGCTGCATGTCGCCAACCTTCAGGCGATCATGGCCCTGGGACGCAGTGACATCTTCCTCACGCTCGAAGTCCTCAAGAAAGGGCTGGTGATCGTCACGATTCTGGTCACCTATCGGTACGGGGTCCTCGTCATGGTCGCGGGCCAGGCGGTCAGCGGTTTGCTGGGCGTGGTCATCAACGCCTGGCCCAACCGGAGGCTGATCGGCTACCCGCTTGTGCAGCAAACCGGGGACATCCTGCCCGCTCTCCTTCTCTCTGCGGGAATGGGCGTTGTGGTGTGGGGCTTGAAATGGGGCATCCCGAACCTGTACGCCCTTCTGGGCGCACAGGTTGTTTTGGGCGCGGCCCTCTATTTTGCATGCGCCTTCCTGTTCAAGTTCGAGAGCGCCCACTATCTCTGGCGGACGGGCTGTCAGGTCATCGCCCCGATGATGAGGCGTTGGGCGTAACGGTATGGGTGCTTTTGACAATACGACGCAGTCTCCGGACGGCACACGGTCTGATGCGCGATCATCGGCGCCAGAGACCTCCACGGTCCCGTGCGTGGAGATCAGCGATCCTGACCGGCTTTGCCAAAAGCCGTTGGTGAGCGTGGCTATGATCACGTATAACCACGAGCGTTATATCGGCGAGGCCATCGAAGGGATTGTCAATCAGCAAACCGAGTTCCCATTCGAGCTGATCATCGGTGAAGACTATTCAACGGATGCCACGCGCAACATCCTGGTCGACTATCAGCGACGATATCCGCATCTAATCCGGCTGGTTTTCTCTGATCGCAACGTGGGTATGCACCACAACTTTGGAAGAGTTAAGGACCGGATCAGGGGCTCCTATGTTGCATTATGCGAAGGAGATGACCGTTGGTCGGATCAGACTAAACTGCAGAAACAGATCACGTTTCTCGAGCAACACCCCGACTACGGCACCATCTGCACCTCCTGCGAGATTGAGAAAAACGGTGTTATCGTGGGGCGCACGCCCGAGATTGATGAGGAGCGGGACGTCGAGCTGTCGCACCTGCTTTTCGCGAACATCATCCCCACGTTGACCGTCTGTTGCCGTAGGAGCGTAAGCGAGCGGTACTGGCTGGAGATGGGAGAGGTGTTCCGGGACGAAAAGATGGGCGACTTGCCCAAGTGGTGCTGGATGAGCCTGCATTCCAAGATCCGATACATCCCCGCCTGCACGGCGGTTTATCGGCATCTTGAGGAGTCGGCCTCGCACTCCTTGTCGGAGGAAAAGCAGTACCTGTTCGCGTTGTCGGCGATGCGGATCCGCGCCTATTTTCTGGCGTCGGTCGCGCCGGCCGTACGGCGCAGGCGGGTGTCGGCCTGGGTGGTCGCGCTGATGCCGAGCATGCTTCGTTTCGCGGACCGGGAGGCGGTGCTTCTGCTGAGGCAGATGGCCGCAAAGCAGGGGACCCGGATCAACGCCTGTGTGATGAGGATGATGCAAGCACTCTATCCGGTGGGCGGGCTGGGAATAGGCGTCCTGATAGCCCGCTTCCACTATTTTGTTCAGGAGCTGTGTGAGGCGCGGTCTTTGGCGCCTTTGCATAAAAAGATGGCGCGCCGATTTTCTGCTTCTCGGAGCGCGTGTGCAAAGGATTGAGCGAGCATGCGACCGCGAGTCATTTTCTATTATCCCGGGCATTTTAACCGCAGCGCACAGGGAACCAATCCTTATTTTGATCCGCTGATCGCGGTATGCGAAGACAAAGGCATCCCATATCGGCTGTTGGAGGAACCGGACAGAGGAACGGACAAACCGTGTAATCCTAAGGCAGAGTTTGCGGGAGGGTTACTCTATTTTGTGCTTGTGTGCCGGAAACTGTTGCCTTTGTTCCTGTGGAAATCCTTTGAGAAGCGTGAATATTTCATTGGACGGCTATTCAACAGGTTGACTTTCGGGCGCTTTCGGGCAGATGTTTATCTTACAATCTCTAACTCGATGGTCGCAATGTTACCGGGAATCAATTCTAAAGCTCGGGTCTACGATTTGCAGCACGGAGTCATCTATTCTAGCCACGCCGGATATTTCGAGTCGGACGGCGGTTTGCGCGAGGGCTTGCGTAACCCGCATATTCATTTTCTGGTATATGGCGAGGGGTATCGGCAATGCTTTGATAAGAATCAGGAGAACAGGGAGGTGCTGCAGGGCCGGGTGCACATTATCGGGGATGTGTTGGCAGACGGGAACGGACTCGTGCCGAGTGAGGTTCCGGCACCGGCGGAAAAACGGCACGTCGTGTTCTCCCTGCAGTTCACCCGTGACTGGTCTGCGGCACAATTGAGCGGATTGAGAAAAGTGTTGACCGGTTTCTTGGATGACTTCGCTCGGGCTAATACTAATCCGGATAGACGCGTGTTACTAAAGCATCATCCGCGTTTTAATAATGCCATTGACCTGTCGGATATCGGCGAGCGCTACGCTTTTGTGGAATGGGCCGACCAAACGACGGCGGAGTTGGCGCCAGCGGTATGTTGGCATGTGACCCTGACCTCGACCACGGCTTTTGAATACGCCGCTTTTGGCGTGCCGACCTGTTTCATCGCCACGCCGGAGTTCCCGCAGGGGGAGGTGCTTTTTTTGCAAGAGTACGGCTATCCGAGTCAGCCGGCAGGGATAGGGGATGCCCTGCTGATGGTTGAAATGGACCCCGAACGCTACGCGAAAACGTGCGCGGAAGTGAAGGCGTGGCATCGCCGGTTTTATTCGAATTTTGATGAGAAAATGGCCATAGAGCTTTTAACAGGGAAGCACGGAGAAAAAGGACACAGATTCAAACTCCCCGTGTCGCGGTACAATAAACCGAACAATCCGTGACTTTGCGGCTCTGTGTTGAAAATGTGAATGAAGAGAAAACAAAAAATCCTGCTCTGCGGTTTTGCGAACCATCCAAATGCGCAGAACATCAACTGTTCCGCGATTGCCCGATATCTTGATAAAACCAAGTTTGAGGTACATGCTTTCTGTTTTTCAGGACTGCCGTTGGAACGCGCGTCTTTCGTGGGGGTTGCGTTGCACCCCGTCTCAGTTAGGCGAGGGTGGGCAAGACTGATCCCGATACGAATGTTTTGGCGGATGTTTGTGGGTCGGTACGATGTGCTCTACATGCCGAAGATGATGAGCACCGACCGTTTGTTTGCCCGCTGGTTCGGCAAACGTAAATGTCTGGTCTGCTCGCAGGAGAGCGTTGTCACGGACACCGTCAGCAACGATCCTGAACGACGCGCCTATTTCGCGAGCATGACCGCTGTCTTCGCAATCAGCCGATGCATTCAGATCTCTGTGGAGAAGTATTGGGGAACGCGTTGCCCTCTGCTCTACTTGGGGCATGAATGCCCGTCATTCGGATTGCCCCGCAAGTCGGTAAGGACGGTTGCCTATGTGGGTAACATCAAAGAGAACAAACGCCCGCTGCTGTTCTTGGAGTGTGCCCGCGCCTTTCCGGAACTCCGGTTTCTGATGATCGGAGACGGGGTCATGGAGGGGGACGTCAAATCGTATATCTCTGAGCACGGTCTCACGAATGTGACTTTGACCGGCCGGATACCCAACGCGGAGGTGTATCAGCAGTTGCGGCAGGTTGATCTTCTGCTGATGACCTCCCAGAACGAGGGCTTGCCTAAAGTCATGCTGGAGGCTGCGTCCTGTGCTATCCCGACTGTTTACATCAATGAATGTTACTCGGTGGACTATATTGAAGACGGGAATACCGGGTATGCCGTTCCTGACATCGATCGTATGATTGCCACCATCCGCTTATTGTGTCATGATTCTATCCTGTTTTCTCGGCTGTCGCAGAATGTGCTGGAGATGTCGCGGCAGTATCACTGGTCAAAAGTGATTGGCGGATATGAACGGTTTTTCGAAGAAGCCTTTTTGATGTGGGAAAAAGCACAAGATCCTCGGCGAACGTAACTTCCGATGTGGGGTTCTTGTGGCAAAGGAGCGATAATATGCTTGATCAAAGTTGCATGCTCATCACCGGGGGAACGGGGTCGTTTGGCAACACCTTCGTCCCGATGACCTTGGCAAAGTATAATCCGCGGAAGCTGATTATTTATAGCCGGGATGAAATGAAACAATGGGAGATGGCCAAGAGGTTTGCCGGTGATCCGCGTGTCCGGTTTTTCATCGGGGACGTCCGTGATAAAGAGCGGCTGTATCGGGCGTTAGACGGGGTGGATTACGTGGTGCACGCCGCTGCGACTAAGATCGTACCGACGGCGGAGTACAATCCCTTCGAGTGCATTAAAACGAATGTTATGGGGGCGATGAACCTGATCGATGCGTGTATCGACAAGAAGGTCAAACGCGTGGTTGCCCTTTCGACCGATAAGGCGTCGAGCCCCGTGAATCTTTACGGTGCGACGAAACTGGCCTCGGATAAGATGTTTGTCGCGGGGAACTCCTACGCCGGGGCGCACAACACCCGTTTTGCAGTGGTCCGTTACGGCAATGTGATGGGATCACGCGGCTCGGTCATCCCCTTCTTTATGACTCAGGTCGCCAAAGGCGTCATGCCGATCACCGATGGGCGCATGACTCGCTTCATGATCAGTCTGGAGCAAGGGGTTGAATTGGTGTGGCACGCCTTCGGGGATATGGAGGGTGGTGAGATCTACGTGAAAAAAATCCCCTCGATGAAAGTCGCCGACATCGCCCGAGCCGTGGCGCCGGATGCGCGGCAGGAGATCATCGGCATACGCCCTGGCGAAAAGCTGCATGAGCAGATGATCTCGCCCGAGGACTCGTATTACACGTACGAATATGCCGAACATTACAAGATCCTGCCGGCCATTCACAACTGGTGCAAAGACGGATTGCGTATCAAGGATGGCGTAAAGGTTTCGGAGGGCTTCAGCTACACCTCGGACAATAACACGGAGTGGATGAGCATAGCCGCATTACAAAGCTGGATCGAGACGAATCAAGCGAAAGTGGGGAGGATCTGATGCAAACCCCGCCTGCGTTCATCCCCTATGGCCGGCAATCGGTTGACGAGGCCGACATACAGGATGTCGTTACAGTGTTACGGGGCGATTGGCTGACCTGCGGGCCAGCGGTTGAAAGGTTCGAGCGTGAGTTGGCGGACTATTGCGGAGCGAAGCATGTGATCGCCGTGTCGAACGGCACTGCCGCGCTGCATGTGGCCATGTTGGCCGCCGGCATAAAGGCGGGTGACCGAGTCTTGACCTCACCTAACACATTCTTGGCCTCGGCGAACTGTGCGGAATACGTCGGCGCCACCGCCGACTTCGCGGATATCTCCCCTGACACCTACAACCTCGACGTTTCTCAGCTTGAAGCCGCATGGCGGGGCGATGTCAAAGCCGTGGTCGCTGTGGATTTTGCCGGCCGTCCTTGCCCCATGCCGGAAATAGCCGCACTTGCCCGCTGGCACGGGACCATTGTCATTGAAGATGCCGCCCACTCCCTTGGCAGCCGTTTCGACGTGGGGGGAAAGACCTGTCGGGTCGGCGGCCACCCGTGGGCGGACATGACGACCTTCAGTTTCCATCCCGTCAAAACCATCACCACCGGGGAAGGCGGCGCCATTGCCACGGACAACGACGATCTTGCTAGAAAATGCCGTCTGTTCCGCAGTCATGGCATGCAGAGGACACGTCCGGAAGAGCCGTGGTATTACGAAATGCGGCAACCTGGCTTCAACTATCGCATCACCGACCTGCAGTGCGGACTCGGCCTCAGCCAGTTGCGCCGTCTGGAGTCGTTCATTCAGCGGCGGCAAGAAATAACGGATTGCTATAATGAAGCGTTTCGAGGGGTTCCATGGCTGACGCCACCCGTTCCGACCCCTGCCGGTTCTCGGACCGCTTGGCATCTCTATGTGGTGCAGATCGACTTCGCGCAGATCGGGCTTTCCCGTGCGGAAGTCATGCGTACGCTTGTGTCGATGGGTATCGGGACGCAAGTCCATTATATTCCCGTGCATACCCAGCCATACTACGCGACAAAATACGGATACGGCGCAGGCAAATGCCCTGTCGCAGAGGCATATTACCAACGTTGCCTTTCTCTGCCGCTCTACGCGAGTTTGACGGACAAGGAGGTCGAACGGGTCATTGAAGGTATGAGAGCGCTTTAGCCGAATTTTGAATTCCAAACCTGAAAATAACGCGAGGAGGATCTAATGACAATCACAACCGAACAAGAAGTCTTCTGGCAGGGTAACTTCGGAAACGACTACACTGATCGCAACAGAGGTCCACAATGGATCGCCTCCAATATGGCTTTATTCAGCAAAGTTCTGAATCGTACGCGGGGGATTCGGTCCGTGCTGGAATTCGGGTCGAATATAGGCCTGAATTTAATGGCCCTTAGGCAGTTGCTGCCAGAAGCCAAGTTATCCGCTATCGAGATAAACGAGAAAGCGGCAACCGAACTTAAGGAAAACCTGCCTGCGATTGATCTGCACCTCACTTCGATTCTTGAGTTTCAGCCAAGGCAGACATGGGATTTGGTATTCACAAAAGGTGTTCTGATCCATATCAACCCGGAAAAGCTGTCGATCGTCTATGATCTCCTGTACAAAAGTGCGGCCCGATATATTCTGATTTCCGAGTATTACAACCCAAAGCCCACAGAGGTTGTCTATCGTGGACACGCTGGCAAGCTATTCAAGAGGGACTTCGCCGGAGAGATGTTGGATCGCTTTCCCGATTTAACCTTGGTTGATTATGGTTTTGCTTATCACCGTGATCCGAATTTTCCTCAAGACGATATGAATTGGTTTCTTATGGAAAAAAAAATAGGTGCCTAACAAGATGCGGCATGGGACAGGATTTTGGGTGTCCGGGCATGGCCGCAACAACCGGGTCGATAGAGTTACTTAAAGAACACGTTATATGCGGAAAACGACATGAATCTTGCCATCATTCCAGCCCGAGGCGGCAGTAAACGTATTCCAAGAAAGAACATCCGGTTGTTCTGTGGCAAACCGATTATCGCATATTCCATAGAGACCGCCCGGCAAAGTGACTGTTTTGACGAAATCATGGTTTCAACCGATGATCTGGAGATCGCGGAGATTGCAAAAAAATATGGGGCTAAGGTTCCTTTTCTAAGAACTCCTGAAACTGCGAACGATCATGCGGGCCTTGCCGACGTTATTCTTGAGGTGTTGGAACAATACCTCCAAGCCGGCAGGACATTTGAGGCCGTTTGTTGCATCCTCCCGACCGCCCCGTTGCTTCAACGGCAGGACTTGCTGATGGCTGGAGACCTTTTAAAGAGCGAGAAGTTCGATTCGGTTTTCCCCGTAGTACGGTTCTCATATCCGATCCAGCGAGCCTTAAAGCGTGACGGAGAACATACCGCCATGATGTGGCCGGAGAACTATGCGGCTCGATCCCAAGATCTGGAGCCTGCCTACCACGATTGCGGCTTATTCTACTGGTTGACAACCGAAGGGGTCATCGCCCAGAAACGGATCTTCACCGACAATTCGGGATCCATTGAACTGCCCGAAACACGGGTACAGGATATGGACACCGAAGCAGACTGGAGGATTTGTGAAATGAAGTACCAGCTGTTGAACGATGCCGCTATTGGTGTTGAATGAAACAAACACTCCTCATCCGCGCCGATGCGAGTGCCCTCATTGGGTCCGGACATGTGATGCGGTGCCTTGCGCTCGCCCAAGCATGGCTCGGCCGGGGGGGATCGTGTATATTTGTAATGGCCATGGATGCCGGTCCGATTTTGTCCCGATTGCAATCGGAGGGAATTGGCGTACGGCGCATCGGGGTCGAGGCCGGAAGCGAAGCGGATGCCGAAGCGACGTTGGAGATTACGAGGGAAACAGGCGCGAAGCTTCTTGTTTTAGACGGTTACCACCTCTCTGCAAACTATCAGCGTACTATCCGGCAAGGGATTCAAAGCGATGCTAGCGATGTGAAAATTCTTGCGGTTGATGATAATTGCGAACAAGGCCATTATTACGCTGATTTTATTCTTAACCAGAATATTCACGCCTGTGAGGCTCTTTACCCGCCCTGCAAGCGTGAGCCCTACACAAAATTGTTGTTGGGACTGGAATACTGCCTGTTGCGGCGCGAATTTATAGAACGCAGAAGAGAGCGGAGAAGAATTTTACCCGCTGCGCACAATATCTTGGTCACCCTCGGAGGAAGCGATTCGGACAATGTGACCTGCCGTATATTGGACGTGCTTAAATCGCTTCGGAATGCTTCACTTGATATCAAGGTGGTTGTGGGGGGGAACAATCGGAATTACGACAAGGTTTCGAATCTCGCGCAATCAATCTCTGGCAACGTTGAGATTATCCGTGACGCTCAGAATATGGCAAAACTCATGATTTGGGCGGACCTGGCAATCAGTGCGGCGGGAAGTACCGTCTGGGAAATGTGCCTTTTGCGACTGCCGTGTGTATTAATTGTGACCGCACAGAACCAAGTGGAGATGGCGGAACGAATCAAGGAAAAGGAGATTGCCTGCGGTGTATATGAAGCAGGTCATCTGGAAGAACTGGGGGATGAGTTGTCTTTTTTTTTGGACAGTCAGAAGAAACGTGATGACTGTTCTCGGAGGATGTGGAATCTAGTGAATGGTGCGGGGCCCCGCAGGACTTTAAGGATGCTCATATGCGGCGAACTTCATTTGCGGCCCGCACGGGAAACGGACGCTAAGCTGGTATGGAAATGGGCAAACGATTCGACGACACGCGCAAATTCTTTTTCACCTGATCCAATTCCATGGGACGATCATCTGCGGTGGTATGCCAAGAAACTTGTCGACAGCGGGACGCGAATCTACATGGCATGTGCCGAGACCGGGGACGGGTGCGCTCTGGTTCGGTTTGACGTCAAGGGAGGCACGGCAGTCGCGGGGATCACGGTTGCGCCCGAATATCGCGGATTGGGGCTTGCTTCAGAAGTGATCAGGTCTGGGACCCAGCAGTTTCATGATGAATATGGGGCACTGCCTATTTTTGCATACGTTAAACCTAATAATTTGGCTTCAAGGCAAGCATTTGAGAAAGGCGGGTATGTGTTAACCGGAAACACCGTTTATGACGGACAAGAATGTTTGAGATTCTCCCATGAACAATGATTCAGTCTATATTATAGCCGAACTTTCAGCCAATCACGGGCACAAGCTCGAAAACGCCTTGGCTTCGGTCCGGGCAGCAAAAGAAGCCGGTGCTGACGCCATCAAAATCCAGACCTACATGGCGGACACCATTACGCTGGATTGCGATGACGACTATTTTCAAATCAAGCACGGCACCCTCTGGGACGGAACCACTCTGTATAAACTCTACCAAGAGGCTTATACCCCTTGGGAATGGCACGTCGCTATCCGTGATGAGGCTGTCCGTTGTGGCATCGATTTTTTCTCCACTCCGTTTGACCGCACGGCTGTGGATTTTCTTGAAGATCTGGGTGTGGGCATATACAAAATCGCATCTTTTGAGATCACCGATATTCCCCTGATCGAATATGCGGCATCCAAGGGTAAACCTATGATTATCTCAACGGGCATTGCCACCTTGGCGGATATTGAAGAAGCCGTCAATACTTGCAGACGGATGGGAAATAACGACATTACACTGCTCAAGTGCACTTCCCAATATCCCGCCAAACCAGAGGATGCCAACCTGCGAACCATTCCGAATCTGGCCCAAACGTTTGGCGTGAACGTCGGTCTTTCCGACCACACCATGGGGCATGCGGTTGCCATAGCCGCTGTTGCGCTCGGCGCTCAGATGATCGAAAAACATTTCATCTTGGATCGTGCGATTGGCGGCCCGGACGCCTCATTCAGCATGACCCCTGATGAGTTTAAGCAGATGGTTGAAGGTGTGCGTATCACCGAAAAGGCTTTGGGTCGGGTGAACTATGACCTCACGGATAAGGTCAAAACAAGCCGCCAGTTTTCCAGATCCCTGTTTGTCGCCGAGGACATGAAAGCAGGCGATCTGTTTACTGAGATCAATCTGCGCTCGGTACGGCCGGGCTTTGGACTGCACACCCGTCATCAAAAAGAGTTGGTGGGCAAGAAGTCCTCGCGCGACATCACCAAAGGTACCCCCATGGCGTGGAACTTGGTGGAAATGCCATGAGGACCGGCGGCTTTCTTAAGCGTCCTTTCCGAAGCCAGAAGAAATAAAATGACCGCTTATGCGCATCACACTGTTCACTGATTTCAGATTCGCCAATGACCCAGCCCCGACGGGAGTCCTGAAGCATGCTTTATTCATGGCCAAAGGGTTGGCGCGCCGTCCGGACTGCGAGGTCTCCGCACTGGTAAGTGCCGACCAGGTTGGCCAACAGGGGTGTCTTTCTTTCTTGCCCGGGAAGAAATTGCCGCTGCCGTGGAAGGTGGCCCGTGAATTATGGACATGGACGAGCCGGCCTGTTGTCGACCGGTGGATTGGAGAAGCAGATTGGGTTTATTGCCCGAAAAATGACTGGATCCCGGTCAAGAGAGCCAAGTACGCCGTTACGATTCACGGGGCGCATGAGTTAGATCCTGCCTTTGTTGTGCCACGAGGGTTAAAAGAACAAGCGTTATGTTATCGAACAAGACGGCAGTATCTGAAGATGTGCGAGCAGGCCGATGTGGTGTTGACCGTCTCCGAGTGGCTGAAAGCGTTCATCGTCGAGCAGTTCCATACGGACGCCAGTAAAATCGTTGTGGTGGGTAACGGGGTAGATGAGTGTTTTTATGAGGCGGGGAGGAGAAAAGTTCTAAAGTGCGAGAGTTCTAAAGTTCTAGAGTTTAGAGAATTGGGAATCACGACTCGAGATTCGAAATCAGATACTCATGCACGAATGAACGAATGCACTAACGAACTTCTTCCCTACATCCTTTGCGTCGGGGGGCTTAACACTATCGACGGAGGGGATAGAATCATCGCGCTGGGGCAAGAGATTAAGAGAAGCGGAAAGAGGATCCGGATTAAGGTGGCTGGTTGTCAACATGATCCGGGCGCACAACAGTTGGCAGCAGAGACCGGTGTGATCGATCTGTTGGGATATGTGCCGCATGAACAGTTGGCGGAGTGGATGTCGAACGCGGCGGTTTTCTATTTCCCGACCCGTTATGAGACTTTCGGTATGGCCGCTGCTGAGGCAATGGCCGTTGGATGCCCAGTCGTAACGAGCCGCTGTACTGCCGTTCCTGAGATTGTCGGCGACTGTGGCGTGTATGTGAATCCGGATGATCCTGGCCAGGTCTTGAATGGTGTCTTGGATGCTGTTCAGCGGGGTGGCGGTATTCAAAATTGTGTGGAAAAAGGAAGTGTGCGTGCACAACGCTATTCGTGGAATAAATGTGTGCATCGGCTCGATCAGGTGCTGAGTTCATAGACACGTAAGGTTTTTAAAATTACTCGGATTGAATGGTTTGAGGTCAAAACAAGATGATGGCACTGACAGCAAGAGACAAGAGTGAATATTCAGTTAAACTTGTTATTCGTTTGATGCTTGTTTTTCTCACAGCAATATTGGCCCTGAAAATATCGGGATTTGCAATTTATGTCGTGGGCACCATGTTGCTTTTAACCTTTGCCCAAAAACGCATTGAATACTCATTATATATGTTGATTATGCTTGCAGCCCTTTCGATTGTCAATGGCGGGCTTGTTCCCAAAGGGTTCAATTTCAACTTGATAACGAGAGGATCATTTTTCGCGCTGGCAATCATGATGTCTGTGAAAGCAGGGTTTCAGAAAAGTGCGTGGCTAATGTCGCCGTTCTGGTTTCTCTTTGTGTATATCTTCTATATGATGGTGACCTCTTTGGGCGGGTGGTGGCCTCTTGTTTCTGAACTTAAGGCCGTTCTTTTTTTAGTATTCCTCACTGCTTTAACACAAACAGTTTCTGCGGTAACTCAGGAGGGGGTAGATATTCGGAAGATACGTGCTGCCATGTTAGTGGTCGCGATCTTTTATGTCTTGGGGTCCGTGGCGGTCATCCCTTTTCCCTCAATCGGGAACTCCATGACAATATCCTTTATGTCGGGTTATGGCCAAGATGCTTATGCAACTGATATGTCGGGTCTTTTCAATGGCGTAACTTGGCATTCTCAAGAACTCGGAACGATAATGGCCATTTTGAATGCGTATCTTTTGTCGGACTACTTATGTAACTTTCAGCGGAAAAACAGGCTGTATCAACTTTTGCTGGCTTGTATTCCGATTCTCATTTACAAATCATCCAGCCGGACGGCGTTATTCACTTATTTTCTTTCAATCGGCGTGACGGTTTTTTTCTTTCATCGTGAGAAGCATGTGACTCAGGGTAAAAAATCACGTGTTATGACAAACATGTTTCTTCTCGGACTTATCGCAGCATTTGTTATTGTTTTGACCCCGGGGGTAGGCAATAGATTTGAGGCGTTCCTGCGGAAATCGAAAGACGTGGAATCTATAGACAAGAGCAGGTCAATAACCGAAGACGTGACTTTTTCTAGAATGGGATTAATTGAAAAGGGGCTGGTTAATTTTCGAAAGAGTCCCGTGATTGGAAATGGGTTTCAAGTCTCCGAGGAGATGCAGGAGTTAAGTAAAGAGAAGACAGGACTGATTCTCACGGCGCCGATTGAAAAAGGTGTCTTACCCGTAATGGTTTTGGAAGAGGGGGGTGTGGTCGGTGCGATTATCTTTCTGGCGTTCTTAATTGCAGTTTACGTAAGGTGCAGTAATCTTCGACTTACCTGTTTCCTTTCCACCTTCACGGTATTTATTATACTTAATTTCGGTGAAGCCTCTTTCTTTTCCTCAACTGGAGGCGGGGGTTTGATGTGGACAATTTGCTTTATCGCCATCTTGATGGATATGGACCGATATCGTCTCACAAAGAATCCTGTTGCCAGGATTCAGAAGTACTCTGCATATGGGGCTGGTTCGTATTGTCGTTAGCAGCAGCCTGTTTTTCGCCTCCTGAATTCTTGCATAAGAGCTCTCAATGATACACATTGTTGGAACAGTGGAAGAAATGATGTGCTGCGCAGAGGTCTGGCGCACTCTCTATCGTGAGGCAAGAGCAACCGTTTTCCAGAGTTATGAATATCATTATGAGGCGTGGAAATGTCTGCTGTCTAAAAATCCCAAGAATCGATTGGCCATTCTTCTGGTTGGACGAGGGGGCAAAGAAGCGGTTGACCTCATTTGTCCTTTTTATATCGATGTGTCTGGTACATTGCGATTTGTGAATGACACACATACCGATTATAATGATATCCTTTGTCGGCATGAAAAAAACGTGTATATACAAATGAGGGATGTTTTTGATTGGATCAATGCAAGCAATATAATAAAAAGAGTGCATTTGTCCAAGATGCAACATCATTCACCATTATTGCATTATGGACGTAGTTTCCTGCAGTCCAGCTTTGTTTACGCTGATAATGCTTTCTCATATCTTACGATTCGGAGTTCGAATGATCCTATAAGTGAGATGTCACATATGACAACCAAAGATCGCTCCGTACTGAAAAGTTTATTGCGGAAGGTGTCTGAGTATTCCTTTGTCATACATACTGTAAATACTGGGCGTTTTCCGCTTAAAGTCATTGAGGCGATGCGCAATGAAATGGTACGACGTGGGGTTAGAAAGCTCAGCTTTTTCCCCGATGATTTGCTTGATTTTATTGCGCGCATGTTCGAGGGTGGTTATCTTGAGGTTGGCGTCTTGAAAAATAAAAAAGGTGAAGTCGACGTGATTACGTTCCGATTTAAGGACGAACGTGTTTCGGATCGGATTATCTCTTGGATTTGCATGTCATTAGATCCGAAGGTAGTCGCTGCTGTTGATGTGAGTTATATTGTTGAGAAGGCCAAGAGCGTATCGTTTGTTTGTGATTTCGGTGTTGGTGCTTATGCTTATAAATTGGGGAATTTTAAACCGACAGTCGAGTCAACTTTTGCTTTGGCGTATGGGAAGGGCTGGATATCGCTTTTGTCTGCTTGGTATGGCATGAACGTGCTGTTGATAAAACGCATTGCTCGCTTCAAGATGCTCGGAGTTCAGAAATGAAGGTGTTCTCTTTTCTGTTTGAGCCGGCAGAATATACGCTGGACTTAGTTGAGCACATCTATAGGCCGCGGGGTGTCGCATGGGGGTTTTTACGACACACCTCATCCGCGTCCAACCGTTTAGACGCAGGGCCTGTTTGTCTCGAAGGATGGCCATTTTATACAAAAGCTAAATATATGTGTAATGTCCTTAGAAACAATGACATCATCGTGATGAATGGGTATGCGACTTCGGAGTTTTTAATTCTGTTTGCCTTAAATCTCTATTTCCGCAAGCCTCTGGCGATCGAGTCGGATACTCAATTGCGCGTGCCTGTTCAATGGACGAAGAGAATTATTAAATGGATTTACCTTTCAGTCATTTTTCGGAACCCTCGGGTGTCCGGTTGGGCTGGAGGAAATTTTTCTCACAAAGAACTTTTCAGTCACTACGGTATGTGTTCAGGAAGGATTCACTTGATGCCAATGATGATTGATGTGTCACGATATCTGAGGGCAATTCCTGATTTTTGCGGTTCAACTTCACCTTTTCGAATCATTTATCTAGGAAGGCTCGTTAAGGTCAAGGGTCTAGATCTATTGCTTCAGGCTTTCTTGAGACTTGCTCAAGAAGACAAGGAGGTTGAACTGCACATTGTGGGGGGGGGCGCACTTGAAAGCAAACTCAGAAGACGTGTGGATGGTGAGCGGCGTGTTCATTTTCACGGTTCATTATTCGGTGATGAAAAGACTCGTGTTTTGTGGCAATGTCAGGTGCTTGTTCTTCCGTCAAAAAGTGAATCTTGGGGGTTAGTTGTCAATGAAGCGATGGCGGCGGGGGTTCCTGTTATCGTCAGTGATGCAGTTGGAGCATGTACTGATCTCGTTGGCGAATCAGGTTCGGGATTGATATTCCCGTCGGGAGACGAGGATGCGCTTCTCGGGTGCATGCGCGAAATGATTTCGAACACGGCGAAATATCAAGAGAGGGCTGTCAAGGCACAGCAGTATATGGAAAAGATATGGAACTACGATCTGTACGGACGATGCTTCGATCAAGCTGTAGCACATGCGGCTAATCTTTGAAGGGATGAAAGATAATGAATGATTATGCGGCGCAGTTTTCAGACGGCGTGGCATCCCGTATCTCCGCACATATGATGTTGCGTTCTTTGACGCTTTCTTGCCTGGGCACTATAGCTGGGCGAGAGCGATCAGCGTTCTTGAAGTGTTTTTTCTGTCACTATGTGTTCGATGATCAGGTCCCTAAGTTTGAGGCGAAAATTGAACTGTTGTTGGCACTAGGCACATTTGTTGATACCAGCACTGCTTTGGATATGATTGAGGGAAAGCGACCGATTGAACGGCCATCTTTTCATTTATCATTCGATGACGGTTTCAAGAACATTATTATAAATGCGCTACCCGTCCTAAAAAAACATAAAGTGCCGTCACTATTTTTTGTTCCGACGAGTTTCATTGGGGCTTCGTATGAAAAGGTCTCTGATTACTGTTTGAATATAGCGGAATACAAGAACCCGATTGAGATGTGCTCGTGGGACGACTTGAGAAGTGCAATGGAGGCGGGCATGGAGATCGGGTCGCACACACGCACACATGCGCGTTTCAGCGACATTTCTAATAATTACGGGCGAATGGCGGATGAGTTTGTCGGATCCAGGGAGGATATTGAAAAAAACCTTGGGGTATCTTGTTCCACGATATCGTGGCCGTATGGACGAATGGATGATGCGGATATGGCATCTGTGAGAGCCGTTAAGGATGCCGGGTATCGCGCTTGTTTTGGGTCATTTAGAGGCACTGTGCGGGATGGAGGCTGTGATCCGCTGATGATTCCAAGGCACCATTTTGAGCCACAGTGGCCTGTTAGGCATGTAAAATATTTCGTGTGTAAGTAGAGTGATCAAACGCCATGCATCTGCTCCACATCATTCACGATTTGAAGAAAGCGGCTGGGCCCACACCGTTCTGCGTCAACGTGTGTAATCGGATCGCCCAGACTGGCGCGGAGGTCTCGATTCTGCTTGGGGTGGCGGATGCCGAATCGAAGGAGAACTTTATCCAATCGAAGGTTCGTCTGACGGACCAATGGGCGGATATCAACGCCGGGCACAAGCCCGACCTTGTGCATGTTCATTCTCTTTGGACTCCTCTTTCACACGCGGGAGCACGCTACGCCAGAGCGAATAACATTCCCTATGTAATTTCAGCTCATGGCATGCTGGCTCCATGGGCCTTGAAACACAAATGGTTCAAGAAGAAGGTAGCGTGGTGGATATATCAGAAACGGGATCTCGCGGGTGCTGCAATGATCCATGTAACCGCGGAGTGCGAGATCAAATGGCTGAGAGATCTGGGATTTACGCAACCCTGCGTGATGGCACCATTGGGCTCGGATATTCCGAAATTAGTTCCTGAAAAAGCGCAAAAGCGAAATGGCATCAGAACTGTGCTCTTTGTGGGACGTATTTATCCGGTGAAAGGCTTGATGAATCTCGTGAGGGCGTGGGCAGAGGTGAGAAGTTCTAAAGTTCTAAAGTGCGAGAGTGCGTTAGTTGGGGAGACGGGAGACGGAGGACGGAGGTTGGAAGACGGTATTGAATCTTCATCCTTTCCCCTCTGGCAACTCGTCATTGCCGGCCCGGACCAAGCTGGCCATAAGGCTGAACTTGTGGCCGAAGCGATAGAACTTGGGTTATCCGTTGCCGATGTTTCCGTTAATCAGCTACTCCGCCAACCTGCTACTCCGCCATCCCTCCCCGGCATTATTTTTACCGGCGCGGTATACGGCGACGAGAAGGACGCGCTCTACCGCATGGCTGATCTCTTCGTACTGCCGTCTTTCACCGAGAATTTCGGCGTGGTGGTGACGGACGCGTTGTCTTATGGGATTCCTGTGATCACAACGAAAGGGACGCCGTGGCAGGAACTGCTTGGCAGTCCTGCCAGTTCTAAAGTTCTAGAGTGCGAGAGTGCTCAAGTGGGGGGGAGTGCTACCGCAAATGGTGCGCATAAGGCAAATAAGGACAACTTCAGAACTTTAGAACTCTCGAACTTTAGAACTTCTCGATCTGGCTGGTGGATCGACATCGGCGTGGATCCGCTGGCGGAGGCGCTGCGGGAGGCGATGTCATTAAGCGATGAGGAACGATATGTTATGGGGGGAAACGGTCGCCGATTGGTCGAAAATAAGTATGAATGGGGTTTGATCGCTAAAGACATGAAGTGTGCTTACGGATGGCTGATGTCGGGTGGCATGAAGCCTGCCTGTGTGAGGCTAGTGTGAATTTCACAACCGCCATGAGTGCAAGGAGTGAGAATGGCCACCAAGGTTGATCTTTCAAAGTTCGAGAACTGGCTAAGTCTGCGCAATAAAATTGGGCGGGCTGTTTGGGCAATTGTGTATATAGTGTTATTTAAGCCGGCAGTTCCTACATTTTTATGGTCGTGGCGGAGATTTCTTCTTTCGACATTCTGCGCGAAGATACACCCGTTAAGTTATGTGTATTCCGATGTCAAAATCTGGGCACCATGGAATCTTGAAATTGGCGCATATTCGTGTTTGGCATCTGGTGTAAACGTGTACAACACGGGCAAAGTCGTTGTTGGTGATCATACGACTATATCGCAGGGTGCCTATCTGTGTCCCGGGAGCCATGACATTGCCGATCCAAAATTCCGCATGATTTGTTCAGACATGTATATAGGCGATCAGGTTTGGATTGCGACGGAGGCGTTTGTCGGCGGAATGGGGGTACATGTTGGAGAGGGAGCCGTGATTGGGGCACGTGCGGTGGTGACGAAGGATGTTGAGCCGTGGACGGTGGTCGCAGGCAACCCGGCCAGATTCATTAAAAAAAGGGAAATAAGGGGGCTGTTGACCTGAGCACTCAGACTCAAATCGGCGGAGCAACTTTACCTACAGGGTTAACGAGTTGTTTGTAATATTATTTCTCGCGTGTTTATGCTGCATTAGAATTTATCAACTATGATTTCAGTCCTCATTCTTACTTTAAACGAAGAAATTAGCCTCCCCGCTTGCCTAAAGGCAGTGAGGTGGTCGGATGACATTGTGGTATTCGACTCATTGAGCAGTGACAGAACGGTGGAAATTGCATGCGGTGCCGGAGCGCGAGTTGTGCAACGAAAGTTTGATAACTATTCGGCGCAAAGGAATGCTGCTTTGAATGTGAATTTTAAATACCCGTGGGTCTTAATGATTGACGCGGATGAGGTGGTGCCAGAAGACCTGCATACGGAAATCGCCGAGGCGCTTCGAGGCGTTATCGCGTCGGTTGACATGTTCAGGATGCGCCGCAAAGACATGTTTCTTGGCAGGTGGTTGAGACGAAGTGGCGGTTATCCGACATGGTTTCCCCGGTTATTCCGCGTTGGACATGTTTGGGTCGAACGCGAAATTAACGAGGAGATGCATTGCAAAGGAGCTATCGCCAATCTCAGCGCGCACTTGATGCACTATCCATTCAACAAAGGGGTCGCTTTTTGGTTTGAGCGACATAACAGGTATTCGACGATGGAGTCCATTGCGCTGGTGCAGGAGGCGGGTGAGACAATGCGATGGCAACAACTCCTTTCCCTTGATCCGACATTACGCCGGAAAGGGCTGAAACAATTAGCCTATCGTCTGCCGTGTCGGCCAGCACTTGTGTTTGTTTATCTATATTTGGCGCGACTGGGTTTTCTGGACGGTTTAGCGGGTTGGCGGTATTGCCGGATGCGGGCGATGTACGAATATATGATCGATCTCAAGATCGTAGAACTGCGTCGTCGTGAACATGGCCTTCCCGTTTGACGTGAAACTGGATTTAACACGGGGGCACGGGGACGCGGAGAGTGGTTGAAACCACAAAGCGCATAGAGAACGCAAAGTTGGAAACATCTTCTATGTGGGCTTTGTGCCCTGTGTGGTTAAATGTTCCTGTGCCTCTGTGGCTCCAAACTTAACCGGACAGTAGTGAGGAGATGATGGAAAAAATCAGTTATAATTATGGGTGGAAGTCACGGACCGCGCCATGTTCTTGTTGTTTTGTTGTCCCCAAGGTATTGGAGATACTGAAACAGCTCAAATGTCACTCGGTGTTGGATGTGGGATGTGGAAACGGTGTTCTTTGTGGGTTACTGCAGCAAAATGGGTTCTGTGTGGCGGGGGCTGATTTCGACTTGAAAGGGTGTGAATTGGCTCGCCAGGCTTATCGCCGAATTGGCTTTTTTAATATTGGCGTTTATGACTCGCCTGATCCCATTATTGCATCAAAGGGGCTTTTCGACTGTGTTGTTTCTACCGAAGTCGTTGAGCACCTGTTTTCCCCGCAGTTTCTACCGGTTTTTGCTAGCCGGTGTATTAAACCATACGGATATCTTGTGATCAGTACTCCCTATCATGGATTCTTTAAGAATTTGGCTCTTTCCTTATTTGATCATTGGGATGCGCATCATACGGCGTTGTGGGAGGGTGGACACATCAAGTTTTGGAGTAAAAAGACACTGAAACAGTTACTGGAGCAAAACGGCTTTAAGGTATTGAGTTTTCATGGGGTGGGCCGGGTGCCTTATTTATGGAAATCCATGATCATTGTTGCCCAGAAAAAAGATGACGCGATTTGATATGAAACTGTCCTTACAAGACTATCGAAACCGACACTTGTTGGCATAGAAGACCGCGCGTGTGATCTGGAATATCGTGTGGTTGTTTCTTTTCCGTCCGACTCTGCGCGGGTTTTGTTACGGCTGGCGGAGGTTTTTCTTGCGGCTGTTCGGTGACAACATCGCGAAAAAGGCACATATCCTGCCGTCTTGTAAGATCTGGCAACCTTGGCGATTGACAATGGGCGAATGTGCATGCTTATCCGAAGAGGTGGACTGTTATTCAGGCGCTCAGATCACAATCGAGGCGTATGCGACCTTGAGCCAAGGTGCAGTCCTTTGTTGTGCGTCTCACGACATTTCTTCGCCAAGTGTGGAACTCACCTATCAGCCGATTACGATTGGTCCACAGGCATGGGTCGTAGCGAGGGCTTTTCTCGGGCCCGGAGTAACGGTTGGAGAAGGTGCGGTGGTAGGGGCTTGTGCTGTGGTCATGAAGAATGTGGAACCATGGACAGTTGTGGCCGGTAATCCGGCACGATCCGTGAATCGGCGTGTTATTCTGGGAGAAGGAAACGGATAGGCTCGTTGGCGGGATGGCAGAATGCAGGCTAAGACGAGTACATGATTGACGTTAAGATTGTAGAATCGCATCGTTGTGAACACGGCCTTCCCATTTGACGAAAAAGGAATTTGAAGGTTTGAGACGTTTGAGGGTTTGAAAGTTAGATAGGTGTGAAAGGGAATGGGGTATGGCGACGATTAAACGGTTTGAGGAGATCGAGGCGTGGAAGGTCGCCAGGGACCTCTTCGGACAGATTTATGCCGCAACGAAAAATGGCGCTTTTGCGCATGACTATGGCGTGAAGGATCAGGTCCAACGCGCAGCGGTCTCGATCATGAGCAATATCGCGGAAGGTTTTGAGCGAGGAGGCAATAGGGATTTCGCCAACTTCCTGAGTATTGCGAAAGGATCGTGCGGTGAGGTGCGGGCACAACTGTATGTCGCGTTGGATCAGAATTACGTAGCGCGAGATGACTTTGATCGGCTTGTCACTCTGAGTAACCTTGTAAGCGCAATGTTTTATCATTTCATTGCATCTCTTAACCGGGCATCCGTGGCGGGCATCCGCTTTAAGAAAACCCCGCAGGTCTCAGATTGATTTGGCGTGCCCATCAAACTTCTCAAATTATCAAACTTTCACTGCTGTCCAAAACAGCACTCATTGTACGGGGTGAGCTTCTGATTTCCTAGCGTTTTCAGGTTGTTGGACGGGTTGTTCAGGTTGAGGTCTCGAAAAATGCTGTCCAAGGTTTCACAGAGCGAGA
>Ga0209066_10001622_pt1 | contig 29320 bp, 33 predicted proteins | sample All_14_2_FD_187198 | JGI IMG/M metagenome (GOLD analysis project Ga0209066, IMG submission 187198) | Freshwater microbial communities in response to fracking from Pennsylvania, USA - Allegheny Zone_MetaG_DW_15 (SPAdes) (version 2) ...
GGGCTCGGGGGTGGCGGGCGTCGAGTCGGACATGGAGGGCTCCTGTTCGTTGGTCTGGCGGGGGTCGCGCCGAGCGTAGCGCTCCCGTTCACCGAAGCGCCATTCCTGCGGGACGAATGCCATGCGACCGTGCTCGGCGCATGCGTCATGATGGAGCCATGGCGATCGGCATCCTCACGAGCGGCGGCGACTGCCCCGGCCTCAACGCGGTCATCCGGGCCGTCGTCCTCAAGGGGACGACGGTGTACGGGCGCGAGTTCGTCGGGTTCATCGACGGCTACCGCGGACTCAACACCGGCGACGCGATCCCGCTCGTGCGCAAGGACATCCAGGGCATCGGCAAGCTCGGCGGGACGATCATCGGCACGTCGCGCTCGAACCCATTCGAGGACGGCGACGAGCAGGCGGAGCGGGCGCGCGCCACGATGGAGCGGCTCGGCATCGAGTCCCTCATCGTCATCGGCGGCGAGGGCACGCTCGCGGCGGCGAACCGGCTCGCCGGCCTCGGCGTCAACGTCGTCGGCGTGCCCAAGACGATCGACAACGACCTCTCCGCGACCGACTACACCTTCGGCTTCGACACGGCCGTCGGCATCGCGACCGACGCGATGGACCGGCTGCGCACGACCGGGCAGTCGCACATGCGCTGCATGGTCGCGGAGGTCATGGGCCGGCACGTCGGCTGGATCGCCCTCCACTCGGGCATGGCGGCCGGCGCGCACGCGATCCTCATCCCCGAGCAGCGGACGTCGATGGACCAGCTCGCCTCGTGGGTGCGGTCGGCGCACGACCGCGGCCGCTCGCCGCTCGTCGTCGTCGCCGAGGGCTTCATCCCCGAGGGCAACGAGGCGGCGTTCAGCGACCTCGGGCTCGACGCCTTCGGCCGCCCCCGCCTCGGCGGCATCGGCGAGATCGTGACGCGCGAGATCGAGGCCCGCACGGGCATCGAGACGAGGAACACGACGCTCGGGCACATCCAGCGCGGCGGCACGCCGAGCGCCTACGACCGCGTGCTCGCGACGCGGTACGGGCTCGCGGCGATCGACGCCGTGGTGCACGAGCGATGGGGCCGCATGGTCTCGCTGCGCGGCACCGAGATCACGCACGTGTCCATCGACGACGCGCTCGGCCGGCTCAACACGGTGCCGCAGTCGCGCTACGACGAGGCCTCGATCCTCTTCGGCTGAGCCGCGATCCCGTGCCAGGCGAGGCCCGATACCATCGGCGGATGCGCGCGCTGCGGGTCACCCTGGCCGAGCCAGGGCCGAACGCGGTCGCGATCGACGAGGTCGATGCCCCGACGCCCGGTGACGGCGAGGTCGCCCTCCTCGCCGAGTACTCCTCGCTGAACTACAAGGACGCGCTCGCCATCGCGGGTCGGCCTGGCATCGTCCGTGCGGCCCGGCTCGTCGCGGGCATCGACGTCGTCGGCGTCGTGCAGGCCTCGCGGGATCCGAGGTGGGCGGTCGGCGACCGCGTCATCGTGACCGGCCGCGGGCTCGGCGAGACGCGCGACGGCGGCCTCGCGGAGCGCGTCGTCGTCCCCGGGGATGCCGCGGTGCGGATCCCGGACGTCTTCAGCGCGCGGCAGGCCGCCGCGATCGGCACCGCCGGATTCACCGCCGCGCTCGCCGTCGAGGAGCTCGCCAGGCAGGGCTCCCTCGAGGTGCCGGGCGACGGGGTGCTCGTCACGGGCGCCGGTGGCGGGCTCGGCGGCATCGCCATCGCCCTCCTGCACCGCGTCGGCGCGCGCGTGCTCGCGGTCACCGGCCGGACGGCGGTCGCCGGCGCGCTCGAGGAGCTCGGCGCCGACGCGGTGCTCGCCCGCGAGGAGTTCCTCGAGGCCGGGCGGCCGCTGCAGCACGCCAGGTGGTCGGGCGCGGTCGACACGGTCGGCGGCGTGATCCTCGCGAACGTCATCGCGCAGACGGTGCCCGGCGGCACCGTCGCGGTGTGCGGCAACGCGGCGGGCATGGACCTGCCGACGAGCGTCGCGCCGTTCATCCTCCGCGGGGTGCGGCTCTCCGGGATCACGTCCGTGTGGCCGGCCGCGGCGGCGCGCGATGCGGCGTGGGCGCGGCTCGCCGCCGACCTCGACCCCGGCGTGCTCGACGCGCTCACCGAGGTCGTCGGACTCGGCGAGGCGATCGACGCCGCCGACCGCATCCTCGCCGGCGCCGTGCACGGCCGGATCGTCGTCGACGTCCGCGCGTGACGCGCTCGCGGGGTCCGGCCGCTCGTGGGAGGATGACCGCGTGAGCATCGCCGGTCTCGTCCTCATCGCCCTCGCGGGCGTCGTCCACGTCGGGATCTTCCTCATCGAGAGCGTGCTCTGGCGCTCGAAGTCGACGTGGCGGACCTTCGGCATCCGCGACGAGGCGACCGCCGAGGCCGCACGGCCGTGGGCCTTCAACCAGGGCTTCTACAACCTCTTCCTCGCGGTCGGCGCGATCGGCGGCGCGATCGTCGCCATCGCCGCGCGGCCGGCCGCCGGCGTGCTCGTCCTCACCGGCGAGCAGTTCGCGGCGTATGTCGCGACGACCGGCGTCGCCGCCGTCGCGCTCGGGGTCGCCGCCTTCAGCGCCGCGTGCATGGTCGGCGCGGCGATCGTCCTGCGTGCCTCGAGCGGGCCGAGCTCGACGCGATCGGCGGCCATCCAGGGCGGGCTCCCGCTCATCGGGTTGCTGCTGCTCGGGCTCTCGGCGGCGCTGCAGCTGCCCTGAGCCGGGCGCGACCGACCGCCGGCGCGTGGCTCAGCGCGCGGAGGCGTCGCGCCAGGAGTGCACCGGCGTCCAGCCGAGGAGCCGGCGCGCCTTCGCGATCGACAGCAGCGTGTCGTGCTCGCCGAGATCGCCGCGGACGGGCACCTCGGGGAACACCGCCGCGACGAGCTCGGCGTTCGGTCGCGTCATGACCGTGTCCGCGGCGGCGATGATGAACCGGTCGAAGCCGGCCGGGGCGACCGCGAGCGCCCGCTCGACCGCGCTCGCGCCGTCCCTGGCGTCGATGTAGCTCCAGAGGTTCCACTTGCGCAGCATCGGGTCGGCGTCGAACGCCGGGAACCCGGCGTAGTCCTCGGGGAGCATGACGTTCGAGAAGCGCAGCGCCGTGATCGACAGGTCGGGGTGCCAGCGCACGAGCTCGACGGCGAGCTGCTCCTCGAGGTGCTTCACGAGCGAGTAGACGGACTCGGGACGCGCCGGGATGTCCTCGTCGACCGGCAGGACCGGCGGCGGCTCGTCGAACGGCAGGCCGAGGACCGTCTCGCTCGAGGCCATGACGATGCGGCGCACGCCGAGGCGGACGGCGGCCCAGAGCACGTCGAAGGTGCTGAGGATGTTGTTGCGGAACGTCGCGACGTCGCTGCGTAGCCCCGGCGCGGGGATCGCGCCGAGATGCACGACCGCGTCGACGGCCGGGCCCGCCCGGCGATCGCCCTCGCCACCGAGCGCGTCGATCACCTGACCGTAGTCGGTGAGGTCGACCTGAAGGAAGCCGGGCTCGCGCGCGCCGACGACGTCGAGCGCGAGCACCTCGTGCCCGACGGCGCGCAGGTGCGTCGTCACGACCTGGCCGAGGCGCCCGCTGGCGCCGGTCAGCGCGATGCGCATGCGGATCGGCGCTCAGTCCTCGCGGGTGACGACGGCCCAGGCGATCGCGGCCGCGATCCCGGCGACCGCGAGCGAGGCGCCCACGATCCACGGCACGGGGTTGCGCGCGTAGGAGGCCTTCGCCTGCTCGACGCATTCGCCGACGCGCTTGGGCACGTTGAACTTGTCCTCGATCGCGTCGAGGGTCGCCTCGAGCTCGGCGCGCGCCTGCGCGACGCGGGCGTCGATGGAGTCGGCGGCCATGGTCAGTCCTTCCCGATGCCCTTGATGGTGCGGATGTCCTCCTGGACCGAGGCGATCGTCTTCTCCGGCGCGGCCGGCATGCTGCGCTTGAGCGAGGCAGCCCCGACCGCGACGAGGATCGCGGCGAGGAGCACGAGCGCGCCGCCGACGACGAGCGCGGCGGCCCAGAGCGGCATGACGAGCGCGAGCGCGGCGACCGCGGCGGCGATGAACACGCCGAGCGCGAAGACGAGGACGAACGCGGCGGCCGCGAAGAGGCCGACGCCGACGCCGGCGGCCTTCGCCTTCGCCGCGAGCTCGGCCTGGAGCGACTCGATCTCGGCGCGGACGAGGTCGCCGAGGATCCTCGGCAGGTCGCTGACGAGCTGCAGGAGCGAGCGACGCTCGCGCGGGGCGTCGGCGGGACCGGCGGCGGTCACGACGTCACGCCTCCTTCGGCGCGGCGGCCTTCGTGGCCGCCTTCGCGGCCGGCGCCTTCGCGGCGACGGCCGGCGTCCGCACGGGCGCGGCGGGCCGCGGCCCGCCGGTGATGCGGTTCACGACGTTCTTCGCCCCGGTCGCGGCGATGTCGAGCACCGCGTCGACCTTCGCGTTGACGAAGTCGAGCGTGCGATCGACCTGCGTCTGCACCCGCGGACTGTGCCAGACCTTGCCAGCGGCGGCGGCGATCTGGTCGTAGCGCTCCCGACCGGCGCGCGCGCCGAGCACGTAGCCGACTCCGAGGCCGACGACCAGCAGGACCTTGCCCTTCATGGTGCTCCTCACGTCCGATGCAACTCGCCTCAACCCTATGCCGTCGCGGCGTCGGCGACGAGTCCGAAGGTCGGGCGGGGCGGGCGGCGATCAGCCCGCGACGGTCTCGAGCAGGTCGACGCCGACGATGCGCATCGCGTCGAGCACGCGCAGGCGGGTGCCGACCGAGTCGTCGACGAACGAGATGGCCACGGCGTAGGCGATGGAGCCGCGCGGGCCGCGCACGGCGCCGGCGTCGGCGCGCACGCCGCGATCGGTGCCGGTCTTGTTCACGAGCTGGACGCCGTGGTCGACGGTGCGGTGCGCGAGCGGGTCGAGCCCGAAGGCGGCGGCGACCATCGAGAGGTCGGCGCCGAGCGAGAGCCAGCCGATGACGCGCTGGCTCGTGATCGAGTCGACGATCTGGCCGCGGGCGAGCGCCGCGAACAGCCAGGCGAGCTCGGAGGTCGAGCCGACCGAGAGCTGCGGCGCGTCGTCGGGGCCGCGGTGATCGCGGACCCGGTCGAGGAGGGCCGTCTGCCGCAGGCCGATCGACTCGGCGCGCGCACGGATCGCGTCGAGCCCGAGCCGGCCCAGCAGGACGTTCGTGGCGAGGTTGTCGCTCGCGCCGCCGATGAGCACGGCGAGGTCGACGGTGGGCAGCACGGGCGCCTGGAGGTGCTGCCAGAGGCCGGAGTCGCCGACCGAGTCGGCGATGGACCGCTCGGCGAGCCCCTGGGCGACCGGATCGCCCGCCGACATCCTCGCGGAGAGCTCGATGAGCAGGAGCACCTTGCCGAGGCTCGCCGTCGGCATCGCCACCCGGTCGTCGATCGCGAGGAGGGTGCGCCCGGTGCGCAGGTCGATCGCCGACGCCGAGACCCGTGCCCCCGCGTACGCGAGCTCCCCCAGCGCGTCGAAGCTCGCGGAGAAGGACGGTGCGCGCTCGAGGTCGGCATGCCGAGGCCCCCGCGCGGCGCGCGCCCTGCGGCCGGTCGGTGCGGACGTGCCCGGCGCGGCCGGGTCGTGCCCGGGACCTACCAAATGGTCACCCGCTCCGCCGCCGGGAGCCAGAGCGCGTCGGACTCCGTGACGCCGTAGGCGTCGTAGAACGCGTCGATGTTGCGGACGATCTGGTTGCAGCGGAACTCGTTCGGCGCGTGCGGGTCGATCGCGAGGAGGCGGATGACCTCCTCGTCCCGGCCCTTCTGCTGCCAGGCCTGCGCCCACGAGAGGAAGAAGCGCTGTGCCGCGGTGAGCCCGTCGATGACCGGCCCCTCCGTGAGCCCCGCGCGCTCGAGGTGGATGCCGTAGGCCGCCCACGCGATCCCGAGGCCGCCGAGGTCGCCGATGTTCTCGCCGATCGTGAGCGCGCCGTTGACGTGGTGGTCCGGCACCTGCGCGGGCGCCAGCGCGTCGTACTGCGCGATGAGCGCCGTCGTGCGGGCCTCGAACGCGGCGCGGTCGTCGGCGGTCCACCAGTCGACGAGCCGACCGTCGCCGTCGTACTGCGATCCGTGGTCGTCGAAGCCGTGCCCGATCTCGTGCCCGATGACGGCCCCGATGGCGCCGTAGTTCGCGGCGGCGTCGCGCTCGGCGTCGAAGAACGGGGCCTGCAGGATCGCCGCAGGGAAGACGATCTCGTTGAATCCCGGGTTGTAGTAGGCGTTGATCGTCTGCGGCGTCATGAACCACTCATCGCGGTCGATCGGCGAGCCGACCTTGCGCAGCTCACGCCGGAAGGCGAACTCGCCGGCGGCGCGGACGTTCGCGATGAGGTCGTCGGCGACGATCGGCAGCGTCGAGTAGTCGCGCCAGCGCACCGGGTAGCCGATCTTCGGGGTGAACTTCTCGAGCTTCTCGAGCGCCCTCGCGCGGGTGGGCTCGCTCATCCACTCGAGCGCCGCGATCGATCGTCGGTAGGCCTCGATGAGGTCGGCGACGAGCTCGTCCATCGCCGCCTTCGACGCGGGCGGGAAGTGCTGCTCGACGTAGATGCGGCCGACGGCCTCCCCGAGCACGCGCTCGACGAGGGCGACGCCGCGCTTCCAGCGCGCCCGCAGCTGGGGGGTGCCGGTGAGCGCGGTGCCGGTGAACGCGAAGTTCGCCTCGACGATCTCGGCCGTGAGGTAGGCCGCGTTCGAGCGCACGACCTGCCATGCGAGCCAGTCGCGCCAGGCCGGGAGCCGATCCTCGGTGAGGAGCGCGGCGACGCCGGCGATGAAGCTCGGCTCGCGCACGACGACCTCGGCGAGCGCGTCGGCGGGGATGCCCATCCCGTCGCGCCACACGGCGAGCGGGGTGCCGGGGGCGAGGGCGAGCAGGCCGTCCCAGTCGAGGAGGTTGTAGGTCTTCTGGGCGTCGCGGGTCGCGACGTTGTCCCAGTGGACGGCGGCGATCTCGTGCTCGAGCGCCACGATGCGGTCGGCGCGGGTCGCGGCGTCGTCGACGCCGTCCGGCGCGGCGTCGGCCATGAGGCGCAGCATCCGCTCGACGTGCTCGCGGTAGGTCGCGAGCAGCGGCGCGAACCGCTCCTCGCGGAAGTAGGACTCGTCGGGCAGGCCGAGGCCGTCCTGCTCGATGAAGACGAGATAGCGCTCCGGGTCGCCCGGGTCGTTGTCGACGAAGAGCTGCGCGAAGCCGGAGGCCCCGCCGCGCTCGAGTCGACCGACCGCGGCGAGCAGCTCGGCGATCGTCGTCGGCGCCGCGGCCTCGGCGAGGGCGGGCCGCAGCGGGGCGACGCCGAGGGCCTCGATCCGCTCCTCGTCCATGAAGCTCGTGTAGAGGTCGCCGATCTTGCGCGCCTCGGTGCCAGGTGCCGCGTCGCGCGCGGCCTCCACGATCTCGCGCACGGCGCGCTCGGACGCCTCGGCGAGCACGAGGAAGGAGCCGTACCTCGCCTTGTCCGCGGGGATCTCGGTGCGGTCGATCCATCGGCCGTTGACGTGCCGGAAGAGATCGTCCTGCGGCCGGACCCCGGGGTCGAGCTCCGCGAGGTCGATGCCGGAGGCGGGGGCGGACGGTGTCGGCGCTGGGGCGGCTTCGGCGGTCACGGCGACTAGCCTAGAGAGGGTTTGCTGGGTCTGGAGCGGGAGCGATCGATGAGCACGACGGACGGCATCGCCCTCGACCGACGCACGATCGTCGCGTGGCGCAACGCCGTCTTCGCCGTCTTCGCCGTCATGGGCGTCTCGACGGGCACCTGGGTCTCGCGGGTGCCGGCGATCCGCGACGGGCTCGACCTCCGGCTCGACCAGATGGGCATCCTCGTCTTCGCGATCTCGGCCGGCTCGATCGGCGGGCTGCTCTTCGCGAGCCACCTCATCGCGTGGCTCGGCGCGAGGCGCACGATCCTCACCGCCCAGCTCGTCGCGATGGGCGGGCTCGCGCTCGCGGGATTCGGCATCAGCGAGCTGCGCAGCCTGCCGGTCGCCTTCGCGGGCTTCGTCGTCTTCGGCTCGCTCTTCTCGATCACCGACGTCGCCGCGAACGTCACCGGTGCGGCGAACGAGCGCGCGCTCGGGCGCTCGGTGATGCCGGTCTTCCACGCGTTCTTCTCGATCGGCACGGTCATCGGCTCCGCCGGCGGCGCGGCCGCCGAGGTGCTCGACCTCCCCGTGGCGTGGCACTTCCTCATCGTCACGGCGATCTGCGCGGTCGTCATCGTCGTCGCGGCGCGCAGCCTCGTCTCCGAGTCGGCGACGTTCGAGGATGCGCACCAGGACGGCGAGCCCGGCGGCGCCGGGTGGCGCGAGCGGCTGCACGTCTGGCGCGACCCGCGCACGATCCTCATCGGGCTCATGGTGCTCTGCGCCGGGCTGACCGAGGGGGTCGCCAACGACTGGATCGCGCTCGCCTCGGTCGACGGCCACGGCTTCGACAACGAGACGGCCTCGATCGTGCTCGTCGTCTTCGTCACCGCGATGACGGCCGGCCGACTGCTCGGCGTCCGCCTGCTCGACCGCTTCGGGCGCGTGCCGGTGCTGCGGGTCTCGTTCCTGTTCGCCGCCGCCGGACTCCTCGTCTTCATCCTCGCGCCCGGCCCGATCGCGGTCTTCGGGGGCGCCATCGCCTGGGGGCTCGGCGCCGCCCTCGGCTTCCCGGTCGGCATGTCGGCCGCCGCGGACGACCCGGCCATCGCCGCGGCCCGCGTGAGCGCGGTGGCGACGATCGGCTACCTCGCCTTCCTCGGCGGCCCGCCGGTGATCGGCTTCCTCGGCGAGCACTTCGGCATCCTCTCGGCGCTGTTCGTCGCCCTCGCGCTGAGCCTCCTCGGCTTCGCGCTCTCGGGCGCCGCACGCGAGCCGCGAGGGCCGCACGCATAGGATCGGCCGATGCGCATCGTCGTCGCCCGCTGCTCCGTGGACTACGCCGGCCGGCTCTCCGCCCACCTGCCGCTCGCGACGCGGCTGCTGCTCGTCAAGGCCGACGGGAGCGTGCTCGTGCACGCCGACCAGCTCAGCTACAAGCCGCTGAACTGGATGAGCCCGCCGTGCACGCTCGCCCTCGACGAGCCGGACGACGAGCAGGCCTCCGCCGGCGTCGCCGCCGTGTGGCGCGTGACGCACGCGAAGACCGCCGACCTGCTCGTCATCTCGATCCACGAGATCCTCCACGACTCGGAGCACGAGCTCGGCGTCGACCCTGGTCTGCGCAAGGACGGCGTCGAGGCCGACCTGCAGCGCCTGCTCGCCGAGCAGGTCGAGCGCATCGACGAGGGCGCGCGCCTCATCCGCCGCGAGTACCCGACCGCGATCGGCCCGGTCGACCTCCTCGTCACGGACGCGACGGGGGCGACCGTCGCCGTCGAGGTGAAGCGCCGCGGCGGCATCGACGGCGTCGAGCAGCTCACCCGCTACCTCGAGCTGCTCAACCGGGACCCGCGACTCGCCCCCGTCGCCGGGGTGTTCGCGGCCCAGGAGATCGCCCCGCAGGCGAGGACGCTCGCCGAGGACCGGGGGATCCGCTGCCTGCTGCTCGACTACGATGCGATGCGCGGCCTGGACGACGGCGCCGCGCGGCTCTTCTGAGCCGAGGCGCGATCCCGATCCCTTCGTCGTCCGCCACCATCACCGCCGCGACCGGAAGGCCGACCCCGCCATGCATCACGCCCACCACGGCCCGTACGACGTGCTCCTCGTCGACCTCGACGGCACGATCGTCGACTCCGCGGACGGCATCACGGGCTCGCTCGCGCACACGTTCCGCGAGCTCGGGCGCGCCGTACCCGACGAGGCGACGCTGCGCGCCTTCGTGGGCCCGCCGATCCTCGACGGGCTCCAGCGCCTCGGCGGCCTCACGAGCGAGGAGGCGGAGCGCGCCGTGAGCATCTACCGCGAGCACTACCTCGCCGTTGGACTGCTCTCGGCCCCCGTCTTCCCCGGGATGGCGCGCTTCCTCCACGACGTCGCCGCGAGCGGCCGGCCGATGTCGCTCGCGACCTCGAAGCCGGAGTCGATGGCCCGTCTCGTGCTCGACCACCACGACCTCACGAAGCACTTCGACGTCATCACCGGCGCGAGCGAGGACGAGCGCAGGAGCACGAAGGCCGACGTCGTCGCCGAGGCGCTGCGCCGGCTCGCCGGCCGCGGGGTCGACCTCGAGCGCACGGTGATGGTCGGCGACCGCATCCACGACGTCGAGGGCGCCAGGGCGCACGGCGTGCCGACCGTCTTCGTCACGTGGGGCTACGGGGAGCCCCACGAGGCGAGGCACGCGGTCGGGGTCGCCGAGACCGTGCCGGAGCTCGGTCGCCACACGGCGTGAGCCCCGACCGCGCGCGAGGCCCGGGTCAGTTGCCCGTGCCGTTCGAGGCGCCGGTGACGACGATCGTGAACTCGAGCGGCTGGATGCCGCCGTCCTCGTTCGTCAGCGTGACCTCGGTCTCGCCCTCCTTCAGCGGCGTGAAGCCCGGGTAGCTCTCGGAGGAGCCGCCGGTCGAGCCCTGCACGAACTCGACGATCGACGCGTCGCCGATCGTCGCCGTGTAGCTGTCGGTGGCGAGCGACTCGGTGTTGATCACGAGGACCGTGTCGATCGGCAGCTCGACGGTTGCGCCCTGGAGCTCGTTGACGTTCTTCGTGATGGGGGGCAGCACGGGGGTGTCGATCGACGCGCTGGAGCAGCCCGCGAGCGCGGCCGCGGCGACGGCGACGACGGCGGCGAGGACTGCGGGACGGGCGAGGCGGGCGGAGCCGCTGATCATGCGTGACATGGGTCAAGTCTGGCCGCTCGGTGGGCGCAATGACAGTGCCAGCACCATCGGCGCGGCGCGGCCAGAGACGGGTCGGCGGGGCGGCGGCGCCTGCCGCCCCGCCGGCGCGGTCAGCAGCAGGCGCCGGCGCGGTGCTCCTGGCAGTCCGCTGGGCAGGCGACGGGGTCGCAGCAGTCGTGCATGGGGTCCTCCTCGTGCGTTCAGTGCATCGATAAGTATCGATGCATGGTCATGCTCGACCATGCATCGATGATTGTCAATACAGGTGCGATGATGGATGCATGCCGAGCGCCGAGATCGCCATGACCGATGCGCTGCGGCGCGCGCCCATCGTCACGGCGGGCGTCGACACCGACGCGCTCGCGCGGGCGCTCAAGGCCCTGGCCGACCCCGCCAGGCTTCGGATCCTCGCCATCGTCGCCGGATCGCCGGAGCAGGAGGCCTGCGTGTGCGACCTCCAGGAACCGCTCGGCCTCTCGCAGTCGACGGTGTCGCACCACCTGCGCATCCTCGTCGAGCAGCAGTACCTCAGCCGCAGGAAGCAGGGGACGTGGGCGTACTACCGGCTCGTGCCCGGCGCGCTCGACGCCGTCGCCGCCCGCATCGCGGTGGGCTGACCCGATCGGCCGCGGCGCTCGACGAGCGCGCTCACGCCCGCGAGCAGGAGCCCCGCGACGGCGAGCCCCGCGCCCACCCACGTCGGCGCGACGAAGCCGAGCCCGGCGGCGATGACCGCCGCGCCGAGGGCCGCGCCGAGCGCGTTCCCGAGGTTCAGCGACGAGTGGTTGATCGCCGCCGCGAGCGTCTGCGACTCGCCGGCGACATCCATGAGCCTCGTCTGGATGGGCGGCGAGACCGCCGCGGCGGCCGCACCGACGAGGAGCACGAAGACGACGAGGCCGACCGGCGACCACGAGGTGAGCGCGAGGGCGACGAGCACCGCGATGAGCACGGGGAAGAGCAGGAGCACCGCCCGCATCGCCCCGCGGTCGGCGAGGCGACCGCCGACGAAGTTGCCGATCGTCATCCCGGTGCCCATCGTCGCGAGGATCCACGGCACCGCGCCGTGCGGCAGGCCGGCGACCTCGGTCGTGAGGGGCGCGATGTAGCTGTAGACGGCGAAGAACCCGCCGAAGCCGATCGAGCCGATGCCGAGGGCGAACCACACCTGTCCCCGGCGCAGCGCCCGAAGCTCGCGCCGGAACGTCGCCGCGGGGTTGCCAGGCTGCCTCGGCACGGTCGCGGCGATCGCGATCGTCGCGAGCGCGAAGATCGCGGCGACGAGCAGGTACGCGACGCGCCAGCCGGCGAGCTGGCCGACCCAGGTGATGAGCGGCACGCCGACGACGTTGGCGATCGTGAGGCCCGAGAGCACGAGCGCGACGCCCTGCCCCCGCTTGCCGGGCCCCATGAGGTCGGCCGCGACGAGCGCCGCGATCCCGAAGTACGCCCCGTGGGGCAGGCCGGCGACGAATCGCGCGGCGATCGCGAGCTCGAAGGTCGGCGCCGCGGCCGAGAGGAGAGTGCCGATCGTGAAGGCGACGGCGAACCCGACGAGGAGGCGCTTGCGCGGGAAGCGCGCGAGCGCCGCGGCGATCGTCGGCGCGCCGACGACGACGCCCGCGGCGTAGGCCGAGATGAGGATCCCCGCCCGCGCGATGGCGTCGTCCGGCCGGCTCGTCCACTGGCCGGGCAGCAGGTCCTGCGCGATCTGCGGCAGCACGCCCATCGCGACGAACTCGGTCGCGCCGATGCCGAAGCCACCGAGGGCGAGGGCGAGCAGCGCGAACCGGACGCGGGTGGGGCTGAGCTGCGGCATTGAGACCTTCCGTGACGACCGTGTCGCTCGACGCCGAGCCTCAGTGGTCAAGTCGCCTGGGGCCGGTCGCATTCCCCACCGACGGCCGCGATCCGGCGACCCGGCGACCCGGCGATCAGAGGTCGAGCACGAGCTTCGCGCACGCGGCCCGCGAGACGCAGACGAACATCGTGTCGTGCTTCGCGCGCTGCGCGGGGCTGAGGATCGAGTCGCGGTGGTCGACCTCGCCGTCGAGCACCGACGTCTCGCAGGTGCCGCAGGTGCCCTCGGTGCAGCTCGAGAGCACGAGCGCCCCCGCCTCCTCGACGACCTCGAGCACCGAGCGGTCCGGGGGCACCTCGACGGTGATCCCCGTGAGCGCGAGCTCGACCTCGAACGGCCCTGACCACAGCGGCGCGGTGAGGGCGGTCGCCTCGAAGCGCTCCACGGCGACCGCGGCACCGACGGCCGCGCCGGCGTCGACGACCGCGTCGATGAGCCCGACCGGGCCACAGCACTCGACGACGGCGCCCGCGGCGGCGGCCTCGGCGACGAGGGCGGGCACGTCGAGCCGATCCCCGCGCTCGGCGACGTGGAGCCGGAGCCGATCGCCGTGCGCGGCGGCGAGCTCGTCGACGAAGGCCATCCGCCCCTCGTGCCCGGCGTAGTGGATCACGTAGTCGCGACCGGCGAGCGCCGCGGCGGCGGCCTTCGGCAGGATCGGCGTGATCCCGATGCCGCCGGCGACGAGCACGAGGGGCGCCATCGATCCGGCGTCGCCCTCGAAGTGGTTGCGCGGACCGACCGCGCCGAGCACCGCGCCCGGCTTCAGCCGATCGACGATCCAGCGGGAGCCGCCACGACCCGCGTCCTCACGGAGGACGCCGATGCGCCACGTGTCGGCGCCGGGGTCGCCGGCGAGGGAGTACTGGCGCACGAGTCCGCTCGGCAGCACGAGGTCGATGTGCGCCCCCGGCGTCCACGTCGGCAGCGGCCCGCCGCCTCGCGCGCCGAGCTCGATCGACACCACGCCGTCGGCCGCGGGCTCGACGGCGAGCACCTCGACCTCGAAGTCGCCCTTCGGCACGCTCATCGATGCGCCTCCTTCACGATCAGCAGTCGGAACGCGGCGCCGTCGGCGGAGCGCCAGCGGTGCGGCACCCCGCCCATCGAGTATGCGGCGTCGCCGGGGCCGAGCTCGTGGACGACGCCGTCGAGCTCGATCTCGATGCGGCCATCCACGACGTAGACGAACTCGTCCTCGTCGTGGGTGAACGCCGCGCCCCACGCCGCGTTGTCGCCGACGAAGTCGATCGGGTGGAACGGCCGGCGGTCGCCGGGCAGGAGCATGCGCCCGACGCCCTCCGCGAATCCCCCTCGTGCGCCCTCGCCGCTGCGCACGATCGTCACCGACGGGTCGTCGCAGACCGGATCCTCGCCGGCGATGAGCTCGACCTGGCTCGTGCCGAGCGCGCGGGCGATCTTCTCGAGCGAGGCGATCGACGGCCTCGCGAGCCCGCGCTCGAGCTGGCTGAGGAACGGATGCGAGAGCTCGGCGACGCCGGCGAGCTGGACGAGCGTGAAGCCGCGCGCATGCCGCAGCGTGCGGATGCGACGACCGATCCGCTCGGCCTCCGCGTCGGCGCGGGCGGGGGCGATGGACACGGTGCGACCACTCCCCTCGGGCTCTCGAACGCCTCAACAGCTATCACAGCCGGGCGGGCGACGACGAATCCCGGCGGCAGGCGTAACACGCCGACACGGTCGCGTCACACGACCGAAACACAGCCGCCGTAGCGTCGCCGATGTTGAAGCCATCAACATCGCGGACGAGCCGAGGTCGCCCCGTCCGGGCCACCTGCCCGCGCCGACAGACCGAGGAGTCCCGTTGTCCATGCCCCGCCAGCTCAGCGTCGTCCGCAACGCGACGCTCCGGGACGGACGACAGGTCGACCTGCTCATCGAGGGCGAGGTCGTCGCCGACGTCCTCACCGCAGGCACCGCCCCGTCGGCGGGCGCCGAGGCCGAGCTCGACCTCACCGGCTACGTGCTGCTCACGGCCGCGGCCGACCCGCACGCGCACCTCGACAAGTCGCGCACGTGGGAGCTCGTGAACCCGCCGTTCGGCGACCTCGCGACCGCGATCGAGCAGTACGAGGCCTACTCGAGCGCCGAGACCGGCGAGTCCATCGCGGACCGGGCGCGCACCACCGCGCTCGACATGCTCGCCCACGGGATCACGGCGGTGCGCTCCCACGTGAACATCCTCGGCGGCGACGACCCGCTGCGCGGCGTCGACGCCATGCTCCGCGTCCGGGAGGAGCTCCGCGGGCTCATGCACATCGAGCTCAGCGCGCTCGGGTCGCAGGACTCGGCGACCGAGCTCTTCGCCGAGGCCGTCGCGCGCGGCGTCGACCTCATCGGCGGTGCACCCCACCTCGCCGACGACCCGGCCGCCGAGCTCGATCGCCTGCTCACCCTCGCCGAGGAGCTCGGCTGCGACGTCGACATGCACACCGACGAGTCGCTCTGGGGCGAGCTCACGATCGTGGAGCTCGCCAGCCGCGCGGGAGCCTGGCCGACCGCGAAGGCCTCCGCCGGGCACTGCTCGCGGCTCGGCACCCTCCCGAAGGAGGAGCTCGCGCCGGTCATCGACGCGATCGTCGACGCGGATCTCGGCGTCATCGCCCTGCCGATCACGAACCTCTACCTCCAGGGCTGGGACACCCCGGTCGCGACGCCGCGCGGGATCACCGCCGTCCGCGAGCTCATGGACGCCGGTGCGCGCGTCGGCGCTGGTGCCGACAACGTGCGCGACCCCTTCAACCCGCTCGGCCGGTGCGACCCGCTCGAGACCGTGTCGCTGCTCGTCACCGCAGCGCACGTCTCCATCGCGGAGGCCGTCTCGCTCGTGTCCGACGGCTCGCGCGCCGTCATGCGCCTGCCGGAGGCCGGGGCCTTCCCCGGCGGCGTGGCCGACTTCCTCGCGGTGAAGGGCACGAGCGTCGCCGACGTCGCCGCGAGCGCCGACCCGAACCGACACGTCATCCACCGCGGTCGCCTGGTCTCCTCGACCACGGCCGTCGTGCGCACCGCCGCATGGAACCCGATCGACCCGGCCGCCTCGGCCGACGTCGCACGCCGCGTCACGGAAGGGAAGGTGACGGCATGACCGACACGCTCCTCGATTTCACGAACGTCGAGATGACGTTCCCCGGCGGGACGGTGGCCCTCCGCGGCGTCGACCTCACGGTCGACCGCGGCGAGTTCGTCACCGTCGTCGGGCCCTCCGGCTGCGGCAAGTCGACGCTGCTGCGGATCGCCTCCGGGCTCGAGACCGCGAGCGACGGGACCGTGACGCTCGGCACGGACCGCATCGGCTACGTCTTCCAGGACGCGACGCTGCTGCCGTGGCGCACGGTGCAGTCGAACGTCGAGCTGCTCGCCGAGCTCAACTGGCAGACGAAGGCCGCGAGGGGCAAGAAGGCCGCCGAGACCATCGAGCTCGTCGGGCTCAAGGGCTTCGAGCACCACCTGCCGCGCCAGCTCTCCGGCGGCATGAAGATGCGCACCTCGCTCGCGCGGTCGCTCACCCTCGACCCCGAGCTCTTCCTCTTCGACGAGCCGTTCGGCGCGCTCGACGAGATCACGAGGGAGCACCTCAACGACGAGCTCATCCGCCTCTTCGCCGAGACGCAGTTCGCCGGGCTCTTCATCACCCACTCGGTCTCCGAGGCCGTCTACCTGTCGACGAAGGTCGTCGTCATGTCCGGCCGGCCCGGTCGCATCGTCGACCAGTTCGAGATCCCGTTCGACATGCCGCGCGACCCGGAGATCCGCTACACCGGCGAGTTCGCCGAGCTCGTCGGCAAGGTCTCGCACGCGCTGAGGGAAGGACACCACTGATGGCCGAGCCGACCGACCGGACCGAGGCGCTCGAGAACGCCACCGAGGCGCTCGTCGAGCTCGCGACCGACGTCAGGGGCGAGACGCACACCGTCGCCGACCCCGACGAGATCGCCGCCGAGCAGGCGACGGTGACCACGAGGCGCCGCCGGCCGAGGTGGACTCGACCGAGCTACTGGGTGCCGCCCCTCGCGCTGCTCGCGGCCATCATCGGCTTCGTCTACCTCGTCAACGCGCTGCTCGGCACCCGCGGATACCTCATGCCGCAGCCGCACGTCGTGTTCGCGGTGTTCTTCAGCCCGAAGACCGGGCCGGACATCTTCCAGGCGCTCTGGAACACGGCACAGGTCGCGCTCGTCGGCCTTGCCATCGCGATCGCCCTCGGCGTCGTCTGGGCCGTCGCGATGAACACCGCGAAGTGGGTCGAGCGCACCACCTTCCCGTACGCGGTCATCCTCCAGTCGATCCCGATCCTCGCGGTCGTGCCGCTCATCGGCTTCTGGTTCGGCTACGACTTCATGGCCCGCGTCATCGTCTGCGTGCTCATCGCCCTCTTCCCGATGGTGTCGAACACGCTCTTCGGCCTCCAGTCGGTCGATCGCGGCATGCGCGAGCTCTTCAAGCTGCAGAACGCGAGCCGGTGGATCGTGCTCAGCAAGCTCGAGCTGCCCGCGGCGCTGCCCGCCATCTTCGCCGGCATGCGGATCTCCGCGGGCCTGTCGATCGTCGGCGCGATCGTCGGCGACTTCTTCTTCCAGCGCGGCACGCCGGGCATCGGCTCGCTCATCTCGAAGTACCAGGCGCGGCTGCAGAGCCCCGAGCTCTTCGCGTCGATCCTCATCGCCTCGCTCTTCGGCGTCGTGATCTTCCTGTTCTTCGGCTGGCTCGCCCGACGAGCCGTCGGCAAGTGGTACGACTTCGGCTGATCCGCCGGGTTCGACCTCGCAGCACCACAGCACCGCCCTCACGCACCATCCAGACACCAAGGAGAACCCATGCGCATCACTCGCAGGAGCGGCGTCGCCGCCGCCGGCATCCTCGCCGTCGGCGCCCTCGCCCTCGCCGGTTGCTCGACCACCTCGGAGCCGACGGAGACCGCGGCGCCCGAGCTCGAGATCGGCGCGATCGACCTCGCGGCCGCCGGCTGCCCGGCCGACATCCGCATCCAGACGGACTGGAACCCGGAGTCCGAGCACGGCCACCTCTACTCGCTCGTCGGCCCCGGCTACACGGTCGACACCGAGGTCAAGTCAGTCACCGGACCGCTCATGGCCTCCGGCGAGTACACCGGCGTCGACGTGACCATCCTCGCGGGCGGCCCGGCGACCGGCTTCACGCAGCCGAACGCGCAGATGTACAACGACCCGAGCATCTTCCTCGCCTACGTCGGCAACGACGAGGCGATCGCCCACTCGGGCGACCTGCCGACGGTCGGCGTCTACGCGCCGCTGCAGAAGGACCCGCAGATGATCATGTGGGACCCGGAGACCTACCCGAACGTGAAGGGCATCGCCGACCTCGGCACCACCCCGACCCCGGACGGCGGCAAGATCCCGATCCGCGTCTTCCCCGGCGGCACCTACATCGACTACTTCGTCGGTGCCGGCATCCTCTCGGCTGACCAGATCGACTCCACCTACGACGGCCTCCCGGCCGTGTTCGTCTCGTCGGGCGGCACCATCGCCCAGCAGGGCTTCGCCTCGGCCGAGCCCTACATCTACAAGAACGAGATCACCGAGTGGGGCAAGCCGGTCGACTACCAGCTCATCAACGACGCGGGCTACCCCAAGTACGCGGCCGTGCTGAGCGTCATCCCGGAGAACGTCGACACCTACAGCGACTGCCTCACCGCGCTCGTGCCGGTGCTCCAGCAGGCGTCGGTCGACTTCTTCGCCAACCCGCAGCCGACGATCGACCTCATCCTCGAGCTCGTCGACGCGTACGACACCGGCTGGGTCTACAGCCAGGGCGTGGCGGAGTACTCGGTCGAGACCCAGCTCGCGGACGGCATCGTCGGCAACGGCCCCTCGGGCACGCACGGCGACCTCGACCCGACGCGAGTCCAGGACCTGTTCGACATCGTCGTGCCGATCTACACCGAGGCCGGCCTGCCGGTCAAGGACGGCGTGACGCCGGCGGACATCTGGACCGACAAGTTCATCGACCCGTCGATCGCCTTCTGAACCGCCAGCTCCATCCGAACCATCCGTAACACCTGAACGACTGCGAGCCCCTCCGATGACGAACCACCCCCGCCTCAACGGCGCAACGGCCATCGTCACCGGAGGGGCTCGCGGCATCGGCGGGGCGATCGCGCAGCGCCTGGTCGACGAGGGGGCCGAGGTCATCATCCTCGACCTCCTCGCCGAGCCAGGCGAAGCCTTCGCCGCGACGATCGGCGCGGGCTTCCGCGCCGTCGACCTCGCCGACCCCGTCGGCACCCGCGCCGTCGTCGAGGAGGCGATCGCGGCCCTCGGCGGCGTCGACGTGCTCGTCAACAGCGCCGGCGTCTTCCGGCTCATCCCCCTGCTCGAGATCGAGCCGGCGGAGTGGGACCGCGTCATGAACATCAACGCCCGCGGCATCCTCGTCACCATGCAGGCCGTCGCCCCGACGATGATCGCCGCCGGGCACGGCCGGATCGTGAACATCGCGAGCATGGCCGCGAAGGCCGGCGGCGGCATGGAGGCCCACTACGCGGCGTCGAAGTCCGCCGTCGTCGCGCTGACGCGCGCCGCCGCCATCGAGTGGGGTCCGCACGGGATCACCGCGAACGCCATCTGCCCCGGCTACGTGCTCACCGAGATGGGCGCGGCGACGCGCACCGATGAGCAGGTGGCCGCGTGGTCGGCGAAGTCGCCGCTCGGGCGGCTCGGCCAGCCCGAGGACGTCGCCGGGCTCGCCGCGTTCCTCGCGAGCGCCGACGGCGCCTACCTCACCGGTCAAGCCCTCAACGTGACCGGCGGAATGGTCATGCACTGATCGGCCGCGAGGCCGCAGAAAGGAAACGGGTCATCCCCATGCCCAACGACGTCGTCGACCAGTCCACGATCGACGCCCTCGCCGAGGAGCTCCGCGAGCTGCTCGGCGCTGACGCCGTCACCGACGAGCCGGAGGCGCTCGACCGCGCCTCGATCGACGGCTCGCACCTCTCCCCCGTCATCGCCGAGCAGCTGCCGCTCGGCCGCGCCCAGCTCGTCGTGACGCCGACCTCCGCCGCCGACATCGCGACCGCCGTCGGCGCCGCCGTGCGCCACGGCGTGCCGATCACCCCGCGCGGCAAGGGCACGGCGAACTACGGCCAGACCCTGCCCATGGCCGGCGGGCTCGTGCTCGACACGTCGAAGGCACGGAAGATCCTCGAGGTCGGCGACGGCTACCTCGTCGCCGAGGCCGGCGCGCCGATGATCGCGGTCGAGCAGGCCGCGAACCGCGCGGGCCAGCAGGTGCTCATGTACCCGTCGACGGCGCAGTCGACGATCGGCGGCTTCGTCTCCGGCGGCTCCGGCGGCACGGGCTCGATCGCGCACGGCATGCTCCACTGGGGCTTCGTCACGGCGCTCGACGTCGTGCACGCGGTGCCGGACGCGACGCTCATCCGCGTCGAGGGCACCGACACCGAGCCCTACCTCCACAAGTACGGCACCGTCGGCGTCATCGCGACGGTCACGGTCAAGCTCGAGCCGCTGCAGGACTGGCGCGCGTTCTTCGCGAGCTTCGACGACTTCCACGACCTCCTCACGGTGCTCATGCCGATCACCGAGCTCGAGCCCGCGCCGCGCCTCGTCTCCGGCGACCCCGCACCGCTCGCCGAGGCGCTGCCATCCGATCCGGCGATCCCCGCCGGCCGCGCGAGCCTGCGCGTCATCCTCGACGTCCGCGCCGTCGAGGCGGCGACCGCCCTCGTCGAGTCCGTCGGCGGGCGCGTCGAGGAGGTCAGGGAGGGCGCCCAGGCGTGCGTCAAGCTCTCGATGACGAGCTACAACCACGCGATCGAGTGGCTGCAGAAGTCGCACCCGAACACCTACTTCCACATCGAGGTCTGGGGCGACGGCCTCGTCGAGCGCATCGACGAGCTCGTGGCGACCGTCGAGGGCGGGCAGCTCCACATCGAGGGGCAGCAGGGCCGCCCGATCGGGATGCTCGCCGGCATCTACCACGGCGCCGACGACGTCTACGCGGCCTTCGACCGGATCTCGGCGCTCGGCATCGGCTGGCACAACCCGCACCAGTGGTACGTCGACTACGAGCCGGAGGCGAGCCTCGAGTTCGCGCGCACGACCGACCCCGAGCGACTCATGAACCCCGGCAAGCTCGTCGAGCCGGGCACCGTCGCCACCGGGAGCCAGATGTGACCGCGCCGACGACGCGCCGCTGGGCCGACCTGCCTGGCCCGCTCCTCGCCGAGCGGCTCACCGCCGACTCGATCCTCGTGCTGCCCACCGGGGCGATCGAGCATCACGGCCAGCACCTGCCGCTCGCGACCGACCTCATCATGGCCGAGACACTCGCCGCGCGGATCGTCGACGAGGCGGCCGCGGCCGGCCACGACGTCTGGCTGCTGCCGGCCCTCGGCCCGACGAAGTCGGACGAGCACGCCTGGGCACCCGGCACGCTCTGGCTCAGCGCCGAGACCTTCGCGAGCGTGCTCGCCGACCTCGGGCGCTCCATCGCCGCGACGCCCGCGCGGACCGTGCTCTTCTACAACGGCCACGGCGGCAACATCGCCCCGCTCAGCGTCGCGCTCCGCGAGCTGCGCCGGCGCTTCGGCCTGCGGACCTTCCTCGACGGCGTCCGCGTGCCCGCCGGTCCCGACGAGCTCGGCTTCGGCATCCACGGCGGCCACGGCGAGACCTCGCTGCTCATGCACCTGCGCCCGGACCTCGTCGACGCCTCGGTCTGGTCGCGCGCGGTCCCGGAGGTGATCGCCGACTTCGATCGGATCGGATTCGCCGGGGCGCCGGTGCAGTTCGGCTGGCTCTCGGACGACTTCGGCTTCGGCGGCGTCGTCGGGGACCCCACGACCGCGACCGCCGAGGCGGGTGCCGCGATCGCCGACGACTTGGTGGCCGCCGGCGTGGCGACCATCGCCGAGATCGCTCGATGGCCGATCGGCCCGAGGAAGGACTGACCCATGGACGAGCTGCGCAACTTCCCCACGGACCCGCTGGAGCTGCTGGCCGACTGGCTGCCGGAGAACGCGGACCCGAATCGCCCGCTCATGACCGTCGCGACGCTCGACGACGCCGGGCGCCCCGACGCCAGGTCGCTGCTGCTCTCCGAGTGGGATGCCGACGGCTTCTACTTCCACACCGACTCCCGCTCGCGGAAGGTCGAGCAGCTCGGCGACCGCACGGCCGTCGCGCTCTGCATCCCGCTGCTCGACCGGCTGCACCAGCTCACCGTGCAGGGCGTCGCGGAGGTCGCATCGCCCGAGGAGCAGGCGCGCGCCTACGCGGCCCGCCGCCCCTACCTCAAGCAGCTCGCCTGGCAGAACACGCCGGAGTTCGCGAGCCTGCCGCAGGAGGACCGGATCGCGAGCTGGGCCGAGTTCCTCGCCGCGCACGAGGAGGGCTTCACGCCGCCGACGACGTGGATCGGCTTCCTCGTGCGCCCGACCAGGCTCACCTTCTGGTTCGGCAGCGAGCAGACCGCGAGCCGCCGCGTCGAGTACGCCCGCGCGACCGTCGACGGACCGTGGGACGTGAGTCTCCTTGCCGGCTGAGGTTGGCGCGGCGACGCTCGACGCCTGCCCGAAGCACATGGAGTACGGCCCGTGCGGGGGGGTCGGGTTCGACGGCTCGTGCGAGATCGACGCCGGGCTCGCCTGCCCGTTCGTGCCGCTCGAGACGGTGCGCTGGCGCGGCATCGCGTCCACCGCGGCGCCGCGCGCCGGCGACCCGCTGCCCGAGCCCGTGCCCTCGGCCGGCGCCGCCACGATGCGCGAGCTCCTCGCGACCCGGCGGATCGTCATCGCCGACTTCCCCGCGCGCCCGCTCGACGCCGCCTCGCTCGTCGAGGTCGTCGAGGCGATGCGCGGGTCGGTCGACGCGGTGCTCTCCGGCGACGCCGGCCCGGCGCGGGTGCAGTTCGCCCCGAGCTACCGCGCCCGCCTCATCCGCGAGGCCGGGATCATGCCGCTCATCGGCGTGAACTGCCGGGATCGGAACCGGGTCGCGCTCGAGGGCGAGCTCGCGGGTCTCGCGCATGCCGGCACCGGCGTCGTGCACTGCGTGACGGGCGACCACACCGAGACCGGTGCACGGCCGGACGCGATGCCGGTCTTCGACCTCGACTCCACCGAGCTCGCCTCGCTCGCCCGCGCCGCCGGGCACCTCGTCTCCGTCGGCGAGTCGCCGACGACCCCGCCCGTGGAGCGGCGGGCCGCGCGGCTCGTCGAGAAGGAGCGCGCCGGCGCGCAGCTCTGCTTCGTCAACCACTGCGGAGGCGCCGAGCCGGTCGCGCGGTTCATCGCGGCGGCGCGCGCGCTCGGCTCGGGCGTCGGCTTCATCCCGTGCGTGCCCGTGATCGTCGACGAGGGCTCGGCCCAGCTGCTGCGCACCTTCACGACGCTCGTGCTGCCGCCCGGCTACGTCGACGGCATCCTCGCCGCCGACGACGCGCGCGAGGCGGGGATCGCCGCGGCCGTCGCGCTCTCGATCGAGATGCTCGCCATCGACGGCGTCGTCGGCGTCGACCTCTCCGGCGGCGCGGCGCCGGGCCGCGAGCTCGAGCACGCGCAGGCCCTCGCCGAGATCGGTCGGCGGCTCGCGCCCCATCTGCGCATTCCGGAGGCAGCATGAGCGGCATCCGGATCGTCGGCGCGACCTCGATCCTCGTCGACGGCGCCACCGAGCTCGTGGGCGATGCCGCGGCGGAGCTCGTCGTCCGCGACGGCGTCGTCGTCGAGCACGCGACCGGCGACGAGGTCGAGCTCGACGCCACCGGCTGCGTCGTCACCGCCGGGCTCGTCAACGCCCACCACCACCTGCTGCAGACCGCGTTCCGGACGATCCCGGCGACGCGGAGCGTCCCGATGTCGGCCTGGCTGCCGGCCATGGCCGCCGAGTATGCGCACATCGGCATCGATCCGGAGCTCGGGTCGGCCGCCGCCGCGGCGGGCGTCGCCGAGGGGCTGCTCTCCGGGGTCACGACGATCGCCGACCACCACCTGACCTGGCCGAGCGGGGCCGACACCGTCGCCATCGCGCGCGCCACGGCCGAGGCGGCCAGGACGGTCGGCGGGCGCCTCGTCTTCGTCCGCGGTGCGGCGAGGGACGACCCCCAGGAGGCGGCAGCGAGCGCCGAGGCCATCGCCGCGGCCCTCGTCGACGGCGCGCCGGGCGGCGTCACCGACGACGGGATGCTCCAGTTCGCGGTCGGCCCGGCCGGCGTGCACTCCGATCCGCGGGAGACCTTCGAGCTCCTCGGCGAGGTCGCCGCCCGCCGCGGGCTGCGCCGCAGGACGCAGGCGAACGAGCAGGTCGACGTCGCGATCGCGCTCGAGCGCTACGGACGCCGCCCGATCGACCTCCTCGACGAGTGGGGCTGGCTTGGCGACGACGTCACCCTCGCGCACCTCTGCGACGTCACCCCGGACGAGATGGTCCGGCTCGCCGCCGCCGGCGTCACCGCGACGCACGCGCCGGGATGCGACGTGCCGATGGGCTGGGGCGTCGCGAGGGTCGCCGACCTCGCCGCCGCCGGGCTCGTCGTCGGCCTCGGCACGAGCGGCGGCGGGTCGAACGACGCCGGCCACCTGCTCGCCGACGCGCGACTCGCGATGCAGGTCTCCGGCCTCGTCGGCCCGGCGCTGCCGGCCCGCGCGGTGCTCGCCATGGCGACGGCCGGCTCGGCGGCCGGGCTCGACCGGCCCGAGCTCGGGCACCTGCGCCCCGGCGCCGCGGCGGACGTCTGCATCTGGGACGTCCGCGGCGTCGCCGACGCCGGCGTCGCCGATCCGGTCGCCGGACTGCTCTGGGCCTCGCCCGGCCGGCGCCCGCGCGACGTGCTCGTCGGCGGCAGACACGTCGTGGCGGATGGCCGCCTCACGACGGTCGACGAGCGCGCGATCGCCGACGGCCTGCGCGCCGTGCTCGCGACGCGCGGCTGAGGCGGCTCGGGCCGGACGGCGGGCCCTCGCGCACATCGGGCCTATCGGCCCACCGCGCGCATCGGGGACGGCGGCGTCAGCCCGACGTCAGCGCCCCGGCGCCGGCAGCACCACGATCGCGTCGGCGGCGAGGCCCGCGACCGCCGCGTCGCCGTCGGCGAGCCCGTGCCCATGGGGCATCGGCAGGCTCGCCCCCGCGAGCGGTCCGGCGTCGACCTCGAGCCGCCCGCCGCGGACGCGACCCGGCGCCACGGCGCCGCCGGCGAACGCCACCGTCGCCGGCGTCGCCGGACGGGCGAGGACCGCGGCCGCCGGCCCGGACTCGACGATGCGGCCGGCGTCGAGCACCGCGACGGCATCCGCGAGGCGCAGCGCCTCGATCGGGTCGTGCGTGACGAGGATCGTCGTGCGCCGCCCGCGCTCGGCGGCGAGCATGGCGACGATCGCCTCCGTCGAGGCGGCGTCGAGCGAGGCGAACGGCTCGTCGAGGATCAGCAGGGCCGGGTCGGCGACGAGCGCCCTCGCGATCGCGAGCCGCTGGATCTGCCCGCCGGAGAGCGCCGAGACCGCGCGGTCGGCGAGGTCGGCGAGGCCGACCTGCGCGAGCCGGGGCGCCGCCGCCGCGCGGGCCGCGGCCGGGCGCATCCCCCGCACGGTGAGCGCGAAGGCCGCCTCGTCGGCGACGCGACCGCGGCCGAGCACGACGGGGCGCTGGTCGACGATGGCGACGCCGCGATCCCAGGCGGGGACGGGCACGAGGTCGCGCCCGCCGAGCTCGATCCGCCCGCCGGAGACCGCCACGATCCCCGCGAGCGCCTCGACGACGGTGGTCTTGCCGGCGCCGTTCGCCCCGACGAGGGCGAGCGTCGCGCCGCCGGGGACGGCGATCGCGGCGTCGACGCCCCGCTCCGGCACGAGGATGCGCGCGACGAGCGCCGCCGCAGCGCCGGGCACGGCGGCGTCGGCCGCGGCACCACGGCGCCCCCTCGCCGTCATCGCGGCCGCCTCGTGAAGCCCGTCGCGGCCATGACGACCACGGCGACGACGACGAGCACGAGCGACAGCGCGACGGCCGCCTGCGGGTCCGCCTCGCGCTGCAGGTAGATCTCGAGCGGGAGCGTCCGCGTCACGCCCTCGAGGCTCCCGGCGAAGGTGAGCGTCGCCCCGAACTCGCCGAGGGCGCGCGCGAAGCTCAGCACCGCCCCGGCCGCGATCGCCGGTGCGAGCGCGGGGAGCGTCACGCGCAGCAGCACCGTCGACGGCCGCGCGCCGAGCGAGGCGGCGACGGCCGCCGGCCGCATCCCCGTCGTCCTGAGCGCGCCCTCGACGCTGACGACGAGGTAGGGCAGCGCGACGAAGGTCTGCGCGAGCACGACCGCCGCGGTCGTGAAGGCCACCTCGATGCCGACCGACTCGAGCAGCGGCCCGAGCAGCCCGCGCCGGCCGAAGAGCGAGAGCAGGGCGATGCCGCCGACGACGGGCGGGAGCACGAGCGGCAGCAGCACCGCCGAGCGCAGCACGGCGACGGCACGCGAGGTGCTCCGCGCGAACCAGACCGCGATCGGGATGCCGAGCAGCAGGCAGAGCACGGCGCTCACGAGCGCGGTGCGCAGGCTCAGCCCGAGGGCGGCGAGCGACGACGGCGAGGTGACGAGCGGCCAGAACTGCGACCAGTCGACCCGGCCGGCCATCGCGAGGACGGGCAGGACGACGAAGGCCATGCCGACGGCGGCGGCGACCGGGATCCACCACGGCGCGTCGACCGCGCCCGGTCGCGGGGCGCGGCCGGGGCGCGCGGGCGGCGGGACGGCGCGCACCGCGACGTCGGGGCTCAGGGCGCCCCGAAGCCCGCCGCCGCGAGCGCCGCGAGGCCGGCCGGGCCCGTGACGTAGGCGACGAAGGCCGCGGCGAGCTCGGCGTTCGCCGAGCCGCGCATGGTCGCGATCGGGTAGCGGTTCACCGCCTCGGCGGCCTCCGCGAAGGGGATGCCCTCGACGGTGTCGCCGGCGCCGAGCACGTCGGTCGTGTAGACGAGCCCCGCGTCCGCCTCACCGGAGACGACCTTGCCGAGCACGTCCGTGACGGCGTTCTCCTCGCTCACCGGGCTCAGCGCGATCCCCGTGGCGGCCTCGACCTTCGCGGTCGCGGCGCCGCACGGGACCTGCTCGGCGCAAACCACGAGACGCAGCCCGGGGGCGGCAAGGCTCGCGAAGTCCGTGATGCCCGCCGGGTTGCCTGGCGGCACGGCGATCTCGAGCACGTTCGTGGCGAAGACGACCGGCTCGCCGTCGGCGAGCCCCGCGTCGGTGACCGTGGTCATCGTCTTCTCGTTCGCGGCCGCGAAGACGTCGGCGGGGGCGCCCTCGACGATCTGCGTGGCGAGGTCGGACGACCCGGCGAACGAGAACACGACGTCGACGCCGGGGTGCTCGGCCTCGAAGTCGGCCGCGAGCGCCTCGAACGAGTCGGTGAGGGAGGCGGCGGCGAAGACGGTGAGCGCGTCGGCGGTCGGCGTCGGGGCGGGCGCGGCCGAGGCGCACCCGGCGAGGGCGAGCGCCCCGGCGACGGCGAGCGCCGGGACGGCGAGGCGGCGCGCGGCGCGGGTGCGGCGGGCGTGGGCGGATGCTGGCGCGGTCATTGGCGTCCCTTCGGGGTCTCGACGATCACCTGGGTCGCCTTCACGACGGCCACGGCGAGCGAGCCGGGCTGCAGGCCCAGCTCGCGAACGGCCTCGCTGCTCATGAGCGAGACGACCCGATGGGGACCCGACTGGATCTCCACCTGGGCCATGACGGTGTCGACGATGACCTCCGTCACGAGCCCCACGAAGGTGTTCCGCGCCGAGCGCGCGACCCCGGACGGATCGTCGACGCCCGACGCCTCCCGCTTGGCCAGGGCCGCGAGCGCGGCGCCGTCAACGACCTTGCGGCCGGCCTCGTCGACGCCGGCCTCGATGGCGCCGTGGTCGATCCACCTGCGGAGGGTGTCGTCGCTGACGCCGAGGAGCGCGGCGGCCTCGGCGATCCGGAATTGCGGCATGGATCAGATCCTAGACCCGCATCTGCGGATGCCGCGGCGGGGTCAGCGCTCGACGAGCACGCCGTCCTCGTCGGCCCAGAGCATCGCGCCCGGACGGAAGTCGACGCCGCCGAACGAGACGACCACGTCGGCCTCCCCCGCACCGGACTTCGCCCCACCGCGCGGGTTGGAGCCGAGGGCGAGCACCCCGAGGTCGAGCTCGCCGAGCGCGACCCGGTCGCGGATGGCGCCGTGCACCACGACGCCGGACCATCCGTTGGCGACCGCGAGTCCGCCGATGATGTCGCCGACGAGCGCACGGCCGAGGCTGCCGCCGCCGTCGACGACGAGGACCGCGCCGTCGCCCGGCGTCGAGAGGATCGACTTCAGGAGCGCGTTGTCCTCGAAGCACCGCACGGTGCGGACGGGCCCGCTGAAGGCCGCCCGGCCGCCGATGTGCTGCAGGGGCAGCGGCAGGGACTGGAGCTCCTCGCCGCGCTCGTCATAGAGATCCGCCGTCGCGATGGTCATGGGTCCTCCTCGGTCGCTCCGGCCGATCGTACCGACTCCCGACGGCGGCGTCGGCCGCCGGCGTGGTCGCCGCGCGGCACGGGTAACACGGCCGACACATGCGCGTGGTGGGATACCGGAGTCGAGTCGGAAGGAGGCGCGATGGATCTCGGCACGATCACGAGCTACCGGCGCCCGACGACGCGCGCCGAGCTCGCCGTCGCCCCAGGCGAGCGCCTGCTCGGCGGCGGCACCTGGCTCTTCAGCGAGCCGCAGGTCGAGCACACCGGGCTCGTCGACCTCACCGCGATGGGGTGGGCGCCGCTCGAGGACCTGCCGGACGGTGGGCTCCGCATCGCCGGCACGTGCACCATCGCGCAGCTGCTCGCCGCCCCGGCGCGGCCGGCGTGGACGGCGCAGCCGCTGTTCCGCCAGGCCGCCGAGTGCCTGCTCGCGAGCTTCAAGGTCTGGAACGCGGCGACCGTCGGCGGAAACGTCGCGCGGTCGTTCTGCGCCGGGGCGATGATCTCCATGGCCGTGACCCTCGACGGGGTCGCCGAGATCTGGCACGCGGACGGGACCGAGTCGCGGATCCCGGTCGAGTCGCTGCCGACCGGCAACGGCACGAACGTGCTCGCGCCCGACGACGTCATCCGCGCGATCGAGCTGCCAGGCGCGGCGCTGCGAGCGCGGACGGCGCTGCGCAAGATCGCCCTCGCCGAGTACGGCCGGTCTGGCGCGGTGCTCACCGGGCGGGTGGATCCCGACGGGTCGAGCGTCTTCGCGATCACGGCGGCGACGCTCACGCCCGTCGTGCTGCGCTCCCCCGAGGTGCCGTCGGCCGCCGAGCTCGTGGCCTTCGCCGACGACGCCCCCGGCTACTACACGGATGCGCTCGGCTCGGCGGACTGGCGGCGCCAGGTCGCCGGCGTGCTCCTCGCCGAGGTGCGCGCCGAGCTCATCGAGCCCGTCGAGGCCGTCGACGCGCGGGGAGCGGCGCGATGAGGATCACCGGCGACGCGCGGGGAGCGGCGCGATGAGGATCACCGTCGACGGCGACGAGGTCGAGGTCGACCCGCGTCCCGGCCAGTGCACGAGGACCCTCCTGCGCGAGCTCGGCCGCTTCTCGGTGAAGAAGGGCTGCGACGCGGGCGACTGCGGCGCCTGCAGCGTGC
>Ga0209066_10001623_pt1 | contig 29319 bp, 30 predicted proteins | sample All_14_2_FD_187198 | JGI IMG/M metagenome (GOLD analysis project Ga0209066, IMG submission 187198) | Freshwater microbial communities in response to fracking from Pennsylvania, USA - Allegheny Zone_MetaG_DW_15 (SPAdes) (version 2) ...
GAATGCCCAAACCCAGGATGCCGATCAGGATGCGCCCAGTGCTGACCTGTGCCAGCGTCTGCTTCAACCCCGAGCCGACTTCACCCAGCAAATGATCAGCTGGGATGGTGCAGTTTTCAAAAAAAAGTTCGCAGGTTGAGGATCCACGCCAGCCAACTTTGTGGAGTTTCTTTCCGTTGCTAAAGCCCGGTGCATTGTTCGGAACAATGAAATTGGACAGCTCTTTGCGCCCATCAGGGCGCGTGCCCGTGACTGCTGCGATCACCAGCGGGCCTGTGATGCGTGAACCCGAGTTGCTGATAAAAGTCTTCGAACCGTTTATTACCCACTGCCCTTCGGTCAGAACCGCCCGGGTTTGGATGTTGGCGGCATCAGAGCCTGCATTTGGCTCCGTTAAACCGATACACCCCACCTGACTTCCGTCCAGGATGGGACGCAGATAGCGCTGTTTCTGCGCCTCGGTTCCGAAGTTGTTGAGCAGACTGGCCGCTGTCGAGTTGGCCATGATGGAGACAGCCACCGCGCAATCGACACGGGCAATCTCTTCCAATACGATGGCAAAGCCGAGCCAGTCGCCACCGCCACCGTTGTAGGCTTCTGGGTAGGGAAGGCCGATGTAGCCCAGCTCACCCGCCTTTTGCCATATCTCGTAGGGAAACTCCTCGTCTTCCCACAGTGTGTGGGAAGACGGTGCAATTTCCTGTTCGGCAAAGCGGCGCACCGCTTCACGGATGGTTTCGTGATACTCGCTGACTTGGTACATGTCTCTTGTCCTTAGTAAGATTCGTCGAGCATCTGCCTGTAGTCGTCCACGGTGGCCGCCCGCGGATTGGTGGCATGGCAGTGATCCTTCATGGCTGCAGCGGCAATGTCGGCCAGCACAGAACGTGGCACCCCCATCGCGCCGAGACCACGCGGCATGCCGATCCGCGTGTTGAGCAGTTCGATGTGTTCGGCGGGATCGGCACCGACTTCCAAACCCATTGCCTGGACCAGTGCGGCCTGCTTGGATTCAGTGGCGCTTTTGTTGAAGCGCAGAACGGCGGGCAGCAACACCGCGTTCAACGTGCCGTGGTGGAGCGAAACGCCTGGAACCGCACCCAGGGGATGCGACAAGGCGTGCACCGCGCCAAGGCCCTTCTGAAAGGCCAGCGCTCCCTCCATTGCTGCCACCATCATGTTCCAACGGGCATCGCGGTCCGAGCCGTCACGGGTGGCCTTTTCGATGTTGTCCATACCCCGGCGCAGACCATCGAGAGCGATCGCCTCCGCTGGCGGGTTGATGGCGGGTGCCAGAAAAGTCTCGATGCAGTGGGCAATGGCATCCATGCCAGTGGCGGCGGTGAGCATGGGGGGCAGCCCCAGTGTCAGATCTGGGTCGCAGATGGCCACCTTGGGCAGCAGGAAAGGGCTGAGCAAACCCAGCTTGCGGCCCGAATTCATGACGATGACGCTGCCGCGACCCACTTCGCTGCCGGTTCCCGCTGTCGTGGGTATAGCCACCAGGGGGGCGACACGCTCGGAGATACGTGATGCACCGCCCTCGACGGCTGCATAGGTCTGGAGAGGATCGGGGTGCGTGGCGAGGAGCGCGGTCGCCTTGCCCAAGTCGATTGAGGAACCGCCTCCAATGGCGATGATGCCGTCGCATTCGCTGCCGACGAACATTTTTGTTGCTGCAACCACGGCCGCTTCTGTCGGGTTCGGAGGAGTGTCTTCGTAGATGCTGAACGCAACGGTATCGCCCAGCGACTCGAGTACCTTGTCCAGGATGCCTGCTGCGCGAATGCCTTTGTCGGTCACGATCAGCGGGCGCTGGATGCTCAGCCGGTGAAGCTCAGCACCCAGAAGCTTGATGGCACCATGATCAAGTTGTACGGTGGTCAGATAGTTGATGGTGGCCATGTGTTTCCTATATGGGTCTGTGTATTGAGTCAGTTGAATTTGGTAGCGCCCGGTAGGACGCCACCGATGCGGTGGTCAGGGGCAGAAGAGTTGGGCATCCATCAGCCGCAAGGGCGTGGCCACACGGACGGGCGGAAACGCCATGAGGTCAAGCACCTGTGTCTGGACGTCAATGCCCGGCGCCACCTCCTCCAGCACGAGGCCCTCAGGTGCGACCGAGAAGACCGCGCGTTCGGTGACGATCCAAGCCTTCTGACCCCGCTCTTTGACGTTGCGTCCGAGCGGGTAGGTGATTTCATCGACCTGCTCGACGAACTTGCGGACCTTGCCTTCGCGCTCGACAGACAAGGTCCCCGCAGAGGCCTCCGCCGTCAGTCCTGCAGTGGTGAAGGTTCCCGTGAAAATCAGTTCACGAGCGTTGTAGGCGATATCGATGAAACCGCCGGGTCCCGGATTGGCAGCGCCGAACCGGCTGACATTGATGTTGCCGGAGCTGTCGATTTGGGCGAAAGCCAGCACAGCCATCGGGCAATTCCCACCATTGATGAAGTCGAACTGAGCAGGACCGTCGATCAGGGCTTCCGGGTATTTATTGGCCGAGAACTGCCAGCCACTCATAACGACACCGCCAAAAGGACCATGCTCTGTGGTGAAGCTGTAGTCGTGCAGGCCTCCATCCTCAAACGCGCCATCTTCCAACATCACGGCGGGCACATCCGAGGACGCACCGAATCCGAAGATGCTGACCTCTCCTTTTCGGACGTACTGTGCAGCACGACGGGCAATGACTTTGTCGGGCCCTGGCGCGAGCCGGTTCGGCTTGTGGCCGCTGAACAGTTGTCCCCCGAGGTAGGTATCGTCGTGGCGTACCTCGGTGGTCATCATCGCGTTGGGCTCGACCACGATACGATCCACCAGTTCGCCAGGAATGCGCACCGCATGCACGGGCCGCGCATTGCGGGGGACCAGTTTTCGCACCTGGGCAATGACCGTGCCGCCCGATGCCTTCACAGCCAGGGCCATGGCCAGCGCACAAGACACCAAGGGCTCGTCCTCGAAGCTCAGGTTGCCATGCTCGTCGGCGCTTGTAGCTCGAATGAACGCCACGTCCAGAGGCCAAGTCGGGTAGAACAGGTATTCCTTGCCGTCCAGTTCCTTGACCTTGACCAGATCATCTTGGGCACGGGCCGTGTATTTGCCGCCTTGCTGCCGGGGATCGATATAAGAACCGATGCCTATCTGTGTCAGGTAGCCCGGGCTGCGCCTAGCAACTTCCCGCAGCCAGTGCATGGTGGCGCCTATTGGCCAACAGTAGGCCTCGACTAGGTTCTCCTTTATCAGACGCATCACCTCCGGCCGCTGTCCCGTGGCTGGATTCACGGCATTGATGAAATTTCCGGAGACGATGCGCTTCATCAATCCCTCAATGGCCACATGGTCCATACCACGGATGTGCATGCCATCCCCGACGCTGACCGGAAAGTAGAAGGTCAGGTCGCGCGGCGTGCCGGTTTCGCGAAAGCGATGGGCCAGCGCCTGAAACAGCGCATCGGGCGTCAGCCAGCCGATCACCCCGACACTGGCGATGCTCTGGCCAGGTCGGATGTCACCCACCGCCTGTGCTGCGGTACAAATTTTTTTCATGGCAGTCCTCTCAACGTCGCTGGACTTAGGCCTGAAAGTGGATGATGTGGGTCCCCACGCAGACCGTCTCACCACGCTGGTTGATCAGCGTGGCTTCCGCCCATAGCCGCCGTTTTTCGTCATCGGCTCGTGCGATGTGGTAGTTGACCGTCAAGGTATCGCCGATGCGCACGGGCTTGGTGAAGCGCACGTTGTCATAGCCGTAGGACACCGCCGGTCGTTTGACCATATCGAGGTATTTGGTGACTGCGCCCGCAATGAAGCCCACCATCATGGCGCCCTGTGCAATGCGACCACCAAAGCCCATGCGTTTGCAATACTCCTCGTCCATGTGGTTTGGGTGGTTATCTCCGCTGATGCCGGCGAACGCATAGATGTCGTATTCGCCCAGCGTGCGGGTATAGCTGGTGCTGGTGCCTATGAGAGTGGATACCGATCCTTCATGGGGAAATTTCAAGTCAGACATGGTGGCCTCTAGCGTGAGTAAAGAAAAGTTGCGATTGCGATGGACTCAGGCCTGGGTCGGCTCGAGCGTGCCAGCGAGCGCCAGCAAGCTTTCAAAAAGAAAGTAGTCGCCCCAGATCAATTCGTTTTCCATCGCGACGCCGTTGCGCTTGTTGAAGCAGCCGGCGGTGAGGATGCCGGGCTGCCGCAGATCCATCTGCGACACCGGGGTGAGGTAGTTCACGGCGAGGTGCTCGATAGCGGTCTCTGCAGCCTGGCGATACGCCTTTGCTCTGCCTGGGATCAACGCAGCGAGCTTGAGCAGGCTGGCGGCGGCAATCGCCGTGGCCGATGTGTCCCGGTTGGTGTTAGGTATGGAAGGGTCGTCGAAGTCCCAGAAAGCCACACCGTCCGCCGGCGCGTGCGCCAACCACCAGTCCGCGACCCGAACGGCATCGGCCTCGAACGCTTTTTCACCGTGCGAGAGCGCCTGCGCCAAGCCGAGCATGGCCCAAGCTTGGGCGCGTCCCCAAGTGCTGCTGTCGTGAATGCCCTTGTGCGTGTAGCGCCTGATTAGGGAACCGTTTTCAGGATGGAATGTGGCCGACTGGCAAACCGACCCGTCGTCGCGCACGCACAAGGCGATGTGCTGGCGCAAGTGCTGGCGACCCATCTCAGCACTGTTCAACGTCGGCTCGTGGCTCAGCAACAGGGCTGCCGTACCAGGCAATGCATCAATGTTGGCTTCGTGAGTACCGACGCTGGAGGCCTCCTCGGCCTCCAGCCCCAGCGGTATAAGTCGCGCCCGGGCGTTGTACATATCGACTAGGCTCCGGGTACCAGCCGAGGCCAGTACCTGCGCCTCCTTGTCAGCCAGGAGGATCGCACCCAAATGTGCGCCGTACCAGAAAAGGAAGCCTTTGAAAACCGAATTGGACGACACACGGGGAGCCAACAGGGCGGACCAGCGTCTGGCGCCCTCAAGGTATCGGGCTTGACCAGTGTGAAGTGCCGCAAGCCAGAGCTGTCCGACCCAGAATCCACCAGTCCAGTCGCCACCCGGGCTGCGCACCCAAGTGCCATCCTCAGGATTCCCATAGTGAGGGAACCCCTCCTGTGGCTGTGCCAAGGTGGCATCTATGCGTTGGCACATGCGCGCGATCGCGTTGTCAACCGTGGTTTTATCCATGCTTTTGTCTCCAATCTGAGGGCTCTATGGAATGTCCGGAGTGGTTTTGTTGCCGGACAGTGGGTTCTCTGGAGGGCATCGTATGGAGCTCTTTAATGCATGTCCAATATATAATTAGTCCTTGTTTTAGATGAAATAAGTATCAATATGGACCTGCGACACCTGCGCTATTTCGTTGCTGTTGCCGAGGAGTTGAGCTTCACAAAAGCAGCCGAGCGCCTGCACAAGGCTCAGCCTCCGGTTAGCCAGCAAATCCGCCAGTTGGAGGAGGAGATCGGCGTGACTCTGCTCTTGCGCACAAGGCGCCATGTCGAACTGACCGAGGCGGGTCGAGTCTTTCTCGATCAGGCTCGGCAGATCCTGCGGTCCACCGAGGGCGCAGTGGTGCAGGCCCAGCGAGCGCAGCGTGGAGAAATCGGACGCATCACGGTGGGTTTTTTCGAGCACATGTCCTACACCTTGCTGCCCCCAATACTGCTGGCCTACCGTGAGCGCTTCCCAGCCGTGGAAGTTCAGCTGAGGTGGTTCCCGGTGATCAGCCAGGCGGAGGCCTTGCGCCGCGGTGACATAGATATTGCATTTCTGCGCACGGTGCCCGACATGAGTGATGTCACCTGGGAAACCATTCTGGAGGAGCCTTTTGTGCTCGCGGTCCCCTCCAACCATGCTCTGGCCGGCGCGGAATCTGTGTCCCTGAAAAGCTGCGCCCAGGAACAGTTCATCATGTACATGGAACACTTGGCGCCGGACTTTCGCGCCGCACACATGCGCATGTGTGCCTCAGCCGGTTTCGTTCCGAAGGTGGCTTCGGAGGTGGGGCAGGTCTACACCCTGCTGGGTCTGGTCAGCTCTGGAGCCGGCATTGGCTTCGTACCGGCCTCGGTGCAGAAGGTCCACTTCGATCTCGTGAAATACAAGCCCATCCAGGGCAAGCCCGTTACCTACGAAGTGCTTCTTGGCTGGAGTCAACGCAATCCCACGCCTCTCATGAAGGCGTTTGTCGAGACTGCGAAATCGGTGTTGTGAGATGCATCGATCGTCGAGCATCTCAACTACCCACAGGCTTTGATGCCGCTTTCCGCTCAGTTAGCCAAGACGAAATTGCCATCGACCACACGAGGAATGGCCAGCACATTCACATCGGACAACGCGGCGGGCAACAGGTCGACGGGAAAGTTTTGGTAGCACACCGGGCGGAGAAAGCGATCTATCGCGGCGCTCCCGACAGAGGTAGATCGACTGTCAGTGGTAGCAGGAAAGGGACCGCCATGCACCATCGCGTGGCTCACCTCGACCCCCGTGGGAAAGCCGTTGACAAGAATTCGGCCCACCTTGTCTTCCAGCAATGGCAATAGGCGTCGAGCTAGTGACACATCTCCAGAGTTCATCTGGAGGGTAGCCGTGAGTTGGCCTTCCAGGCATCCCAGCAGATCCGCCATCTCGTCCACATCCCGACAACGAACGAGCAGCGAACTTGGTCCGAAAATCTCGTCTCTCAACTCAGCATGACTCAGAAAGCTGTCCGCGTCAGTCGCAAAGAAATGTGCCCTGGCGCCACATCGGCCCGAAGTCGCCTGACCCATGGCGATCGTCTCGACACGCTCGTGTTCAGCCAGGAGCTTTACACCCGCTGCATATGCAGCGGCGATTCCTGGCGTCAGCATGACGCCAGCCACCTTGTTGCGCAAAGACTGGGCCGTTGCATCCACGAAATTCTCGAGTTCAGGTCCCGTGATTGCGATGACGATACCTGGATTGGTGCAGAACTGGCCTACGCCCATGATCAGGGAGTCCGCAAATGCTTGGCCGATGCTCTCGGCACGAGCTAACAAGGCTTGTGGTAACAGGACCACCGGGTTGATGCTACTCATTTCGGCGTAAACAGGGATTGGGACATCGCGCGCGGCAGCCCGCCGGGACAGCGCCAGTCCGCCGGCGCGGGACCCCGTGAATCCCACTGCGCAAATGGCCGGGTGATCAACCAGTGCCTCGCCGACCGCATTGCCGACACCTTGGATCAGCGAAAAAGTTCCTTCTGGCAAACCACATTCGGCCACCGCTGCTTGCACAGCGCGTCCCACTAGTTCCGAGGTCCCGGGGTGAGCACCATGCGCCTTCACTACAACAGGACAGCCCGCGGCAAGTGCCGCTGCTGTGTCACCTCCAGCCACGGAAAAAGCTAGGGGAAAATTGCTTGCTCCAAATACGGCCACTGGACCCAGCGCTACATGGCACTTGCGCAGATCGGGCCGAGGAAGTGGAGTGCGCTCTGGCTGCGGCGAATCAAGCGTGGCACCCAGCCAGTGGCCCATTCGAACCACCCGGGCAAAGTGACGCAATTGGCCCGTGGTGCGGCCAAGTTCACCTTCCAGTCGCGCCTTGGGCAAGGCTGTTTCCAGGGCAGCGCGCTCGGTGAGCGAGTCACCGAGTTCCTCGATGTGGCGCGCGATCGTTTCAAGAAAATGCGCTCGCTGATGTGGTGTGGTGGCCCGGTAGATCGGGAAGGCCGCCGCCGCCAGCCTACAGGCGCGGTCCACATCGCCCACTTCACCGCAACCAAACACCGGGTCGATTTCCAAGTTCAAGGTCGGTGAAAAGGCCTTGAACTCACCGCTCTTTCCCTTGATCGAGACGGCTCCAATGAGCATGCTTCCTGTGATTTCCATCATTGTTCCTGAACTGCTGCCCCAGCGGATCCCCGCAGAGCAATGTGCTGATGTCTGCTTTCGCCGACCACTCGTCCTGCCAGGTCGGCGGAGACCGTGGTTGCCGCAATCCTTCGTGGGTAGCGGCGAAGGGATTGGTGCCTATTTGACAAGCGGACAGTTGCCGTCTGTCAATGGTCGGAAGGCTTCGTTCGCCGGGATGGTGGCGACTTGCTTGTAGAAGTCGCCTGGATAGCGCGATTCAGACGGCTTCTTCACTTCAAATAGATAGAGCGGGTGAATCTTGCGACCATCCTGCCGGATGCTGCCTTTACCAAAAAGTTTGTCCTCGGTGGGGGTGGCTTTCATGTGCGCCACTACGGCAGCGCCATCGCCGTCAGCCTTCAGGGCGGCAACCGACTTGAGGTAGTGCATCACCGACGAATAGACGCCGGCCTGCGCCATGGTCGGGAACTTGCCTTTGTTGGCGGCTACGAACTCTTTGCCAAACTTGCGGTTTTCCTCGGTCATGTCCCAATACCAGGATTCGCTCAGCACCAGTCCTTGGGCCGCCTTCAGGCCCAGTGCCTGAACGTCGCTGATGAAGACAAGCAAGCCAGCGAGTTTCTGTCCCCCCTCAGTAATGCCAAACTCCGAGGCCTGCTTCACAGCACCAATGGTGTCTCCACCGGCATTTGCCAGGCCAATGACCTTTGCCTTGGACGCCTGTGCCTGCAGCAGGTAGGAAGAAAAATCAGTGCCGGGGAATGGGTGACGTACTTTGCCGAGTACCTTGCCCCCGCTCTTAACCACGACACTCTCTGTATCACGTTCAAGCGCGTGGCCGAATGCATAGTCGGCCGTGACGAAATACCAGCTGTCGCCACCTGTCTTGACCACGGCCTTCCCTGTGCCATTGGCCAAGGCCCAGGTATCGTAGGACCAGTGGATAGAGTTCGGCGTGCAGGCCCTCCCGGTCAGGTCGGACGTACCGCCTCCGGATACGATCAGCACCTTGTTCTTTTCTTTGACGATCTCGTTAATGGCGAGAATCACCGACGAGGTTGGGACGTCGAAGATGGCATCGACTTTGTCCGCATCCAGCCAGCGGCGCGTGATGCTCGCTCCGACATCGGGCTTGTTTTGGTGGTCGGCGGACACGATCTCGACCTTCAGGCCGTGTTTCTCGGGGCCAAAATCTGCTACTGCCTTTCTTGCCGCCCAGATTGAACCTGGGCCGGACAGGTCGGCATAGACGCCAGTCTGATCGTTCAACACACCAATGCGAACGACGCCCTCAGTGATTTGGGCCTGCGCCGCTTGGGTGGCCATCAGGGCCGTCAGTACCAGCAGTTTGAATCCGGACTTTTTCAGCATGTCTATCTCCTTCGGGGTGGGTTGAAAACACAGAAGGCCTGCACCCGAGGCGGAATTGCCTGGGTTTGGCTAGGGGAGGGAATCGGAAGGGGTTCTGACGAACCACTTTCGGATGGGCTACGACTCAGCGTTTTGCCTGAGTTGGCACCGTGGTGGTGGATGTAACAGCTGATCCGGTCCACCCCTCGCGTGGCCGCTGGGTTTTACCCTCGCGACCACCGACCACGTTTTTGTACAAGGCAGCCAGTTCGCCAGCGACGCCACGGCGAAAAAGCAGGACGCAAAGTACAAAGATGCTGCCAATGATCACGGTGATCATCGAGCCCACTTTGTCTGCGAGTGTGTTCTGCAGGATGACCACAGTGGCAGCGCCAACTAAGGGCCCAAAGACTGTACCGAGTCCACCCAACAGAGTCATCAGAACCACTTCACCCGAGGTGTGCCAATGGGCGTCGGTCAGGGTCGCGAACTGGAATACCAGGGCCTTGGTCCCACCAGCCAGACCGGACAGTCCAGCCGAAAGCACGAAGGCCATCAGCTTGTACCGATTCACGTCGTAGCCCAACGAGATGGCGCGTGCTTCATTCTCCCGGATCGCTTTCAGAATTTCACCGAAGGGCGAGTGGATGATCCGACGGATCAGCCAGAAGCCAAACACGAAGATCCCGAAGACGAAGTAGTACATATTGACATCGGAGGAGAGGTCAACCAGACCCAGGAGTCTGCCCCGCGGAATGCCGTGCATGCCATCTTCACCGCCCGTGAACGGGGCTTGGAGGAACACGAAGTACATCATCTGCGAGAGCGCCAGAGTGATCATGGCGAAGTAGATGCCCTGGCGGCGGATGGCCAGCGACCCGAACACGAACCCCAAGCCTGCAGAGGCGAATACTGCGACCAGAATTGCTATCTCAGGAGGCAGACCCCAGGACTTGGTGCTGTAGCCAACCACATAAGCGGACGTGCCGAGAAACACAGCATGACCAAAGGACAGAAGGCCGGTGTAGCCGATCAGCAAATTGAAGGCACAGGCGAAGAGGCCAAAGCACAGCACCTTCATGATCATTGTTGGGTAAAAGAGAAAAGGCGCCGCCATGCCGATCAATAACAAGGCCCCGTAACCCAAGAAACGTCTGTTCATCTTTGACTCACTTTTCTTTGCCAAATAGGCCTGATGGCCGAAACATCAGCACGATGGCCATGATCACAAAGACCACGGTGGCCGACGCTTCCGGATAGAAAACCTTAGTGAGTCCTTCGACCACACCGAGACTCACGCCAGTGACAATCGCGCCCAGAATGGATCCCATGCCACCAATGACCACGACTGCGAAGACGGTGATGATCAGGTTCGATCCCATCAGCGGGCTGAGCTGTCCAGTGGGTGCAGCCAGCACACCAGCAAATCCTGCGAGTCCAACCCCGAAGCCGTAGGTCAGCATGACCATGACCGGCACATTTATGCCGAACGCTTGGGTCATCTTCGGGTTCTCAGTGGCCGCGCGCAGATAGGCACCCAGACGGGTCTTTTCAATCACGAACCAGGTCAGGAAACACACGGTGAGGGACGACACCACCACCCATAGCCGGTACTTGGGCAAGAACATGAAACCGAGGTTGATGCCGCCTGCAATTTCATCTGGTACCGAAAAAGGTTGTCCTGATACACCGTACAAGTGGCGGAAAAAACCTTCGATGATCAGTGCGAGGCCGAAGGTCAACAGCAGACCATAGAGGTGATCCAGCTTGTAGAGCCACTGAAGTAGGCTGCGCTCAATCGCAATTCCGAAGAGCCCCACCAACAGAGGGGCCGTGAGCAAGGACCACCAGTAGCTGATGCCCAAGTACTCCATTCCCATCCATGCAACGAACGCGCCCATCATGAACAAGGCGCCGTGCGCAAAATTGATGATGTTGAGCATGCCAAAAATCACTGCGAGCCCCAGGCTCAGGATGGCGTAGAAGGAACCGTTTACGAGCCCCAAAATCACCTGCCCCATCAGGGCTTGTATCGGGATGCCAAATAGCGATGTCATCATGTCTCCTTCGCAAACTCAGACGCCCAGGAGGTCCTGGAGCACGTGTTGCTTCTCATTGATTTCGTGCTGATGGATCTCTGCGGCAATCTGTCCGTGCTCGACCACATACATGCGGTCGGCCAGTGGTGCGGCAAAGCGGAAGTTTTGCTCGACGAGGAGAATCGTGTAGCCCTTGACCTTGAGGTCACGGATGACCTGGGCCAGTTTTTGTACGATCACGGGTGCCAAGCCTTCCGAGATTTCGTCCAGCAGCAACAACCGGGCGCCGGTGCGCAGGATGCGCGCCATGGCCAGCATCTGCTGCTCCCCACCGGACAGGCGGGTGCCCTGGCTGTGGCGGCGCTCGTACAGATTGGGGAACATCGCGTAGATCTCGTCCAGACTCATGCCTCCGCTCCCCACCCGGGGTGGTAACAGCAGGTTCTCTTCACAGGACAGACTTGCATAGATCGCCCGCTCCTCGGGGCAAAATCCGACCCCCAGTCTGGCGATATGGTGGGGCGCCATGTCGATAACCTCGCGGCCGTTGAGCATGATCGAACCGGTGCGCTTGCCTGTGAGTCCCATGATTGATCGCAGCGTGGTAGTTCGACCCGCACCATTGCGACCCAAAAGGGTCACGCACTCACCCCGATTCACCCTCAAGTCAAGCCCGTGCAGGATGTGGGATTCGCCGTAAAAAGTGTGCAGATCGGTGATCCGCAGGTATTCATTGACCATGCTCAATGCCCTTCCTGTGATCCGAGTGCCGCCTCGGCGCTGCCCATATAGGCCTCAATCACAAGCGGGTCGGCGGACACCTCGGCATAGGTTCCTTGTGCGAGCACACTGCCACGTGCCAGCACCGTGATGGCATCGCTGATTCCGGACACCACCTTCATGTTGTGCTCAACCATGAGAATGGTTCGGTTGACAGCGACCTTCTTGATCAACTGCATCACGCGTTCGACGTCCTCATGTCCCATGCCCTGGGTCGGCTCGTCCAACAGCATCAGTTCAGGATCCAACGCAAGCGTGGTCGCGATTTCCAGTGCTCGTTTGCGCCCATAAGGCATTTCCGCAGTGACCATGTCAGAAAAGCCTGCCAAGCCAACGTGACCCAACAGTTCCATCGCACGGTCGTTCAGCGTATCCAGGATGACCGGGGAGCGCCAGAAGTGATACGAGACGCCGAGTTTTCGCTGAAGGGCGATGCGCACGTTCTCCATCACCGTGAGATGTGGGAACACCGCGGATATCTGAAACGAGCGAATAACCCCACGCCGAGCAATCTGAGCGGGCTCTTCCCGTGTGATCTCGAAACCGTTGAAATGAATACTTCCGCGGGTGGGCGATAGGAACTTGGTCAGGAGATTGAAGCAAGTGGTCTTGCCCGCTCCATTGGGACCGATAAGCGCATGAATGTGGCCTCGCTGAATGCCGAGGTTGACGTCGTTGACGGCAACGAAGCCTTTGAACTCTTTTGTGAGTCCAGAGGTCTTGAGTATGAAATCCTGTGTCATGGTCCGAGCGATGTCTCCGCTTGTTATGGGCGAGAGATTAGGACCCTAGACAAGATACGTCCAATATCTTATTTGTCTAGTTTTGAGACGTTTTACGAATAACTATGATGTCAAAACAGCGGCATCTACTGTGTCAGCCAGGCCCTATGCCAAGTCGGTAAGGATCACGCGATTTATGTAGCTCGCTGCGCTATCCAACAGTGGTTGTTTGACGTTGCTCGAATAGCTCAGAATTTACGGCTTGACGACCCGGAACTAGTACTGGTACCCGTGTAGATAGAGAGTCGAACGCGAGGTCGAGCGAAGTCACCCTGGGCAACCCGGCGTGCAGAGTCCCATTGTCCAGCGACAAGAGGCCATGGAGTTCTGTCTTCACGGTCGCTGGTTGATTCGGATCAACGGCGGCTTTCGGGTTGCTTTTTGGTAAGGTTGGTCAATCGGCAGTTCAGGGTCGGGCACAACCGCTTACTTCGGGCACGACGAGTCGTTCTCGAAGCGCGGCCAGGCTGGCCTGAGTTAAGTGGCCGGTGCAGTTGAAGCGGTCGTTCGGACCTTCCATCCTCGTATGACAGGTAGCCGCGGCGGCCAACATTCAGGCGTGCCAGGTCACCGGCAGCATCCAGCCTGAAGCTGATGTCGATGTGGCAGCGGCCGGAGTGCAGCGAGTGCCGTCCCCCGACAGCCACCTGATTGTTTAGTTGCCACCTCATTGTTAAAGTTGCAACTTCATGAACAATGCACTTCAAAAACCAAAGGCGCTAGATACAAAAGCGGATGGCTGTTGGAAGGGCCCCAACGGCCACATACATGTTGAAGTCAAGAAAACCAACAGTGTGCGAGACGTTCGAGGTGCCTTGCTGACGCTCGCTTACCTCATCGGACGAGAGCCCTCGAAGAACCAGGCCGTGTGCGTTGTCGTTGAAACGCGGCTCTCATCCGGGAGACTGGAAGAGGAACTGGTGCGTTTTCGGCAAGTGATCCACCCAGCCATCGCGAACCGCATTCACCTCCTTCTCGGCAAGGGTGAGGCGCAGGGACACCACGTGAACGCGTTCAGCGGCTCGATGGAGGGCGCGCCAGCCGGGTTCTACGACTGGTTGGAAGAACTGGTTGCCAAGGAGCGCCAGGATGTTTACGCCCACCAACTCCCTCCACGGCAGATCGTCGTTGCAGCCCTGGCCCAGTTGCGTCTTTGGAATGCCTCTCCGGTGACGGTCAAATACCTGCAGGAGACCTGCCGAGTGAGCTATCCAACCGTGGCGGCAGTGCTCAGGGAGCTTGCAGACCAGGGATGGTTGGAAGACTCGGGCGAGCGTGGAGTCCGGCTGCGATATCTGACCTCAGGGGAATGGATGGAGCTGGCCCGTGAACATGCCCGGCAGCGCAAGGTGCTCTTCTTCACTGATCCAACCGGGCAGAACACACCCGAACAGATGGTCAAGCGCCTTGCCCGCCTTCAGCAAACCGACAAGCTTCCGCAAACCGTTCGCATCGGAGGAGTCATCGGTGCCGCCCAACACTTTCCAGAGCTTGACATCACGGCGCCGCCCCGCCTGGACCTGTGCGTCGACAGAGATCCCTCTCGTATCGCGACAATCCTGGACGCGGGGTTGCTCCGCAAGGCCAAGCCTGATCAACGCGTTGCTCTGGCCGTCAATGTCACCAGTGTCCCCTTGGACACCTCTCGCCGGGAATCGAAGTCGCAAGGGCCCTGGGCCAGCGAGCTTGATTGCCTCGCCGACCTCGTAGAAATGGGGTACTCGCGTGAAGCATCCGAGATGGCCCGCCACATCGCGCTAACCAACAAGGGAAAAAGCGCGCCATATGAGTGATCACTGATCAGATGGAATGGAAGTCCAAAACTGCCGCAGTCGTTCTGGCCATGGACTGTCCCTGACCCTGGTTGCGACTGTGTGGCTAGGCACTTACCCCCTGGGGTCCAAGTGCACATCGATCACCGAATCGTCGCTCCACCCAGACCCGAAGGTTGTCTTGGCATGTTGCCAATCGGCTATGCCGACTTGAGCTGCTGTTCCCGTTAAGCGCCCATCACCCAAACAACGATCTGGACGGTCACCAAAAGGAGCAGCAGTTGAAAGAGGCGCACCAAGTGTCTTGAGTTGTTCTCCAGTTTCTTCTGCAAGGCTTGCACTTGCCGACGCGACTGGCGGTCCAACGGAGCGAGCTCTTCGCGCCCGGCGCGCAGCCGATTTCTTGTGAGTGGCTTGGTGTTGGGCAAATAGTTGGTCTGGATGGGTAATGGTGGTTCAGATGGTGTGTTTTTCATAGGTGAGTCCTTAGAGCAATAACTGCACGCGATGCCCTGTCGGCAGGACGTTTCTGTAGATCTACCAGGTTTGGCGGTGTGGCGCAGCAGCCAAGACAATGCAGGTTTTCTCGCATGGGCTCGACGCAATAGGGATGCAATCGCAGCGGCTCGGTCCCGCTGGGGAAGCGAGCGATGTTCGGCTGAAGCGGGAACGACATGTTGGCGAGCTTGGTCATGTCACGGCGTCTTTCGGCATATGGGCTGAGACGCTGTGGGCTGTATTTGTGGAGAGGCTGAAAGGGTGCGGATGGGTTTTGCATGCTGGATTCCTTGAGCGTGAAAACGGGCTATGGCTGTGGGTTGAGTGATGGAGACGCGTCAACTGGAAGCAACCCCTTCTCCGCCCTTGTCAGCCTCAACGGGCGCCTGCCCCTCGCCACCCTTCTCTGCATCGGGAGACTCGAGGTAGAACGGCGTGAGCTCAAAGTCGTACGCCTCGGTTTCCGTGCTGAAGCACAGGCGGATGTTTGTGGTCTCCAACGCGTTGCGAAATCGATCCTTGAATTGCGGATCGCCGGTAATCACCTTGTCGGCATCGAGAAAGACCACGCAGATGCCGTTGCACTGGTGCAGCTGCACCGTGCGGCTCACACAGGCCGGGCGCTGCTGGGCCTGGTGCTGCGGCGCTTCGGCCTGCTTCGTTTTGCGTGAACTGGTTTTTTTCGTCGTTGCCCTTGCTTTGGTCGCAGCTTTGGTTGAGGCCTTGCCTTTGGGTTTCTCGGCTGCAACGGTCTTGGGGTTTTGGTTGGTCTTGCGGTTCATGAGGGTTTCGTTCCTGTTGTTGAAAACATCGCCTGGCGATAGCCACAGCGCGAGGGTGTGTGAAGAGTTCTTCGGTGTGATCAGGCAAGGCTCCGCCCTGCCCTGCTCCTTGGGCTTTTGGCACTGGGTGGTTGAGGAATGGGGTCTCCTGCCTCAGCAGGTCGAGGTCACCCGCGCTACGGAGGGCGCGAGCTGTTGTCGGTGGTGGTCGCGTGTTTCATCACTACCAAAATCTCATGTATTCCCGACTTGTCAAGGCATTCGCCAGGTGGTTTTTGTCGGCTGTTGAACGCCCCTTTGGCCATGACACAGGATGAATCTGTGATACCCGGCGTCATCGAAACCTGCCATCTTTCACTGTGGTTGGTGAGCGGAGCCCAGGGCCGTCGTGCAGGCCTTGGGCTGGATGGGCAGAGGGCGCCGTCACCCCTGTTGATGCCTCCGGTCAACCCTCCCACAGCCCATCCCAGAGGGCGAGCATGCGCGGTCCGCCGGGCAGCGCTCTGAGCACCTTGCGGTCTTCCACCCACAGCGCCAGGGTGCCACGGGAGTCGGGATCGAAGTGGATGCGGGTGAGCCAGGAACGCTGTTCGCCGTGTTGGCGCAAGCGCCCGGTCCTGAACATCCAGAACGCCGAGTCGCTCATCTGAAATCGGCTGGACAACATCTCGCTCTCCCACAGGTCACCCAGGCCGTAAAGGTAGACCACCTCCGGTTGGGCCGCCTGGGGTTCGTCCAGGGCGTCGGCCTCTCCACCTTCGGCAATGCCCGGTGGTGTCCGCCGTGCTGGCTGTGCCGACTGCAGGACGATGTCCAGGTTGTCGTTGAGCTTGCGCAGGGCCTTCACGATCTCGTTCATCTGCCGCAGGTTGGCGTGCGTCGCTTCGAACCAGCGCCGGGTCTGGGCCTCTCGATGGCAGAGCCGGCGTGGGCCGCTCGTGTAGCTCTCGTCGGCCAGGGTGGTGAGCGTCACCAGCGTGGTCTGTTCATCGCCCAGCGGGGTTTGTGACAGCAGGTTGACCGCGTGGCTCAGACCATCGATCGAAAACCATTCGGTGCCACCATCCCAGCGTTCAGGCCCCTCCCCGTGGATCCGGAGCCGAAAGCCGCTCAGCAGCTTGTGGAGGCTCTTCTCGATCTCCATCGCACGCCGGCGGTCCGAGAACAGGGCCTTGAGCGAACTCTCTTCAGCGATGTGCTCGGCGTCCGGCAGGCCACGTGCCCGCACCTGCGGGTCCACGCTCACACCGATCTTGAAGCGCGGTGAGAGGCGGTGCACGAGCAGGTAGACGTAACACGGTGTCGGGCGGGTCGTGCGCACCGGCTTTCTATCCGGTGCGCGGCGCGAACCGAGCTCACAGCTGGGCAGCTGCGCTTCCTCGTAGTGCCAGCTCATGCGGGATTGGGGCATCAGTTTGTACATGGCCTTCACTCCTTTGACGCGCGCGAGATCGTTTTGGCACCGTGGCTCCGGTGAAACACACCGATGTAGCGCCAGACTCTGCCGCGAAGCTTCGGGATCAGCCCTTCACCCAGCGTCGCCACCAGAGTGCATGCAGGGCCATGGTTGATCGGGTTGGTGAGCACGGTGATCTCTGGCCGCTGAAGCGGGTCACCCAGGCAGGCCATGCGCATCAATTTCAAGGCATCCGACGGTTCGCTGGTCACAACCTCGGTGTCCCTGGCAAGGTCATCCTGGTACGTCCGGTAAATGCCTGTGCCGGTCAGAACCGTCAGCACGGCCTGATCTCGGAAGAGTTTTCGGCCGTCTTCCTGTGTGAGTGGGTTGTTCGCATTCATGTTCATGTCCTTCAGGTCGTGGGCTTCAGTTCTTCAAGCCGTCAACCAGCGTCCACCACGGGAAGGTGATGCGCTCGCCCCACAGGTGGAGCACGGTCAGCAAACGGGCGTGCTGCTCGGCGTCGACACCGTCGCCCGCCTCTGCGCCCAGCAGCAGCGACCGGAGCAGGCGCCCCTCCTTGGGCACCTGCCGGATCAGGAAATCCAGGTCGACTCGCAACATCCGGCGCCGGGCCAGCCGGACTTCGCTGAGGCTGACCTGAGGCGTTCCGCGTTTGGCCACTTCCAGCGGGTGTGCGCACCAGAAATGCCCACAGGCGTGGAAGAAGCCGGCAGCGTGCATGACCGGCGCTTCGTCCAGCAGCACACCGGGCGCGATCGAGCACTGCCAGGCCAGCTGGCTGGCCAGCTCGAACGGCGTGACCTTGCCCGAGCCCCGGCTCAAGGGATGGAGGAATGGACTGGAGCGGGCTTCGTGCACCTTGAAGTAACACTCCAGGTTGAAGTCGGTCTGGAAAATCGACTCCATGAAGCGGTCGATCTCGAGATGACCACACCGGATGCGGTACTGCAGCACGTGTTCGCGCAGCATCGCCAGTTGGTGCTGCTTCATGCGGCGTGGTGTCAGGCCCTGGAACAGCTCGCCCATGGCCAGCAGTTCGCTGGCGCTGGGCACGCGGCTGTGGTTCCAGTGGGCCTGCTCCCAGGCGGTCTGCGCGGCGTTGCTCGATCCTTTTCCTCCCCCTGCTCCTTTGCGCGGACGGGGTTCGGGTTGCGGGATGTTGTCGGTGGGTGTGTTCATCGGTTTCTTTCTGGAAAGGGAATCGGTCGGCAAACGGAGATGAGGGGAAAGGTGGGCGCGGTCAGCCGTTCGGCTGGGTGCGGGTCATCCAGACGAAGAAGCGCTGGCGCACATCGAGAGGTGTCGCCTGCTGGTCGGGGCGGGCCAGCAAGCTGATGACGCAGTCGTCGTTGCTCGCCATGCATTCACCCGGTGGTGAACCCGGCCGGTTCGAAACGGTCCAGCTGAGCTCCATCCACTGAGGCAACAGACTGCCCACGACGTCGGGCGTGGCCGCCTGTCCGGCTAGCGCGCGCAACGCGGCGTTGACGTCCGGGTTCAGCCCGTGCAGCAGGATCCACAGCCCCTCGTGCACCGGCAGCAGCACGATGCCATCCAGGCCCGAGAAGCTCACGATGGGGTGCGGCCTGGAGTCTGGCTGCACGTCGGCGTCGGGCTGCTCAACGGCCGGTGCCTGCGCACCCTCGGCGTCGCCGACCGGTGGCGGGTTCGAGTCCGCAGAGGTCTGCCCGACCCGCAGGCTGTGCAGGAGATCCGATGGCGCGATCACCAGATCAAAGACATCGTGCGGTGCCTGCAGGCAGATGGTCCAGTCGTACCGGTTCACTTCGTCCCAGAAGGTCTGCATCACATCGGGGCTGAAGCCAGCGGTGTATGCCGGATCGAGGTAGAGGAAGCCCTGGGCCTGCAGGTGGTGGCGTTGCACGGTGTCGCTGCCCGTGCGCCGTGCGGGGATCGCCGGGGTTGTCGGCTGCATGGCCTTCTTGAACCGGCGAACGGGACGGGCCGGTTTCTTGTTCAGTTTCTTCTGGGCGGCTGGCTTCAGCAGGCGCCGGGGCACCGTGGATCCAGTGGTTCTGGACGGGCGTGGGCTGGAGTTCATGTGACGGCTCGCTTTCTGGGATGACAGGTGAATGGGTGAGTGAATGGGGCCGATGGGCTGGCTTCAGGCAAGGCTTCGCCCTGCCCTGCTCGTTGGGCGTTTGGCGGTGGGTGGCAATGGCAAGGGACGAAGACTTCTACCGGCTGCAACGTCGCGCTGCAGCGGTGGTCAAGTCCTCCTACGCCTGAAGAGGAATTTCAGGATCAGGGAGGGGGATCCTCTGGTGCGTTCACGTTCGAGCTGGTCATGGCTTCAGGCTCGCATGGCAATCGTCAATGTCAAATCTGGGTCTGGTCAGCGCTCGCGGTGGAGTCCACCGTGTAACTGCCCTGCTGCTCTCCGGGCTTCTGCTCTGGGCAAAGCTCCGCCCTTCCCTCTTGCACGCCATGGTGTGGCGTTGGCAAGAGGGTTCAGAAGCTGGGGGACTGGGGTGGACCTAGAACCCGGCGCGGGGCATGGCTGGGTTCGGTGTCCTCTTCCCTCCGCACGGTGGCGGACCTTGCCCTCCATCCGATCCATGCGGTTTCAGGCGGCGGTGGGCGGCTGCGTATCCGCGGGGCTTCGGCACGGGGCTGGGAAGCTGTTCTGATGCAGGGACATAGGATTCCTGTTCGAGCGTGTTTCCATGCTCGTCAAGGACCTGTTCCGTGATGCGCGCCAGTGGTGCGGTGCCGATGCGACTCGCCAGCAACCGCTCCATGGCCGATCCGTCCTGTCGTGTCATGTTGGGCACATACCGGCTGTAGGTCTTGAACAGCATTTCGGTACTGGTGTGTCCCAGTTGTCGTGCGATCCATTCCGGGGCCTCTCCCGCTGCCAGCCACAACGTCGCCGCTGTGTGCCGCGTCTGATACGGGCGTCGCAGTTCGAAGTCCAGGTGGCGCAGCAACGGGTACCAGACACGTTTGGTGAAATTCGTGTTGTCCAAGGGCTGTCCCAGCAGGTTGCAGAAGACGTACTCCGACACCGTGCCCGTGATCTTTTGCTGCCGAAGCATGGCTTCGTACACGGGCTGGCTCATGCGGATGTCCCGCTGGCTGCCGTCGGTCTTGGTGTAGTCATCTTCACCCAGGACGTGGGTCTCTCGCACCAGGATCAACCGGTGTTCAAAGTCGATGTACTTCCACTTCAGGCCATTGATTTCGCCGGTGCGCATCCCCGTGAGAAAGCGCACCTGCAGGTAGTCCTTGAAGTCTGGTCTGACGGTGGCCAGGATGGTCTGGACCTGGTCCAGCGAAAACGGCTGCACATCGGATTTTTTGACGCGCAAGCGCTTGAGGTTCAGAGCCGGTGACGTGAACTCGAACCGGTCAGCGGCTTCGGCAAGGATTTGCCGGAGCGTGCCCATGATTTCGTTGATGCGCTTGGCCGACAAACCTGCTTTACCACCCCGACCCGGCTCCTTGGCGAGAGCCGCACGAAAAGCAAGAACGTCGGCCTTGGTGATGCTGGTGATCACCCTACTGGAGAAGTAGGGTTTGATGCGGCCGTCCAGCGTTGAGAGCAACGAGCGAATATGGCTACGACGCCATTCGATGCTGTGCTCCTGGACCCACTGGTCAGCGAACTCGCTGAAGGTGGGACCTGGGGCCATTGATGGTTCTTCCGCGCCGCTGCCGTTTTCTGGTAACCGATCAGGCACTTTGCGATCAGAACGAAACCTTTCAGCCATTGCACTGCCCGGGAAGAAATCCGCGTAGACAAACCGCCCCTCCTTGATCGCATCACTCATTTTGTCCACCACCGCCTGTACCCGTTTGCGGTTGGCGGGTGAATCCATCAGCGCTGTCTGCTCACGACACCGAACGCCCTTGTAGGTGAAGTCGATCTGGAGCTTTCCTGTTTCCTTTCGGGCAACAACCTTAGCCATGAACCATTGCTCCGTTGGCCATGGGAATGCCGCTGAAGCCAACTGGCTGGGTAGCGGACGGCACCTTCATGTCCCGTTCAATGGTCTCCCAAAGAAAAAGGATCTTTCGACCGCCAAATGGGCGGAAATAGTGCACGCCCTCCAGAAGGACACTGTCCTTCAGACGCTCCCTGATCGTCCGCGGGTCGTACTTGATCTTGTCCGCAAGTTCTTCAGTCGTCAGATACGTATGCTCTGTCATCGTGCGCTCCTGTATGATGAACGAATCAAGTGATGAATATTTTTATCACTTGCTGCGTATCTTACACAGTCCCGATGACTTTTCAAGTCATTTGATCAATATTTTTATCAATCGACGCCTTCTCGCATCATGATCAGGTTCAAACTGGGGGAGATGATGGAGAAGCGGCAGTTCAACGAAGCTCGCCGGATCACGATCAGTGAGATTGCGGCCAGCACAGGCCTCAACAGGATGACTCTGTCCAAGATCCTGAACCAGCGGGGATATGGCACAGGTACGGAAACAATCGACAAACTGTGTGCGTATTTCGGATGCCAGGTTGAAGACCTGATGGAGCACGTGCCGGATGTCGAGAATGGGTCACGCGAGTAAGGCAACTCAGCGATGAGACCGAGGGGAACAAGCGAACGTCTGGCGTTGGCTTACATCAAGTCATCAACCGTCAATCCGTAATGGACCATCGTCTTCTTGATGTCATCGATCACGGAAGCTCGCTGCGCGCCATCGTCATCCTCTGCCGCTGCAAAAAACGTGCTGGCACTTCGAAGCAGTTCCAGGTAGCGCTGGTCACTCAGTTGCTCTGCACTTGCCCTCTTAACTTGGCGGCTCTGACTGGTCTTCATTGCCGGAGATTATCTCGTCGGACGGCAGCAGTTAACCCTTCGTGCCCGGTCGCCATCAGAAAATCGAAAACTGGCATGCCGCGCAGCTGTCGGAAAGAGCAGTCGCAAGCTGACTGTCACGAAGTGGCTTATGGGCACGGCGACCGGCACTGGCTCGGACGGAGCCTATATGTGGTACTGCGGTCATAGGGCTTCCGTGATCGGGCTGGCGCCGCTTGATCGTCCGCTTTCCATCACTCGGGCCCGCGGTACCTTCCCCAAGCAGCCCGAGAGGTCCTGGCCATCGACAACCGCAGTGCAGCGATTGCTGCCGGTCGATCCAAGGCGTCCAGTGGCAACTACCTGCCGCCTACTTGACGACCAGATGCTTAGAAGATCAACGGAGCACCGGGGGAATAGCGATCGTTCAAGCGGGTCGACAACTGGCCGACTTGCGTTCCCGGTTTGAGCTGCTCGCGACCAACAGACACTTTTGACTCTCAGCGCGACTTGATGGCCTCTTCGATCCATGCGGTCAGGTTGTTGGCGATCGTCGAATAGGCAGCTTGGCTAGTTGCGCCCGCGGGGTCGTACAACTTGACCAAGGTGCTCAATCGAGCGCCGCTTTTTAGCGTCACCTTGTCAAATGGATTGTCCCCAGCGTAACCCGCTTGGCCTTGGGAGTTCAGCAGCTTGTTCACGCGGACCCCCATAACCGCCATGCCCTTGTTCCAAGACTTCGCAATCTCGTGCTGCACCCAAGGGCGCGACGCTGTCTCGGCGCCAACGAGAACGATCGTGCAAGTTCTGCCCGCCAACTGCTGATCAATCCACTTCTCGATCGCTGCATTTCCACCTTTTTTGACGTCCTCCCACTCGTTGTGGGAAACGGGGGCATTTCCCTCGACCGCGCCGATGTTGCGCACTTGGCCCGCGCGCCAGACATCGTTGAGGAAGTGGAAGCTGTAGAACACTCGACGCTTGGTTGCGTTCGTCATTTGGATCTCCTCGTCCTTTTTGGTGCTTGCTTGGGCTTCGGCTTTCGCTTTGGGCCAGTTACGTCAATGAACCCTGCCATGTATGACAGGTAGTCGATGAAATCGCCGCCTGGCGCGCTCAACTCTGGATATTTCTCGCCCAACTCCTTGGCTGCGCCGCCAGTGGACGTCAGCACCACAACGCCAGCCTTCGGATTCGCGGCACGAAACAGGTCGAACTCGTCGAGGATTCCGTCCTTGCCGCCGATGAACACCCCGGCCTCGAATTCGTTTTTGAACATTTCCTTGCGCATCGACGAGAGGCTTGACGCGCGGTCTGGGCCTGCGTCAACGAACGTCACGTTGTTGAACAACGCGTTCTCTTCCGGAAACGCGTCGGCGAAGAATCGCGACTGGTACAGGTGGACCGTCTTGGCGTAGTCGATGCCGAGGTTCTCGCACGCTGCCCACATCATCGGTGTGATGGCCGGTTGGCCGCCCCACACGATTCGCTTGTGGCCGAAGACAAGGGCGCACAATGATCGCACCGCCGAATGGATCAGCATCGGGTCGGCCGTGGCGCCCCACGGCAGCTCGGTTTTGCTCGGTATGCCAGCTGACAGAAAGACTTGCTTCATTTCAGGGCTCCAAAGCTGCAAGTTCCCACGCCGCATGACCCTTGCGCATGAGTCGAGCCGACTTCACCTGGCCGTCCAGCCAGTCCAGGTGTCCCTGCGTTCGTCTGCTCACCCCGCTATCATCGAACACAACTCTGCGCGACCCGTCCGCGTCAAGCAGAGAAGCCTCGTGAAGATGCTCCGCCGTTGGAACACCGATCGAGGGATAAATCAGGACCTTGTGTTTGGAGTAGAGCTCTACGACGATCGTGCGCTTCGGGCCAAGCGCAAAGAACCGTCCATCGATCTTCTGTACTGCAACGATCACCGCATTGTTCAGCTCGGAACTGCGCAATGCGATGCCCCTACTTCTCGCCTTCTCGATCGCCAAGCCGGCTGTTTCGAGCGTCGCAGCTTTCAGTCGTTTGCCGCCCGCTTCAAAGTCAGCGGCGCTGAACTGCACGGATTCGGCAGCATGGCTTCTTGGAGACTGTTTGACGCCTGGCCACCCCAAACGGAGGGGCACGAGCGACTTCGCCAGTGCGTGTCCGAACTCAAGCTTCGTCCAACGACTGTCGAAGTAGTTCTCTGTATCCAGCATCACTAGCACATCGGAGTCGCTCAGCCGTTGCCAAAGCACTTCCTGAAAGTCGTCGCCGGGCGGCACGCCATGGGTGTCCAGGAACACGTCGAACTTCAGGCTCGACAAATACTCGAAAAGCTGCAGGGCAGCCTCTGTTGATTCGAGACGCTTGTAGCTCAAGAAAATTCGGCGCTGCCGCGGCATCAGCCCCAATACCTCGAGCGCAACGTTCGCCGCACGAATGAGCGTCTTGTCACTTGGCAGCAGTTCCAGACCATTGATTGCTCGCAAGCATGTGGGAATCATCTTGCTGAACTTCTTAAGGTCGGGAACGATGGGCACTATGGGAGTGCCTTCTCGCATCAGTTTGACTAGCGCTGCCTCGTCCGGGTGCAAACCTTCGGCACCAAAGTACAGCGCAACGGAGGCGTAGTCGTTCTTGGGGTCGTAGGCGGCTGGTGCAACGACTTCAATTTCGTTTGCCAGGCCCAGTGGAGTCACCAATTCCTGCAGAGTCACCTTCATCTGCGCTACGCGCGCTGCATCCACCGCCCCTAGCAATCCGACTTGATAGAGGGCCATGTTCAAAGTCTCTCAGACGGAATGGTTGACGCATTGCGCAGATATCGCGCGGCAGTGATTGCAGGCACAGACAAGATGATCTCCCTCGTTTCAGTTTCGGTAGTTTGCCGGTATAGGCCGATCCCAGGTCAGTGATTTGAAAAGGACCTGAGCACTTCATCAACTTTCACGCCTACCGTTGTGCAACGGATCCCGCTGTTCGCGCCGGAGGAGCGAAGTTCATCACACCGTGGCGTTGGGGATGTCGGTTCGCATGGTCGACGCTACTCTGTATATGGACCAGGCCCGGCTCCTGCGTCTGGGTTTTCCAGTGCAAAAACGCAGTCAAAGTATTTCTCGACTTCGCTCCAAGGAGCGCTTTCCTGCCACATGGTTAAGAAGGCGCGGGAGACATCCACCACGGAGGGACTGGTCTGCAGTGTCTGCAGGCTCAACGCATCAAACGTGTCTTCGTTGTCATGCAGCGAACCTTGTTGACCGGCGTAGCTGTAGAACTGCGCAATCTTGCCGGGTTGAGAGAATCGTGGCGCAGCCACACAAGACGCGCCGGTCTCTGGAAGTCGAGTGGAGTGAGCCTGTGAAAAACTGTCTTGAACCATATGGAGGAGGGCTCCAATCGCGACTTGGTGAAGATCTTTTCGAACTTCCACAATCCCCGTGGCCAACAAGTTCGTGGCGGTCAGGTCACCTGGGAAATAGAGTTCCAGTTGGGCAACGTTCAAAGTGCGTATATAGCGGTCGACCGGGAGCGTTTTGACGCCGATGCCCCACAGGAACTGGGTCCACATCTTCATCCTGCGCAAGGTATCGGCGGCTCGTTCTCCGTCATGTGCAGCCATCGAGTGGAAGAACTGCAAGTCACCAAAATGTGACCGATAGAGCATGTAATCGCCTGGGCCGAAGGCGGGCTCGTTGGGCTTGAGCGCCATGCGCTGTTTGGCGGTCTTTTCTGCATCGGAGAACAAGCCCGCCCAGCACTTGGGCTGCGCAGTCGAGCGGAGTGTCACCCGTGGGTCGCAGTCGGCGATGCGAGGCGGCGAGGCCGTGTTCAAAGGAAACGGCGGATCGTCGGGCCAGCGCACGCCATAGAGGAGAACCCGATGCGCTTTCACTTTCTCAGCAGTCAGACAGGAGATTTCTGCTCCAGGCTCAGCCGGGCAGTCGATAGCATGTAGCGTGATTGCTTCATGAACCGGGTGCTTGATCATCGGCAAGGCATTGCCGACTAACCACTGTCCCAGTCCATCAATGAACTGACTGCGGCCAAGAATGACGAGCTTTCGGTCTACATCACTGATCTTGGGCAGCACTTGAAAAGCTGCGGCCATTGCAGGGAGCAAGGCCGCGACGCAAAGTACTGCGATTGTGCGACTCCTGAATCCAGACTTCAACATGGCTTGTTTCCTCCTGATTTTTGTGGGTGTTGCTCGCTTTGTGAAAAGCGCTACCTCGGAGCAATCGTAGACGAAAACTGTGTCGTTCGAAATACAAGTCTCTCGATTGGTGGCGTCCGTAACCAAAGCCGGAAATCTCTACTTCCGAGCGGTACTGAATCGGATACAGGATCACTCTGATCGCGAAAATTCAGCCCGAAGCGTGCCAGAAACCAGTTGGAAAACGGTCCGCTTCGCTATGCGGTATGCGATGACCCTTCCGTTGTTGAGACTCAGCAGATCGACAGATGGTGCTCCTGCTCGTCTATGTTGAATTCGGTGATGTCGGGCACCTGTTTCTGTCAAGTGGTGATATCTTGTCTTAGGCCATGACCAGCTTGGTTGCTCTTGGGCCGGCTTTCAACCGATCTGTGAGTCCGCCTCACGCCAACGTCGCAGGCTGACTGATGCCGTAGTTGGCTGCAAAGACGCTCGACGCCTGTCGCCCTACACTTGTCGAACTAGATAAACACACTCTATTGGAGGAGAGATCATGCATCAGTCTGAATGTATATTTAGATTGCTTGAGCCTGCGACCTGCCTTACTCTTGGTGTGCCTTATATTGAGCTATCCGGCAAACGGTGGGTGCTCAAGGAATACGCTAACTTAACTGATGCGCCGGCCTACACATGCATTTCCTATGCTTGGGGCATGGAAAAAGCGAAGAACGTATTCAGCAATGATCAGACGATGTCAGCCAGGACTATCCCAGTTCTTGAGGCGACAATCAATGCTTCGAAGTCACAAAAGAATTGGGCCGACAGTGTGCAATTTAGCTATGATCGAGATCCTCAAAAAGAGGAGGCTGGATGGACGGCAGCGCACAAAGCAGCGCAAGCAATCTGGATCGACGCACTATGTGTTCCATCTCAAGAGCCTGCTCGAACCGCATGCCTAAAAAGCATGGGGGAAATATACAGCTCAGCATGGCAGGTGGTTGTGGTTTTATCTAAATCATGTGCAGATGCATTCCATCAAATCCGTTATGCTGGCCGTTTAGATCCAAGTGTGCTGTTAAATTTCGAAGGAGATGATTGGGTCACTCGAGCTTGGACATACCAAGAGACGGTAAACAGTCGGGCTCTTTATTTCGTCGCTCAAGATGACGAAAGTACTCTGATCTCTGGGGTGGATTTCCTAGATGCAGTTGCAACAGCTGTTGATGACTATAAAAATTCTCATGGGATTGATTCTCTTGCATGGGTGAAACACCACCCTCGGCTGAATTTTCTAGAAATGCTTATTGCGGATTATCGTATAGCGGATTATGCAGAGCGTTCTGCATATCACGTAATGTCAGTTGTGGATGGAAGAGTTACTGAGAGAGTTGAGGATCATTACTATGCTATGGTCGGTGCAATCAACGCCACATCAATGAATGATCAGGGCGATGATTCACTTAGTCCGTCAGAGTATTTCATGCGTGTTTGCGAAGCAAAAGGCGACTATTCGTTCATTTATAGTCTCGCACCGCGCAGTGAGCTCCCGGGGAAGCGGTGGCGACCTATTGAAGGAAAATTCCCTGCCGTCCTGTCAGGGCTTCTTGTCTTTGGTGGTGAGCAGGCGGGGATTCCCGCGCCGACACATCTCCAATTGGACAACATGTGCCGATTGGTGCCTGGATCAATAAGTCCCGATGGACTGAAGGCCGCAAAGTGGTTCACGCAAAGGAATAGTGACGATTTGTCGCCCGACGGCATTGCATCTGGCATTCTTGAGCGGTTGACAATGATAGGATTCACCGGATGTGGTGAATATCTGGAGTTCGAAAATGGTTTTTTCTTCCCACAATTTAAACCTGCGTGCTCCAATGAACTTCTTGTTGTTATTCCTTGTAATTTGCACTGGGTGAATGGAGGTCCAGGGCTACTATTGAGGTCGAATGGGACAGGCACCTTTGTTTTTTCTGACGTTGGTGCGTTTGTGGGACGAGTTCCGAAGCATGGAGGGTCAATTAACGTGGGATAGGAAGGGTAAAGCAATGCTATGTACTTGGTGGGAAGAAGTTTTTTCTTAGGTGACAACTCACAATTTCCCAAAGTAGATTTTTCGGATCGATGATGGTCTCCCGTCGAGTTGAGGGTTTCAAAGCATGTGTTTGCGGGGCGCTGGAATTATGTGCTACGTCAAGTCCGAACAGTGCAGACAGCCGGATCCCTTGAATGCCCTGCATGTTTCAGAGCGACTGCTTTGTGACGATGCAAATGATGCAGCGCAGGTCGCCGATGGGCGGCATGGGAACTTAGAATCCATCGGTCGGGTGGTAGCCAGGAGGTGGAGATCAACAGTTCCTGTTAAGGATGCTTGGAGTTGACCCGAATCCGTGGACACATCATTCTTTGTGTTCAAGGAGTCGCTGACGTCTCCCCCATATCCGGTCACTTCTAAACTGGGGTCGGGCTGCTCCCCAGCTGTTGTGCCGACCTCTTTTTGACGAACTCACTCGGGGTCAGATGGCCGAGTGAGCCATGCGGACGGTGATGGTTGTAGTCATGCTGCCATGCCTTCAATTTCTCCCGCGCATCCTGCATCGTAATGAACTCGTTGACGTTCAGGAATTCATCACGCAACCGACCGTTGAACGACTCGATCAACCCGTTGTCCGTGGGCTTTCCAGGCCGTGTGTAGTCGAGCTTCACACCGCGACGCCAGGCCCATTCATCGAGCGGTCGTTTGCTCTGCCAAGCTAGGAGCGCTTAGCTGCTAAAGAGACATGGCGCATAGCCAGCACTCCGTCCGACCGAAGAGGTTCTGAAGAATCGGGGCCAGCACTGTTGTGCCGAGTCTTGACTTGCTGCCTATGCCCCTTTGAACCGAATGTCGTCGGTTAGATTGTTTGCCATCGCCCAAAGCTGAACGTCTTTTGCCAGCCAATCCAAGTAGTCACCATCGGCGAAGGCATTGTCGGGAAATGGCTCGTGCTGCGCTGACTCCAACAGAGCGCTCATGAGTGTCTGCACACGTCCCCCGATGGCCACCCCAAACTGCTCCACTTATGGCCGGTCAAACTGCTCCAGGCAGGACGGTCGGATGGTGACTATACGGGCGTGGCGGTGATGCGTGAGGCGGCCTCCTTCAAACGGTAGCTCTTT
>Ga0209066_10001624_pt1 | contig 29295 bp, 26 predicted proteins | sample All_14_2_FD_187198 | JGI IMG/M metagenome (GOLD analysis project Ga0209066, IMG submission 187198) | Freshwater microbial communities in response to fracking from Pennsylvania, USA - Allegheny Zone_MetaG_DW_15 (SPAdes) (version 2) ...
TGCAATGAACCTATGTGACCTTGATTAACGGTCTTCTGGCCTGCTGTCGTGATGAACAAACTCTTTATGGCAGACCGTACAAGTGCACTTTCCCCAAGTAGCGCGCAGAAGCTTGGCTCAACCCAATGCCGATCAATGCGCATGCGAATGAAGTGGTCGCAGTAGATCGCCTCAACCGGTCTATCGCATAGGTTGAACTGCCCAACAATATCTGCGCTTCCATTGACACGAGTAATCAGTATGTCGCCTTCCACAAGTTGGTACTTTGCGATGTCGGAGGGCGCGATAGGAACCTGCCGGGTATCCGCGAGCGAAATGCGTTTGTCTTTGATGTCCGCAAGCCGAAGCACCGTTATCGGTTTTCCGCCCACATCCCCGCGACTGGAGGCGCCATTTTGGAATTCAGGCATCAGATCAACTAAACGTATCCACACCCATCCCGACGGCAACTCAAACGGTTGCTCATCCTCCCCTATCGCCGCCAGCGGCTTGTCGCGCTTAATCTTCCCTCCGGCAATCAGCCGGTCTTTCTCGGCGCAGATGCGTTTCAGCAATTCGCTGGCGGGTTCGTCTGCCGGGTCTTGAGGCACCAGTTTGCCTTGCACGGCCAGGGTCAGAATCAGCTCGCGCAGCTTGGTCACACCGCCTGGGGCGGTGGCCAGTAGGTCAAACTGTTGTAGCAACAAATCCTTGCTCATCAAGCGCCACCCAGTGATTGGGCCAAAATTCCCTTCAGCTCATCACGCAGCGCCTGTGCCTCTGCTTGCAGGCGGGCGTGCTCGGCCAGCAGTTGCTCGGGGTCGTGGGTGGCCACGTCGGCAGCGTGGGGGTTCTTTTGGTCGAGGTTGTAGTTGGCGGTTTTGATCTGCTCAATGCTCACCTTCCATGCGCGTTCGTTCTCCACGCGGGTGGCAAAGCCGTCGGCCTCGATACCCCACCAGGCTTTTTCGGCGTCGAACTCTTCAATTCGGATGGGCTTGGTTTTGTTGTAGTTCTTCACGCCCGGCGGGTAAGGGTGTTCGTAGTACCAAACGTGCTGGGTGGGCTGGCCTTTGGTGAAGAACAGTAGGTTGGTTTTGATGCCGGTGTAGGGTGCAAACACGCCGTTGGGCAGGCGAACGATGGTGTGCAGGTTGCACTCGGCCAGCAGTTGTTCTTTGATGCGGGTTTTGACGCCTTCGCCAAACAGGGTGCCGTCGGGCAGCACCAGGGCGGCACGGCCACCGGGTTTCAAGATGTGTTTGATGAGCACCAGAAACAGGTCGGCGGTTTCTTTGGTGCGCACGTCGGCGGGGTAGCCCTGCTCAATGCCGGGCTCTTCCACACCGCCAAAGGGTGGGTTGGTCAGCACCACATCCACGCGGTCGGCAGCGGTGTGGTCGCGCAAGGGGCGGGCCAGGGTGTTGTCGTGCCGCACGTTGCTGGGCACTTCAATGCCGTGCAGCATCAGGTTCGTCACGCACAGCATGTGGGGTAACTGCTTTTTCTCCACGCCGCGCACGGCGAGTTGCAGTTGCGCTTCTTGGTCGGCGTTTTTGACCTGCTGGCGCAGGTGCTCAATGGCACACACCAGAAAGCCGCCGGTGCCGGTGGCGGGGTCCAGCACCACTTCGCCCAGGCGGGGGTTGGTCATGTCCACCATGAATTGGGTGACGGCGCGGGGGGTGTAGAACTCGCCGGCGTTGCCCGCACTTTGCAGGTCTTTCAGGATTTTTTCGTACAGGTCGTTGAACTGGTGGCGCTCGGCTTGGCGGTTGAAGTCGATGGCGTTGAGCTTGTTGATGACCTGCCGCAGCAGGTGCCCGCTTTTCATGTAGTTGTAGGCGTCTTCAAACACGCCGCGCACCACGTAGCCACGGGGGTTGCGGGCTGGGTCACCGGGCAGGTTTTTGAGGGTGGTGAACAGCTCGGTGTTCACAAAGTCCAGCAGGGCATCGCCGGTGATGCCTTCGGGGTCAGCCGCCCAGTGGCGCCAGCGCAGGGCTTCGGGCAGGGGGCTGGTGTAGGCATCGCGGGTGAGTTCCAGCTCTTCTTCCAGCGCGTCGAACACTTTGAGGAACAGCAGCCAGGTGAGCTGGCCGATGCGCTGCGCATCGCCATCGACCCCGCTGTCTTGCCGCATGACGTCTTGAATGGACTTGATGACGCTGGAGATATTGGACATTTTATTTTATGAATGAAAAAGTGCTATATCGCTTGATGGTAAAGCGTAATCAGCTCTTATTTTTGTATGGCCGGGATGTGGGGAATCATGCCTTTGTCAAACGCCATTTGCTGCACTTCAAGGGGCATTCGGCGCACGTCCACCATAAGGCCATTGATTTCCAGCATCCAGACCAAGGGGTTTCGGTCCAACTGGCTGGGCAGCGTCCATTCGGGCGACATGGGGTGCATGCCCAAGGCATTGCGCACTTCTTTGGATTTGCTGGTTCCGTTGCTGCCGGACACCCCGAAGTGCTCGAACAGTTCTGTTGCCTTGCAATGCGGGGTTTGTGAGGGGTCAAACAAGAAATTGACCATACCCACAGCGTGCAGCACCGCCGCCGCCCAAGTGGGCTCGCGGCTTTTGAGCAGGGGCGAGGGCCGTTTGCGGCTGAGGGCGGCCAGCACCAGGCGGGTCAGGTCGCGGTATTCGTCGTTCAGGTACTGGGCACAAAACCCATCGGTGAGTTGGGTAATCGCATCGAACTTGGCCTGCATGGCGGCAGGCACACGGGTGGACAGGGTGGCCATGGGTGTGTGGATGTGATTTTGGCTAAAAATGGATTCTTCGCTTTATTGACAAGCAAAATCAGCTATGAAAACAGGAATTCAACACCAGACGGGGCAACGAAAGGTCAAGCGTACAACTCGCGTTCCAGCGACTGCACGGCGGCCAGGTATTGCGGGCGGCCACCGAAGCTTTTGATCAGTTCCACCGGGCTGCCCAGGTCGGTGAAGGGCTGCAGCTTCAGCACTTCGGGGCTTTCCAGCGTGGCCACGCCTTCGTCGGCGTATTTGTCCAGCAACGCTTCGATCACCTTTCGGGCCAGTGGTCCGTATTGGGTGAACACGGTGGCTTGGGCGCTGCGCTGGCGAACGCGGCGGGCGCGTTCGCGCCGGGTGAGTGGGGGTTGGTGGTAGGCCACATGCAGCAGCAGATCGAAAGGGTCCAGCCCTTGCAGGCCGGTTTCGGTGGCCAACTCGGCCTCCAGCGCTTCTATCAAAACGCCTTGTTGCTCCAGTTCTTGCACCAGTGCGGCTTTGCGGTCGGCGCTGTGCCAAGCCTGCAAGAACTGGTCGAGCGAGTCAAACCGCTTGGTGAGGTTGATGCGGGTGTGGTCGCGCAGGCTTTCGGTGATGAGCTTGCCGTCGGCGTTGAGGTACTGCACCCGCTCGCGGGCCACGGCCACGGTCACTTGGTTGCCCAGCACGTACTTTTTGGGCCCGTCTGGCCCGGCGGGTTGGAATGGGCCCAGGCCGTGTTGGCCGGGTGGCAGCGCGGGGTCGGCCAGGGGTGAGGCGTTGAGGCCCATTCCCGTGTCTTCCGCCTCCGGCTCGGGTGGCACCACGGGCTCGTCGGGTTGCGGTTGGTAGACCTGCACGGGTTCGCCATCAAACTCTTTGTCGGCAAAAAGTTCGGTGGCGCGTTTGAAGTCGAGGATGGTGAACCAGCTTTTGCCCAGGTCTTCGCGCAGGCGGGTACCCCGACCAATGATCTGTTTGAACAGCGTCATGGACTTGATGTTTTGGTCCAGCACGATGAGTTTGCAGGTTTGTGCGTCTACCCCGGTGCTCATGAGCTTGGAGGTGGTGGCGATCACCGGAAAGGGCTTTTCGGGGTCGATGAAGTTGTCGAGCTGGGCTTTGCCTTCGGCGTTGTCGCCGGTGATTTGCACCACGTACTTCGGGTTGGTCGCGCAGATGTCGGCATTGGCGTTGCTCAGCGCCTGGCGCATGCGGGCGGCGTGGTCGATGTCTTCGCAAAACACAATGGTTTTGGCGTGGCGGTCGGTGCCTTTGAGGTATTCGGTGATTTTGGCGGCCACCACCTCGTCGCGCCGCTCCAGCACCAGCTTGCGGTTCATGTCGGCACCGGTGTAGATGCGGTCTTCAATGACGTTGCCCAGCTTGTCGGTCATGCCCTCGGTGGGTCGCCAGCCGAAGGTGTCTTTGTCCAGGTCCACCCGCACCACTTTGTAGGGAGCCAGGTAGCCGTCTTCAATGCCTTGCTTCAGGCTGTAGGTGTAAATGGGCGGGCCAAAGTAGTCAGCGTTGGAAACGGTGTCGGTCTCTTTGGGCGTGGCGGTCAGGCCCACTTGGGTGGCGCTTTGGAAATACGTGAGGATGTCGCGCCACGCGGAGTCTTCGGCGGCGCTGCCCCGGTGGCATTCGTCCACCACGATCAGGTCGAAGAAATCAGGCGAAAACTGCTTGTAGATGTTGCGCTCTTCCTGCGCGCCGCTGACGGCTTGGTACAGCGACAAATAGATTTCGTAGCTGGTGTCCACTTTCTTGGTGGTTTTGTTGACAGCCAGGTCAAGGTCTTCTGCCACCAGTTGGCCCTGCTCGTTCACGCGCTCAATGCCTTTGGCATGTGGGCTGAGTTTGGCCATGGCCCCTTTGAAGGGCCGAAAGTCGTTGACCATGGTTTGGTCAATGAGGATGTTGCGGTCGGCCAGGAACAAGATGCGTTTTTTGGCCCCGCTTTTCCACAGCCGCCAGATGATTTGGAACGCGGTGTAGGTTTTGCCGGTGCCCGTGGCCATGACCAGCAGCACGCGGGTTTGCCCGGCGGCAATGGCCTCCACCGTGCGGTTGATGGCGTTGAGCTGGTAATAGCGCGGGGTTTTGCTGGGGGCGTAGTCGTGGCCTGCCACGCGCTGCACCTCGGGGGGCCAGCCCTTCCAGGCGCAGTAGCGGTTCCACAGCTCGGCGGGGCTGGGAAATTCGTGCAGAGCCAGGTTTTGTTCCAGCACGCCGGTGGCCAAGGTGGCATCGCGGAACACAAAGCCGTCGCCGTTGCTGGCAAAGCTGAAGGGCACGCCCAAAAGCTCGGCGTATTGGATGGCTTGTTGCATGCCCGCTTGCATGGACAGACGGGCCTTCTTGACTTCGACCACTGCCAGCGGAATATTGGGCTTGAAGCACAACACAAAGTCGGCTTTCAGCACGGTGCTGCCGTCGCGTTGCGACCGGTTGCCCCGGACCACTACACGGCCTGCCCGCAGCGGGAATTGCGCGTAAATCTGCTCCAGCGTGTGCCAACCTGCGCCCACCAGGGCGGGGCGCACGTATTTGTCGCTGATGTCGCTTTCGCTGAGGTTCTTTTTGTCCATAGGCTCCCCGGTCCGGCAGTGGTGCTGGCCCGCGCATTATCAAGTTTGACGCTGGGTAAGGGCCAACACCCAGCGTGGCAAACTGTGCCCATGCCCTTGCACATTCCCACCCCTTTGATCGAATCCCGTGCCCTGTCGCAACGCACCGGCGTGGACGTGCGCTTGAAGATGGATGCCTTGCAGCCCTCTGGCTCGTTCAAGCTGCGTGGCGTGGGACTGGCCTGTCAAACCCATGCACGGCGGGGTGCCCGGCGGTTTGTGTCTTCATCGGGGGGCAATGCGGGCATTGCGGTGGCCTATGCGGGGCGTCAGCTGGGTTTGCCGGTGTGTGTGGTGGTACCCGAAACCACTTCGGCTCGCGCCAGGGAGTTGATCGAACTGCAAGGGGCGCAACTCCTGGTTCATGGCGCCTCCTGGCACGAGGCCAATGGGCATGCACAGCGCCTGCTGGGTCCCACCGATGCTTTCATCCACCCTTTTGACGATCCCTTGCTGTGGGAAGGACATGCCACCCTGGTGGACGAAGTGGTCCTGGCCTGTGCTCCGGAAGGCTGGACACCCGATGCGGTGGTGCTGTCGGTGGGGGGCGGTGGGTTGATGTGTGGCGTGCTGGAGGGATTGCAGCGCAACGGCTGGGGCCATGTGCCCGTGCTGGCAGCCGAAACCCAGGGGGCCGATTCGCTGGCACAGGCATTGGCGGCCGGTGAACGCATCACACTGCCGTCCATCACCAGCCGGGCCACCAGCCTGGGGGCCCGCCAAGTGTGTTTGACGGCATTCGAACTGGCCCGTCAGCGCCCGGTGAGATCGGTGGTGGTCAGCGACGCGGATGCCCTGGCCGCGTGCCGACTTTTTCTGGATGACCACCGTGTGGTGGTCGAACCCGCGTGCGGAGCGGCATTGGCGGCACTGGACAAATGGCAGGACCACTTGCCCGGTGCTCAGCGCGTGCTGGTGGTGGTGTGCGGCGGTGCGGTGAGCACAGCGGCAGAACTGCTGACGCTGGGAATCCCGTAAATCGCAGATTAAAAAAAGCTCTTTCGCTTACCTGATAACGAAAGATTGCTACAAACTCAGGAAAATTTTGCTCAGCTGCTGTAACTTTCCACCGCGAGTGGCACGCTGTTGAACACCTTGATCAGGTTGGTGAAACCCGACATGGACAGCACATTGAGCACACTCGGCTGTACGGCAGCCAGACGGAAATCACCGTTTTGCTTGCGACAACTCTTGAGGGTGATGAGCAAGGAGCGCAGTCCCGCGCTGCTGGTGTACTGAACCCCTGAAAAATCGGCCACCAACTGGGTGCGACCGGCTTCCACATGGGCGGCGAGGGCCTGGGTGAGCTGGTCGGCGGTGAGACTGTCGATGCTGCCCTGAATGGCGACAACGGTGACGGGCTCCTGCTGGACGACGGTGACCTCCATGGGTGTTTCTCCGGGTGGGCTGTGATGTGTCTGAAAGCGATGTTTGATTGTGACACGCCCATCGCTACACTGAGCCCTGCAATGAACGCACAGCCCCCATGGAGAATGGATCATGCCTGCTTCCACCCCCGCCACGTCAGACGAATTTCTGTCCCGCCTGCTGGGCATTGTGGACCGCATCGCGGCCGATGGGGATCTCACCGCCGTGGGGTCGTTGCTGGCCATGACGTCGGCCCATTCCCAACCCCCGCTGCTGTCGGCCCTGGCCGAAGGTTTTGCACGCATGGTGGTGAAGCTGGAAGCCCGAGAGTACGAGCTGGAATGCACCATTCAGGACCTGCGCGCGGCCAAGACGGAGCTGGAAAAAGCCAACTACGACCCGTTGACCGGACTGCCCAACCGCGTGATTGCTCGGGACCGCCTTCACCAAGGGCTTTTGCAGGCGCAGCGCACCAAAGGACAGTTGGCGGTGATGTACCTGGATCTGGACAAGTTCAAGTGGGTCAATGACAACCTGGGTCACGCAGCGGGCGACGAGTTGCTGCAGCAGGTGGCGGCCCGTTGCCGCGATTGCATCCGTGACAGCGACACGTTTGCTCGCCTGGGGGGCGACGAATTCCTTTGCGTGCTGCCCACCATGGAGAGCCAGTCCGTGGCCGAGGAACTGGCGCAGCGCTTTGTTGACACATTGAACCAGCCGTTCACCTTGCGCGACGGTGTGGCCCACATCGGCACCAGCGTGGGCATTGCCCTCTACCCTGCCCATGGCACCACGGCGGATCAGCTCATCGAGTTCGCCGATGCCGCCCTGTACTTTGCCAAACACGCGGGCCGCAATGTGTACCGGGTGTTCGAGGTGACCCAGACCGACGCTTGCTGAGCGCTGTCAGCGTGGCCGAGACAGGCCGACTCGGGCTGCCAGCCGGGTTTTCAGCTTGCCCACCGCCCAGGCAAGAGGAAAGCAGAAAGCCAGAAAAAACAGCGACGCGTAGAGGTACACCGGAATCATGAGGTCGGTCTGACCCGTGGCGGCGATGACGGTGTTGCACCGGCTGACCAGCTCGTTCACGCCCACCACGGATGCGTTGCTGGAAGCGATGGCCGTGATCAGAAAACCGTTGATCCAGCCTGGGATGAACAGCATGGATTTGGCTGCATCGCCGTCGCGCCAGGCTTTGAGGGCGATAGAGAAATTCTCTGAGACATAGCCGATTTGCATGGCCGACAGTGCCAGTGCCACCTTGAACCAGGCCGCGACACGCAAGGGGGCATCCATCCACGGCAGCGAAACCTCGGCGGGAAGAATCACGGCCATGTAAAAAATGAGTGCAAACGTGGGCAGGTGGTGAATCACCCCGGACGTGCGCTGGCTGACACCTGCCACCCATCGGGTCCGCGCCCGCATCAGATAGGCCAGTGGCACGCCAAACGCGAGACCTATCAGCCCGGCGGAAAACGCGATGAGCACATTCCAGCCAAAGCCCTGCAGCAAAAAGGGCGTCCAAGTCCAAAGGGTTTCAAGCGTTTCCATGCTCAGTGTACCCCCTGGTGGCGTCGGGTCACCCAGGCCTGCAACCAGGCCAACAGGGCCGCCGCTGCGGTGATCAGCGCCAGGTAGGCGACCAGCAGCACGTTCATCATGACGTTGACGTTGCCCTGATCGGCCATGATGGCCAGCGACACCAGCAACAGCTCGGGCACCCCGATGGCCGAGGCCATCACGGTTTGTTTCATGACGTTGATGAGTGACCCCATGATCGGCCCCTTGGCCAGCAAGGCGGCTTGCATCAGCGTGCCCGTTTTCAGCCGGAACGACGGGTTGCTCAGCCGCCGGTGGCGTGCGGCTTCCACCAGGCTGTTCATGATCGCAGCCCCGGTGTAGCAGCTCATGCAGCCGATGGCCACCGCCATGGGGTACAGGCTCCAGCCCAGGCTGGCAAACAAGACCCCACCCACCCCGAAAAACAGCAGGTACATCTGCAGCAGTGGCGGTGTCATGCGGGCATAAACGGCTGCGAGCCGGGCCAGCGCCGACAACCAGCGCACCCGGCCATCCACCAGAAGCGCCCAGGCCATGCCCCAGGCCAGACTGGCCAGGACACAGGCGGCCATCATCACCACGGTGATGGCCAGGCCTTTGAAAAAGCGGGCCCGGTCGAATGGGTCGTACACGAAGCTCAGGTCGATGCCGGTGCGCTCCTTGATGAGCAGTCCGATGTTCTGCAGCCCCGTGGCCTCGGCCGAGGTCAGCAGTGCGGTGTTGCGGCAGGCCGTGGGCCACTCGCCTTCAGGTGTCCGGCTGCAGACCCAATGGCCGGCTTTGTCCTGCGCCAGCCATTGCGCCTGTGTCTGGTTCAGGAACGGCGAAGGTGGCAGGCCCCAGGCGGCTTCCCGTTCTTTCAGAAAGCCGCTGCGGTGCCACTCGGCCACGATGTCGCCAATCGCCCGCTCGTAGGCCGTGCCTTTTTCGGCGCGGGACACAAACAAGGCCCATTGGCTCACCATGGCCAGCGGCAGGGGGGCCGCATAGCCTTTCCACTCTTCCTTGGCCAGGAACGCGTGGATGGCGCTTTGCGTGTAGAGATAGCCCACGCAGCGGCCATCGCGAAGGCCGAGCAGGGCATCGCGTGTGTCGCGGTAGATGACGAGGTCGAGCAAAAAGCGCTCGGCCATGGGCCGGTTGTAGTAAGCCCCCTGGGTGGCACACACCGTTTTGCCCCGCAGCCCCGCCCAATCCTGGATGCGCTGGTTCTCGCGCATCATCACCGTCACGCCGCCCGCGTAATAGGGCGGCTCAATGGCGGTGGCAATGCGCCGGCGTTCGATGGTGTCCGCCGTGGTGGCAATCACCAAGTCCACCGCACCTTGTTCCAGGCGCTGGAGCCGGTTTTCTGTCGTGACCTTGACCAGAGACGCGCTGACGTTCAGCCGCCGTGCCACATCCCGCGCCAGGTCGATCTCCATCCCCTTGGGCTGGCCTTCCCCGTCAAGCATGCCAAAAGGGGGAAAGTCGGATTTGACGCCGATGCGGATGACGCCAGATTTTTCAATGGCCTGCAGCGTGGGGCTGGGTGTGGCACCCACGCCCGCACAAGCCAGGAACATCAGCCAGAACCCGCACCGCAGGAACCATTTCCGTCCGGTCACAGACACTCCTCAGGCGTTTGCGGGCCAACCTTTTCACCGCAGTAAAGGCGGCCACCGTCTTTGCGCTGCCAAAGCCTTTCGCGTTCGCGGGTGAAGGCAGGGGTGTGCAGTCCCCACTTTTGCTGCAGGCGGGAAATCAGCCCTTCGCGGAACCACTGCACCACCGCCTGAGAGACCGCAGCCTCCAGGTCGGAGCCCGCGTCCAACCGATGAATCACCACGGCCCAGGGTGTGAGGTTGATGGGCGGCAGCGCCATTTCATAGCGGTTTTGGTAGGCCGGGTCGGACAACAACGCCGAAATCTGGGTGTCGCCGTACAGGAAGCCCGCGCACCGTCCGTCCCGCAAGGCCTGCAAGGCGTGGTTGGCGCTGTACAGGGCAACGATATCGGCCCCGTACTTCACCGCGACCGGGCGGTTGAAATAGGCGTCTCGCCGAGAGCAGATGCGGCGGTTGCGCAGATCGGACCACTCGCGAAACCGCTCCGACTTGCGGGCGACCACACTGGTGCCGGAGGCGTGGTAGTGGGGCAGCACCATGGTCATCTGCGAGCGGCGCTCGGGCGTGTTGGCCACGGTGGCGATCAGCACATCCACGCGGCGCGATTCCAGCCAGTCCAGGCGCTCGGCGGTCAGCACCCCTTCCAACTGCAGTTTGACCCCGAGTTTTGCCGCAAGGTCGCGGGCCAGGTCCACCTCCAGCCCTTCGAGCTGGCCGGACACCGGGTTGAGCATGCCCCACAAAGGCACATCCTTTTTCACCCCGACCACCAGCACCCCGCGCTTCTGAATGGCTTGGAGCGGTGAGGGCTGCGAGGCCCAAGCCCCGGTGGCCCCAGCCGACACCGCCAGCCACAGCACACACACCCGAAGCAGCAGCGCTCTGAACCATCGGCCATGGGATGGCGTCCTGCCAAAGAGATTCATCCCTTGACCTCCTGGGGCTCGTAAACCAGTGCGATGCAGGTGATGTCGTCCGATTGCTCCACCCCTTGCGCAAACGCATGCACGGCGGCCAGCACACGTTCGACGGTCTCGCGCGCGGTCTGGCAAGGCCGCCCTTGGAACAACTCGGCCAGCCGGTCGGGTCCGAATTCCTCCTGGGTGCGGTTCATCGCTTCGGTCACGCCGTCGCTGTAGATCAGCACCGTGTCACCGGCTTGCAGGTCCACCTCACCCCTCCGGTAGGGCAACTCTTCTGCGATGCCCAGGGCCATGTCACCGACCACTGGCAAAAAGGACACCTGTCCATCCGCTGCAATGCGCAGTGGGGGGGGATGCCCCCCGTTGCAATAGGCCAACCGACCGGTTTCGGGGTTGAACAGCCCGTACACCAGGGTCACAAACATGCAGGTGTCGTTGTCCTGGCAGAGTTCGTTGTTGACTTTCTCCACCACGTCCGTCACATCGGGCACGCCTTGTGTGGCCGTCACCCGCAAAAGGGTCTTGGCCATCATTCCGAACAGACCGGGCCCAATGCCTTTGCCGCTGACATCGGCCACCGTCAGCCCGCGCAGGCCGTGACCCACCACAAAATGGTCGTAGAAATCCCCGCCCACCTCCTTCGCCGCCTGCATGGTGCCCCACAGGTCGTACCGGGGGTGGCTGGGCCAGGCGTGGGGCAGCATGGCCGTCTGCATTTTGGCTGCCACATCCAGCTCCTTGCGCAGTCCCATAAGCTGGATGGACTCCCTGAACGCCTTTGTCACCGCTTCAAACCAGGGCCGCCACGCCGTGGGCACCATCGGAATGGCCGAGGGCTGGAAGCGCGACTCCGCCGCCAGGTGGCGCACCAGTTTGGCCGCCGGGCCGACAAACTGCAGCGATGTCACGAGGTAGGTGGCGACCATCACCGCCAGAAGGCCCACCAGCGTGGCCAGCATCGAGAGGCCCTGATCTGCGACCACCCGCCACCAGATGTCTTTTTCGGCCACGGTGTAGAGCTGCGTCCACGGTGCCCCAATGAAGCGATGGGCAATCACCACCTGCCCGTTCAGGATGCGGTGCGTGTCGTTGGGCAGCTCGGCCAGATCCCTGGGCTCGACCCCTGGGGGAAGCACATCGGCCAGGGAAGGGGTTTTCTCCACCGCCAGCGGGTCCGCATACGACGCCGGGTGGGCCAGCACCTGCCTGAAGGCATCCACCAGCATCAGCGAACCCAAGGGGTAAATGAAGTCGCTGTACATGCGGTTCAGGTAGTCCAGACTGGTGTCGATGGCCACCACCCCCACCAGCCGCTCGCCACGGTACACCGGCACCAGCACCGGCACCAGCAAGCCCTGGGCCTTGCCACCGAAATAGGTGGGGGCCCATTGCTTTTCCCGGTCGGGGTTGACTTCCTCACTGCCCAGGCGCCACACCGGGTCCCGGTAGGCATCCGGGCCGAACCCGATGGCCGGCGAGGGTTGCCACGGCGAGGTGAGCAAAAACCGTTCGGTGGCCAGAAACCGGGCCCTGGCCGCATTGGGCAACGTGAAAATCAGGGAACGAAAGCCCGCGTTGATCAGCAGGGCCTGTTCCATGTCGCTGTAAAACTCGGGCGACCGGCCCACCAGCACCCCTTCGCCCACCAAATTGCCGGTCAGGTCGATGTCGGTGGCCTTGTCCAGGCTGAAGCTGCGTTCGTTGCCCCTTTCGTGAGCCATGAAGTCGGGCCAGTGAGGCGGTGGTTTGCCCTGGGCGTGCGTCGTCCGTGCCGATATCTCGGACGGGTTGCTGACCAGCATCTGCAGGTTGTCGAGCTGGTCCAGGGACGAGCGGATCACGTACTCGACAAACTGGCTGTGGCGTTTGACGTTCGCCTCGATCAAAGCCACTTCCGACTCGAACCGCGCCCGCAACTGCAGCGCAAAAAACACCATCAAGCCCACCAAAATGAGCCCGTACGCCGCACCGATCAGGCGGTTGTAATTCCGGAAAAAATGCACCGACACATCGGTCGGGAGGTTGGGCTTTCGGCGGCGCCACGCCTCAAGCCACGCCATCGGTCACCCCAGCCATGGCGTTGTCGATCAGCTGGCCCAGTTCACGCGTGACCAGGGCGGCCGCCACCGGTGCCGTCAGGCGGTGCAAATCCACCACGCTGGCACCTTCAGGGATGTCGATGCGCTCCGAATACGCCACCAGCGCCCCCGTGTCGAAACCGTCGTCCACGTGGTGCAGCGCCACCACGGCATGCCGGTGACCGTCTTGTTGCAGCGCGTCGAACGGGTTTCCGCCCACGTACCGTGACGGCCATCCGTCTTCGATGCACGGGTGCAAGTTGAAAAACCCCAAGCGCGGGAACTGGTGCAGACGGGCATCGATGCGCTGGCCAAAGGTGGCCATGATGCACAGGTCCGGACGCCAGACCTCCTCGTGCAGCGCATAGAACTCGGGCGCTTTCACCCGTCCCTGGTAGACCTCGATGCCCGCTGCCTCGGCGCACTGGCGCACCATCAGCTCCTCGTGGCGCTCGTGGGGGTATTGCCAAACCCGTTTGTGCGGGCTGACAAACGGCTGTGCCGGGTCGTCGGTGGCCACCCCCACCACCTGCACGCGAGAAGACAGCTCTCCCGTCAGAAGGGCTTGCAGCACATGCAAGCCACGGTAAAAGCTCCCGAACATCGCCACCCGCAGCCGTTCCGGTGCCGGGCGCTGGCGGTTCGAGGGTTCCGAGGGCGTGGGGCGCGTGGGCGAAAGGCGGGGATCGGTCATGGGAGGGGCTGCGATGGACCGGCTGCCATGGCCACGGGCTGCTGCAATGCGCGTTGCAGCACCAGCGTGTTGCCTTGGGCCGTGCTGGTGTAGCTCACAGGCGGCATCATCTGGCGGATGAGCATCCAACCCAGCCCGCCCACCGGGCGGTCTTCGACATCGTCCGACAAGGAAGGCATCGGCGCCTGATCGGGGTGAAACGGAGTGGCCTGGTCGCTGATGTGCGCCTGCAGCGTGTGCCCGTTCGGCAGTTCGAACGCCAGGGCCAGCAAGCCGGGTGTCCTGCCTTTGTACCCGTGGCTGACCACGTTCACACACGCTTCCTCCACCGCCAGCCGCACGGCTTGCATGTCGTCATCGGCCAGGCCGAGTTGCTCGCACACGGCTTGCGACAACGCCATGCAGCGTGCCAGACCGTCCCGGTCCGCCAGCGCCGACACCGGCGGGGGCAAACCAGGCAGAGGGGATGAAGGGCTGTGCGGCGTCATGGGGCAAGGGCTTTTTTCGGGGGCCAAGTGTGCTGTACCTGTGGGTGCGTGTCCACTGCCCTGCAGCGTTCAGACAACGTCGGCATTGCCCGTGTCCGACAGCCCCAGCGACAGCACGTGGCGGCGCAGCAGCCACACCGCGCGCTCGAACAGCGTGGTGCTGGTGAACACCGTTTGCTGCTGGTCGGCGGGCAGGTCGTCGCCCAGCGTCAGGATCCGGCGGCGCACGCTGTCCATCAGGTCGGAGCGGTCCTGCGTCAGGGCCTTGAGCAGCCCCAGGTCATCGGCGTCGTGGTCGTGGTGGGTGTCGGCCAGCAGCTGCAGCAGCATGTGCAGGCTTTCGGTCAGGCTGTGCAACAGCTCGTGCACCACGGGGCGCACGTCGGTGTGGCCCGCCAGCGCCTTGTGAAAATCGTGAACCGTGTCCTGCAGCGACTGGATCAGCTTGTTGCGCTCCCTCAGCACCACCGTGCGTTCCAGCACGTCACGCGAGTGGTGGCGGTCGGCCAGGGCGGTGATGAAGTGGTCGCACTCCCGTGCCACCGCCGCACCCGCCGTGCGCAGCACGTCCACGGCGTAGACCGATTCCGGCCCCTCCGCCCGCACCGGGTCCACGTACAGCGGCAACTCGGCCAGCAGGCGCTGGTGTTCGCAGTCCACCAGGTCCAGCGCCGTTTCGGCTTCGTCCAGGCCCGCCTCGCTCAGGAAGCGGGGTTTGCCCAGCACTTCCTCATGGCTGGGCGGAAAGTGGTGCTCCAGCGCGTGCTCGATCTGGTGGTGAAACGGGTGCACCGCTACGTCGCACAGGATTTGCAGCACCACATACACCACGGCCAGCGTCGCCGCGTCCGACAGCCCCAGCGCCTCGCAGGCCGCCATGAACATCGGCCAGCCGCTCAGGTGCTCGATGCCCAGCAGCACCCCAAAGGTCAGCACCCCCGCGGCCTTGAGCACAAACTGGTACACCACCAGCTGCTTGGCACTGCCGCTCAGGTTGTGGCCCAGCATCCAGGCCGTGATGCCCGAGGCCAGCCCGGCACCCAGCACCACGGCGGTGCCGTGTGGCACGTCCAGCAGCCCGACCGACGCCACCGTCATGGCCACCACCGTGATGGTGGACGACGACTGCGCCACCACCGTCACCAGCACGCCCAGCGCAAACCCCAGCACCAGCGATTGCGATGAAGACCCCACAAAGCCCTGCAGCCACTCGGCGTGCTTGAGCGGGTAAGCCCCCGTCTTGATGAAATCGATGCCCAGAAACAGCAGCCCCACACCCAGCAGCAGCCCCACCAGGTGGCGGTGGCGGGTGGATTGGTCCAGCTTCAGGTGGTAGGCCAGCCCGGTCAGGCCCACCAGGGTCAGCACCGCCCAGTGCAGGTTGACCGAGGCCAGCAGCACGATCATCGACGTGCCCAGGTTGGCCCAGCCGATCAGCGGCAGCGCCTTGCGGGTGTCGATCACGCCCGTGCTGACCAGCGTGGACAGCAGGAAGATGACGGCGTTGACGCTTTGCATCACCGCCCCGGCCGCCAGCCCGTACATGGCCGACGAGCGGCTGCCCGCCACCGCCTGGGTCACCAGCGTTCGCAGGCGCCGCCCCGTCATTTGCCGCAGGTGCTGGCCGATCAGCCGCACGCCGGTGAAAAACAGGCCAAGGCCCGCAAAAATCGTGATCAGGATGTCCACTGTGTGAATCGAAAAATGCTGTGTGCCCCCAGCGGGGCCTGAAACCGGTTGCCAAAGCCGATGATCGCATGCCAAGCACCCTTTTCCGCAGTGCAGCATGGCCCTTCGGTGGCCCGACCGTCAGCCAAACGAAATGATCAATGAAAATGGCATGCAGCGCTTTTCAGGCAAGCGCTGCATGCTATTCCATTGGGAATGGCAAGTGGTCACCGCCCCACAAGCCCGCCAGCGCCACCCCACACGCAGCGCCGATCTGCCTCGCGCCGGTACACCCACGCTTGGCCGCGCAGGTCTCAGTGTTGGTGGCCGTGTGTCCCGTGCACATGCCGGTGCGCAATCTCTTCGGCACTGGCCGCGCGCACGGCCGTGACCTTGCAGCTGAACGTCAGCGCCTGGCCCGCCAGGGGGTGGTTGCCGTCCAGGTGCACCGTGGGGCCCTTGATCTTGACCACATTGAACACGGCGGGCTGACCGTCGCTGCCCATGCCCTGCAATTGGCCGCCCACCTTCACGCCGGGCGGGAACTCGCTTTTGGGGATGGTGCGCACCAGGCTCTCGTCGCGGGGGCCAAAAGCGTCTTCCACCGACAGTTGCAACGTGGTGCTGAAACCCACGGCCTGGCCTTCGAGCGCGGCTTCGATCTTGGGGAAAATGTTTTCATAACCCCCGTGGAGGTAGGCCATGTCGCCAGCGTCCAGCGGTTTGCCCTGGGGGGAGGTCACCTTGTAGGCGATGGTGACGGCGGCGTCTTTGGTGATGTTCATGTGGGTGTGTCGTCAAGTGCTGCGTGAGTGCTGCTTCACATACTGCCGCAAAACGCCGTCCATGCGCGATTGCCAGCCTTCACCCGTGGATTTGAAGAACTCCACCACCTCCTGGCTGTAGCGCACTGACACGAGCAATTTCTTGCGTTCGGATTTTGGTCGACCACGCACCGCCTGGATGGGGCGCATGGACTTCAGTTGCCGGGGTGTCAGTGGTTGCGCGTCAGGATCGCTCAGTGCCGCCGCCGTGATGGCTTTGTCTTCTTCGACCGTTGGCATGAGAACGGCGGGGCGCTCAGAAGTTTTCGACATAGTGTTTCACCTCGCGACGGTTGGCTCGGCGCAGACTGATGATTCTTCGCGCTTGGCCACGTCCTTGGCTGGATCGAACTCGATATGCATGATTTACTGTAGCTACCGTAAATCAGCCTGTCAACGCATGGTGCCCACCGGACATGCCCTTACCCACAGCGCAGCGATGCTTCAAACACATGCCAGTCAGGCCACCCCCTCGCCCAGCAGCGCCGACAGTTTGAGGACCGTGGCCCAGTTCCGGGTGGTGACGCTGCGCCCGGCGCGGCCCACGATGGCCTTGCCGACCTTGCTCTCCAGCAGCCCGCCGGGGCAGTGCAGGTACGCGGCGTGTTCGGTCACCGAGAAGTGCTCATCGGGTTGAACCAGCGACGACAGGCATGCCAATTCTTGCAGCCCACTTTGCCCCATGGCAAAAGCCACCAGAAAGTGCGAATGCGCTGCCTCGGGTGGCGGGAACGGGTTGTTCCTGACGATGGCATCCAGCTCGGCTGCCGACTTGACGATGACGGGCGTGAACACCCCGAACCGCGCCTCGACAACGTTGGCAATGCTGGCTGCGAGCGTGCTGGTGCTGCTTTCCGTGGACGAGAAAACGGCGTTCCCGCTGTTCAGGAGCGTGCGCACTGACCCGTGGCCCAGCTCTTCCAGCGCAGTGCGGAACTCGGCCATGGGCACCCGGTGGCTTTTGCCGACATTGACCCCGCGCAGCAGCACGACAAACCGGCTCACTGTGCGGCCCCACACGCGGCGTTGATCAGCCACGCCGAAGAAGCGGAGGAAGACTTGGGATGCATGCGCGGCAGATGAGCCATATGCAGCAAAACCGCCAAAGCAGCCGTGGTGGGTGGTTGTGTGAATCGCTCTGAAAAGTAGTGCAAAAAACAATAGCTGCTTGCGCTTTTATCCATTGCGTAAACTGCCATTCAAAGACCTGAAATCAGGCCCAAAAACCTGAAAAACCACATTCCAGACAGCTGCAGGGCCACTTTTCAGGCATGGAAAGGTGCTGTGGCACACGTTTTTCATGGTTTTATGGGACAAATCAGGCATCAAAAATGCAGTTTTCGCTTTGATATAAAGCGCAAGCAGCTATTGTTTTTTGCTCTGCTTTTTGCGCAACTGCCGCCACCACACCCGCTGTCAAACCCGCCAACCCGCAGCCAGCGGCGAATGGATGGCAACAAAGCCTGCCACGTTGGCCACCACCGTTGCCCAGAACACCGCACGAAACGCTGCCTTGTTCGACTTGTGGCGCAGCACCTGCTGCGCAACCAGTGCGCCCGGCCACCCGCCCACCAGACTCAGCGTGTGCAGCGTGCTTTCCGACACCCGCCACCGCCCGGCCACGGCGGCCGATTTGTCGATGGCATAGACCAGCGCACACACCACGCTGGCACCCGCATACAGCGCCGCCACCCAGCCCGGCACACGCCAGATGACGGCCACCGCCACGTAAACCAGCAGGAAAGCAGGCAGGGCAAACAGGCTGGCCGTGCCCCACTGCGCCGGAGAGTCGGCAGCCCGCCGCTGACGCGGTGCTGCGGAGGTGGTGGCTGCGGCGCTGACCACGGCCACGTTCTTCGCCCGCTTCTTGCCTTGGGCGTTCAGCTCGACTTCAAACGTGACCCGCTGGCCAACCTGTAGCCTGCTGCCACCGCGCGATGTGAAGGACTTGATGTGGACAAAGACGGCCTGCCCGCCTTGCGCGGGCTCAATGAAGCCAAAGCCCCGGTCGTCTTGCCAGGATTGGATAGTGCCTGTGAATGGCATGGGTGATTCGACGTTTGAATTGAGAGGCGTGCATAGCTTTTTTTACGCAGATCCGCTCGAATGATGGGTTGGGCCTTGGGGGAAAACTGACCTGACGTCATTGGATGCCGCCGAACTTCTTCATGCGGCCAACCGTGATAGCCGCCAGAACGGGAAGAAGAGTTGTTCCAATAATCAGTCCCTCGCGTTCCTTGAATGTGTGAACGATTCCAACGAGACGAGGAAGGGACCAGTCGTCGGAGAGTTCTGCTCCAGGCGGCCAGGCAAAGATGCCTCCGCCACTCGTACCTTTGAGACTGGGTGTTGGAAATTTATCCATTGTTCCTGGATGTACCGCTCGCTTCTTGTGGAAGTGAATAACGATGGCTTGGTCGGGTGATAGGTTGAGTCGGTCATAGGTATCCTTATCTGCGATGACACCCCTGAACGAAAAAATCTCGGAAGAGAACACACCATCGCCGTTCTTCTTGCTCTTACTGGCGGGATAGCCAGACGCTGAACATACGGTCAGCTCGTGAGCGGAACGAATTATTTCGCCTCGTCCTTGGGGAAGAGGCTTGAAGTGATACGAGAGCTGAATCGCGAACTCTGTGGAGAGTCGGTAGTAAGCAATATCGACACTATCGTCAAGGCGAGAGAACTCAGGCGGTATATCGATGTGGGCCACGTATCCATCAATTGGACTCAGCCCAGCTGCGGTCGGGACAAGCAATGTTCCGTTCTTAAGCTCATCCGTTACGTGCGCCGCAGTTAACAGAAATGGCTCGCCCCAAAGCTCTCGGAATATGGCCGTGCCAATTTGAAGTACGCGCTTCGGTATCTCTGTTTCTAGGAATACGGGGACAAGAGAATCGTATGGGTCAAAGTCAGCCATGAGAGGTACAACGTTCAAGGTCAGGGGTGCTGCGCGGTTTCACTGCGCAGCGTCCCCTGCACCGCCGGGTTCGGCATCATTTGCATCATCGTCCGAAAAATCATCATCAATGTGTTCGGCGTAATGCCGTTCGTAGGCAATTGCTGGCGTCTTATGCACCCATTTGGTGGGTTGAGCAATTAGTAGGGGACTTGCCCGAACTAGAGTGCTCTTATCAGCTTGCAACTCAACAGTACGTACAAGGCAATAGATGATGTAGCGATTCTTGCCACCAATTCGGGTGATAGCTGACATGGATATCATGAAGATGGGATCTAGTATCCATTCAATACGAAGATGCCTTCGTGAATAGTGAAGCAGAATGGTCGGTGTACTCGCAGTGATAGGCAGGTCCGGCCCTTTAGCACAGACACCACCGATAAAGAATGCGTAATGCCCTTCGCTCGCCTTCAGGGCAGAATGCCCTGCGTTAGCGGTTTCATCTAGATCGATGAAATTAGTCACCGTGGCAATCTTCTGCATCAGTTGTTTGTAGTGTTCTGTCTCTTGGTGCGTGATGTAGTCGAATAGGTAGCGCCCTCCCGACAGGTGTGTCTGAACATACTTCTGATCAAAGGAGCCTCCCGCACCTAAAATGCCTGCCCTGCGAAGGCTGGCTGTAAGCGTTGTTTGAGGGATCTCCCTGAAGAGACGAACACACAGCTCCTCGATGCGTTTCACATTGACGTAGTCAATTGCATCGTCATTCACGTCGATTAATTGCGCTGCTCTTTGCGCATTCACCACTTCGACCTGTTTTTCCCACTTCGCTTTTGTTGTGCGTAGCTGAGTTTCGGTAAGCCTTAGGGTGAGGCCGCCTTGGTGCGCGAGGTCGTGATCGACGGGACAAAGGACAATAAGATTGTTGTAGGTGTTGTCCTGAGTCTTTCCGTATTCGGCTATGTGGTGAATGATGTAAGAAAGCCCCTTTTGACCTTTGCACACACTGCATACGAAGTTACTGCTTTCCAGTAGTAACTGAACAATTTGCTCGTCAATTGGTTCCCGCCGTACACAGTGGCTCAAGGTCTTCGCTTCAGCGTCGGAAAGACCGAACTTTGAAACCATATCCTTCTGGCTGAGTGATCTCGCCTTGGTCACAGTGAGACCAGCTGAATTTGCTTTTTCGGCTAAATCACTAGCAACACCGTATTGAAGCAGAGTATCTAGAGCACGCGTATTCATGGGGTTAGTTGCCTCGGAGCGAGTGTTTTGATGCCTAACTTAATGTACCCTGCAGACCCTGCGGAATAAAACAAACACAGCAAAATATTCTTCTCACAATTTCCTCCTGAAAATTCTTTTAAATCAATTACTTTATCTGAATTCATCCACTCACCCCCCAGGATAAATTCACCCGCAAACCCAGCCCCTCATTCTGCCCATCTTCAACGGGCACCACCGCTCATTTCCCCGCCGCCGCCTCCGCCTTCACCCGCTGCCCCGCCACCAACCCAGGCGGTGGGCGCAGCACCACCGCATCGCTTTCAGTCAGCCCCTCGGTCACCATGCGGTGCTGGCCGTCGCTGTCGCCCACAGTCACGGTGCGGGGTTGGGCCTGGCCTTGTTCCCGCACCCAGGCGCGCCAGCCTTGGGCCGTGCGGATGAGGGATTCCACCGGCAGCAGCAGGGCGTTGGGGCGCTCCAGCACGGTCACGCGGGCATCCACCCGGTAGCCGTGGCCCAGGGCTTTGGGCGGGTTTTGCAGGCTCAGCACCACCTTCACCCGCTGTTCTTCCACGCCCAGCGCCGATACCTTGCGTTCGCCCAGCGGCTCCACGCGCAGCACTTTGGCGGGCACGGCCGGGCCGCCCCAGTTTTCGATGCTGGCGGGTGCGCCGGGGGCCATTTGCACCGCGTCTTCCGAGATGAATTCGGCCACCGCTTCCAGGGCCGACAGGTCGCCCAGCTCCAGCAGCGGGGTGCCTGCGGCCACGCTGGTTTCGCTGCGCACCAGGGTGCGCAGCACCACGCCGCCCACGGGCGCTTTGATGGCCAGTGCCTGCCGCCCCGGTGCCACCCAGCCGCTCTGGTGGCTGGCCTGTGCGGCGGCCCAGTCGGCCTGGGCTGCGGTCTGGCGGGCGCTGGCTTCGGCCCACGCGGAGCGGGCGGTGGCCAAGGCGCTGTCTGACACCATGTGCTGCGCGGCCAGTTTTTGCTGGCGTTCCAGCTCGCTCAGGGTCAGGCGGGTGCGCAGCTGGGCTTCGTCCAGCCGGGCGCGGGCTGCGGCTTCGGCGGCTTGGGTTTCGGCCTGGCGGCGGGGGTCCAGCGGCACGGGCAGGGCGGCGCGCAGGCTGGCCAGCGTTTGCCCGGCGGTGACGGCATCGCCTGCCTCCAGGTTCAGGCGCTCCAGCAGGCCCGAGGTGGGGGCGCTGACGGTGTACAGGTCGCGCACGCGGGTGGTGCCCTGGTCGGTGCGCTGCACGCGCAGGGTGTCGCGGTGGGGGTGCACCACTTCCAGTGTCAGCGGTTTGGGCCACAGTGCCCAGGCCGATGCCGCCACCAGCGTGGCGCCCAGGGTGGCCCACAGGGCCATGCTGCGTTGTGTGTGGGTCATGTCACTCTCTCGATTTCAAACTGGCCACCAGGTCAACTTTGTCCACCTGGCGGCGCACCCAGGCGGCGCACACGGCCACGGTGGCCAGCACGAACAGGGCCGAGCGGGCGTAGGCGGCGGGGTCCACCACCATGGGGAAGGTGAACAGCTCGTTGCTCATGGTGCCCATCAGCCACAGGGCAAAGCCGTAGCCCACCCACAGGCCCAGCGGCAGGGCCAGCAAGGTCAGCAGGGCCAGCTCGCCCAGCATCACATACGACACCTGCCAGCGTGTGTAGCCCAGCACCTGCAAGGTGGCCAGGTCGCGCTGTTGCTCGGCCAGGGTGACGCTGGCGGTGGCGTAGGCCACACCGGCGGCCATCATCCCGGCAAAGGTCAAGAACAGGGTGGACATGAAGCCCGAGCCTTGAGAAAACGTCTGGCGCATGGACGCTTCGGCCTGGCGCACATGGCTCAGGCCCGCCAGCGCGGGGCGCTCGGCCACGGCGGCGTTGAAGGCATCGGTGTGGTCGGGTTGCAGGCGCAGGTGTGCGCCCGAAATGCGGCCCGGCTCCTGCAACAGCCTGCCCAGGGCTTCCAGCTCGGTGTAGCCGCTGGAACCCACCCACAGGTCGGCCACCTGCACCACGGTCAGGTCGAACTGCATGCGCCGACCTTGCGTCACTTCCACCCGCACCACGTCGCCCGCCTGGGCGTGCAGCTGGCGGGCCAGCCCGCGCGAGGCCACCAGGCCGTCGCCACGCAGGGTCACGGCTTCGGAGCCGGTTTGCACCAGCCGCTCCAGTTGGGGCTGGGCGGGCATGCCCACCAGCGCATCCTGCACGGTGCGGCCATTGAAGTGGTAGCTGACGGCCACGGCCCGGAAGGGCTCCACCGCCTCCACGCTGGGCAGGCGGGCCAGCGCGTGCAGGGCCGTGGGGCCACCGGCTTCGGTGAGGGTGACGGTGGCATCCTGCGTTTTGGCCACGCGGAACGTGACCTGCAAAAACTTCTCGATGCCCGCCGGAAAGTGCTGCGACACCACCAGCACCGACAACGCCAGCGCCACCCCCACCAGCGTGCTGAGCGAGCGCCGGGGTGAACTCACCACCCGCCGCACGATGATGCGCGTGAGCGGGTCCAGCTGGCCCAGCCACGATGTGTTGCCGACACCGCTGCTCTGGCTGGCACCCGGACTGCTGCCGCTGACTGCCTTGCCGCTGCCCTGCCTCGCAGCCTGTGGCTGGCTGGCCCGCTTGCGGCCAAAGTGCGGGGGCGATGGCGGGGCCAGCGCGGCGGCGGGGGTCAGCCGCACCGCCTGCGCCACGGCTGACATTGCCCCAGCCAGCGCGGCAGCCAGCCCCACGCCCAGTGCCAGCGCCCAGGTGGTGGCATCGGTCTGAAAGGGCAGCGCAGGCAGGCGGTACACGGCGCGGTAAATGCTGGACATCCATTCCCCAAACACATGGCCCAGCGCCATGCCCAGTACCAGCCCCATGCCGCCCAGCAGCAGCGCCATGCCCGCGTAGTGGCGGGCCACGGCGGCATTGCTGTGGCCAAAGGCTTTCAGCAGGCCGATGTTGGCCCGTTCGGTGGCCACCAGCCGCGACAGCGTGACGTTGAGCAAAAACGCCGCCACTGCCAGAAAAATGGGCGGCAGCGTGGCGGCCATGTTGCCCAGCTGCGCCAGTTCTTCGGTCAGGAACCGGGCCGACACCATGCGGTCGCGCCCGAAGGGTTCCATGCCGCCGTAGGCCGCCAGCCGGTTTTGCAGGGCCTGGCGCACGGGTGGTCCTAAAGCGGGGTCGGAGAGGGTCAGCACCGCGTCGTTGAACGCACCGTGCATGTCCAGCGCCCGCTCCAGTTGGCCCTGGCGCATCCACAGCACGCCAAAGCGGGCGGGTTGCGGAAACGGCTCGCCCGGCGCGCTCACAAACACAAACTCGGGCGAATTGGCCACGCCCACCAGGTGCAGCCGCTGGCGCTGGCCGCGCACGGTCACGTCCATGCGGCTGCCGGGGGTCAGGCCGTTGGCCTGGGCAAAGGCTTCGTTCACCAGCGCCTCGCCCTGGGCCTGGCGCTCGGGCCAGCGGCCCGCCACAAGCAGCGGGCGGTTGACGCGGGGCAGGCCATCGTCGGGCAGCGACACCAGCTGGGCCGCCAACGGCTCGGTCACCCACGGCAGGCTGATGCGGGCCTGGCCCACTGCTCGCAGCTCCAGCGCGGCCACGCCGGGCAGCTCGGCCAGCTCTGCGCCCAGGCGGCGCGGCGCACGCACGGCCTGCGCTTGCACGTCGGCCATGCCGTTGTTCAGGTAATAGCGGTCACGCGCACGCTCCAGCGAGCCTTGCATGCCCACCGACATGACCAGCATGCCAATGCCGCAGGCCAGCACCAGCGCCACGGCCAGTGCCTGTGATTTCATGCGCCACAGGTCGCGGAACAGTTTGCGGTGCAGCGGGGCCATGGGTGGGGGTTGCCTTGCTGGCTACCAGTGCAGCTGCGCCGGGTCCAGCCGCTCGGGGTTGACGGTGATGCTGCGTATGCGGCCATCGGCAAAGTGGATCACGCGGTCGGCAATGCGGGCAATGTCGGCGTTGTGCGTGACGATGAGCATGGTGGTGCCAAAGCGCCGGTTGGCATCCAGCAGGGCCTGCAAGGTGAGGATGCCGGTGTTCAGGTCCAGCGCGCCGGTGGGCTCGTCGCACAGCATCAGCGGCGGGCGCTTGACCAGCGCACGCGCAATGGCCACGCGCTGCTGCTCGCCCCCCGACAGCTCGGACGGAAAGTGATCGGCCCGCGCCCCCAGCCCCACCAGGCCCAGCACCTCGTCGGCAGGCAGCGCACCGGGGCTCAACTCAGCCACCACGTCGATGTTCTCGCGGGCAGTCAGGCTGGGAATGAGGTTGTAGAACTGGAACACAAAGCCCACCGTGTCGCGCCGGTAGCGCGTGAGCTCGGTGGCTGACAGGGTGCAGATGTCTAGCGTGGCGGAGGCCTCGCCCACAAACCGCACACTGCCCGCCGTGGCCGCGTCCAGCCCGCCCAAAATGTTGAGCAGCGTGGACTTGCCCGACCCCGACGGCCCCAGCAACACCACCACCTCGCCCCGCAGCAGCACCAGGTCAATGCCGCGCAGCGCGTGCACCGCGTTGTCGCCCGCGCCGTAGACCTTGGTCAGGCCAGTGATGGTGAGGAGGGGGGTGGCGGCTTGGGCGGGCAGGGTGGTCACGGTGCGCAGATCAAACAGCCTGCGGCCACTTGATGTCCACCTTGCGTTTGTTGGCCAGGCAGTCGCGCAGGTACAGGTTGATGAGGCTCTGGTAAGGAACACCGGCTTCATCGGCCATGCCTTTGAAATAGGCCACCACGTCTTCTGACAGACGCATGGTCACGGGCTTCTTGAGCTTGGATGCGTATGGGTTTTTTCGGGACTTCAGTTGAGAGAGGTCGTATTCAGCCTTCATATCAGCCACCTTGGTAGAACGAGCTTTCACGCTTGGTTGCCTTGCGAGCCGAGATGATGCGAATGACTTCACCATGTTCGCGCTCGCAATGGCAGACGATGAGCAACTTTGCGCTCGAACTCATGCCCAGCAACAGGAAGCGGTCTTCGTCGGACGAATGGCCTTCATCGAAAAACTGGACAGCAAATTCGTCGTAAAAAACAGACTTGGCCTCTTCGAAAGAGACTTGATGTTTTTTGAGGTTGGCCACCGCCTTGGGCAGATCCCATTCGAACTTGATCATCAATACATTGTATGGATGATGTTTGACGGGTCAAGCTCCCCGCCGCGCCTTCACCGCCGCCGCCAGGCCTTCCAGCACGGGCACGGTTTGGCTGAAGCTGATGCAGGCGTCGGTCACGCTCACGCCGTGTTTCAGCGGTTGGCCGGGCACGATGTCTTGCCGGCCTTCTTGCAGGTGGCTTTCGATCATGATGCCGGTGATGCGCCGCTCGCCCGCGGCAATCTGCGCGGCCACGTCGGCGGCCACGGTGATCTGGCGGGCGTGCTGCTTGCTGCTGTTGGCGTGGCTCACGTCGATCATCACCTGCTCGCGCAGGCCGTTGGCTTTGAGCAGTTCGCAGGCGGCCTGCACGTCGGCGGCCGAGTAGTTGGTGGCTTTGCCGCCGCGCAGAATCACATGGCAGTCGGGGTTGCCACGGGTTTCGAAAATGGCGGCGGTGCCCATTTTGTTCAGGCCCAGAAAGGCGTGGCCGGCCTGCGCGGCCAGGATGGCGTCGCTGGCCACTTTGATGCCGCCATCCGTCCCGTTTTTGAAGCCCACCGGGCAGCTCAATCCGCTGGCCAGCTGGCGGTGGCTCTGGCTTTCGGTGGTGCGGGCACCGATGGCGCCCCAGCTCACCAGGTCTGAAATGAACTGCGGGCTGAGCAGGTCCAGAAACTCGGTGCCCACGGGCAGGCCCACGGCCAGCACGTCCAGCAGCAGCTGGCGGGCCAGCTCCAGCCCTTCGTTGATGGCAAAGCTGCCGTCCAGGTGGGGGTCGTTGATGTAGCCCTTCCAGCCCACGGTGGTGCGGGGTTTTTCGAAGTAGGTGCGCATGACCACCAGCAGTTCGTCGCCCAGGCGGTCGGCCTCGGCTTTGAGCAGGTGGGCGTAGGTCAGCGCCTGGTCGTGGTCGTGGATGCTGCAGGGGCCCACCACCACGACCAGGCGGTCGTCGCGGCCGTGCAGCACATCGGCAATGGCCGCACGGCTGGCTTCGACCAGCGTTTGTGCCTCGGGTGGCACGGGCAGCCATTCTTCGAGCAGGGCGGGGGTGAGCAAAGGGCGCACGGCGCGGATGCGCACATCGTCGATGCGGGTGGTGTCGTGGGTGGAGGTGCTGGTGGGCATGGCTGAAAATTTAAGGCAAAAAATGCCTCTGACGCAAGCTGAGTAAGCGCTGGCAGCTATGAATTCAGGGGCTTGAAGATGAGGTGGCTCGTGCGCGTGCAGGGCCCGTTCGCATTATCCAAGACGGGGCCTGGGCCTCAGGCCGGGGCCGCGCCGTTCAGGGGCAGCCACACGGTGAACACCGCGCCCCCGGCGGCGGGCGATTCGAAGTCGATGTCGCCGCCGTAGCGCTGGACGATGCCGGCACTCACCCACAGGCCCAGGCCGGTGCCTTCGTCGGCCTTGGTGGTGAAGAAGGGGTCGAACAGGCGTTCGCGGTGCGCCTGCGCCACGCCGGGCCCGTTGTCGGCCACCGACACGAAAACGCCCGGGGTGCCCTGGCGGCTGGCCTGTCCGGTCGTGAGGGTCATCACCCCCCGCCCCTGGCCTTGCAGGGCCTGCAGGGCGTTGACCATGAGGTTGATCAGCACCTGCTGGAGTTCGTTGCGGTTGAGCAGGGGTGGCGGGCACGGCGACAGGTGCTGGACCACCGAGACCTGGCTTTTCTTGAGCTGGTGGGCCACCAGCAGCAGGCTGTCCTGCACGACCTGGCCCAGCTCGACCGGTTCGGTGTACCCGGCGTAGTCGGAGGGGCGGGCAAATTGCAGCAGCTTGGTGACGATCAGGCGGATGCGGAACACCTGGTCCTGTATCACCCGGATGTCGGGCAGCGCGGGGCGGGCGGCGTCGCCCAGGGTTTCGCGCAGCAGGTCCAGGTGGCCCTGGATGACCGCGACCGGGTTGTTCACCTCGTGGGCCACGCCCGCGGCGAGCTGGCCGATGGACGCCAGTTTTTCGGAGCCCAGGAGCTTTTGCCGGGTGGAGCGCAGCGACTCGTTGGCCGCTTCCAGCTCGCGCGTGCGCTCGGCCACCTTGCCGTCGAGTTCGGTGCCCCAGCGCTGGAGGGCCTGGGCTTGCTCGGCCAGTTGGTCCAGCAGCCGGTCGAAGTGGACGCCCAGTTCCGTCAGCTCATCCGCCCCTTGCAGCAGGCCCACCCGCGAGGCGGTGTGGCCGGACTCGATGTCGCTCATCACCGCGTGCAGGGTTTCGACCGGACGCGCGATGTGTTGCGCCAGGCGCAGCGAGACAACGACCGCCACCCCCGACGCGAGCAGGAAGAGCAGGATGACGGCCCCCAGCGCGATGAGGCGGGCGTGCTGGAACGGGCGCTCCAGAAAGCCGACGTACAACATGCCGATGCGCTGGCCGGCGTTGTCGGTGAGGGGTTCGTAGGCGGACACATACCAGTCGTTGACCACAAACGCCCGGTCGCGCCATGTGCTGCCACGGTCCAGCACGGCCGCCCGCACGGCGGCCGACACGCGGGTGCCGATGGCCCGCTCGCCTTCGAACAGCCGGACGTTGGTGGCGATGCGGGTGTCGTCCAGGAACAGCGTGACCGTGCCCACGCTGTCCAGCGGCAGGGCCCCTTGCGGGTACACGATGTCGTTGATCTGGTCCACCACGTCCAGGTTGCGGTTCAGCAGCAGGCCGCCCAGCAGCACAGCCCCGTCGGTGCCCACCGGGGCGGCGGCGTGGACCACCAGGCCCCGGCCTTCTACGGTCCGTTGGCTGGGGGTGGTGTCCAGGGTGGGAATCAGCGGGATGGCGGCCTTGCGCGCCAGTGCCGGGTCGACGGTGGCCAGGGTCTCGGGCGTGAGCACCACGGTTTCGCTGCCGGGTTGGCCGGTCCTGGCCTGCCGCACCACCGCGCTGTCGGCCAAGGCCGATGGGGCGCTGGACGCGGTGGTGGACGCCAGGGGGTGTCCTTGCGCGTCCAGCAGGGTGAGGTAGTCGATTTTTTGCGCCTGTGCCACCTCCTGCAGCAGGCCCGGCAGGTCCCCGGGCCGCTGCCGCCAGGTCTGGGCCAGTCGGTCGGACAGGGCCAGGGAGGCCACGTCACGGCCCAGGTTGTCTTTGACGTGCTGGAAATAGCCTTGCGCCACGGCCATGTCGCTGCGGACTTTGCCGATCAGCAAGCGGTCAAAGTACACGGCCCCCCAGGTCACCAGAATGAAGATGAACAGGGGCACGGCCACCAGCAGGGGCAGCAGCGCCAGGGCCAGCAGCTTGAAGTGCAGCGACGCGTTGAACCGCTGGCGCAGGCGGTGCACGAGGGGGGCGATCACACCGGGCTCCGCGCCAGCGTCAAGCGGCGTTCCAGCTGGCGCATTTGCGCTCCAGCGTCTTGCGCGAAATGCCCAGCCGCCGTGCGGCCTCGGTCTTGTTGCCGCCGCAGCTGGCGAGCACGGCCAGGCTGTGGCGGCGCTCGACCACGTCCAGCAGTTCGTCGCTGTCGGCGGGCGGTGAGGCGGTTTCCCGCTCGGCGGGGTC
>Ga0209066_10001625_pt1 | contig 29287 bp, 35 predicted proteins | sample All_14_2_FD_187198 | JGI IMG/M metagenome (GOLD analysis project Ga0209066, IMG submission 187198) | Freshwater microbial communities in response to fracking from Pennsylvania, USA - Allegheny Zone_MetaG_DW_15 (SPAdes) (version 2) ...
GGGTCACGATCCGCGCCGTCTGGCGACGGTTGTCGCGGAGCCGCTGGAACGTGGCTTCGGCATTACGCTGGGCAACGCGCTGCGTCGCATTCTGCTGTCCTCGCTGCAGGGCGCTGCGGTGACGGCGATCCAGATTGATGGCGTGTTGCACGAATTCTCCTCCATCCCCGGCGTTCGTGAGGATGTGACGGATATCGTCCTGAACGTGAAGGGCCTTGCCCTGCGTTTGCACGGTGAAGGGCCGAAGCGCATGCGCCTGTCCGCCACCGGGCCCTGCGAAGTGACCGCCGGCATGATTGAAACCGGCCATGACATCGAGGTCATGAATCCCGATCACGTGCTGTGCACGCTCGATCAAGGTGCCAAACTGTCCATGGAATTCACCGTGGACAATGGGACCGGTTATGTTCCGGCTGCCCAGAACCGTCCGGAAGACGCGCCGATCGGCCTGATTCCGGTGGATTCGATCTTCTCGCCGGTGCGCAAGGTTTCCTACAAGGTGGACGATACCCGCGTCGGCCAGCGCACCGATTACGACCGGCTGGCGATGCAGGTCGAAACCAATGGCGCCGTGTCGCCGGATGACGCCGTGGCATTGGCCGCGCGCATCCTGCAGGACCAGCTGACCGTCTTCATCAACTTCGAGGAGCCGGAAACGCGGGTTGAGGAAGAAGCCGCTTCCGACCTGCCGTTCAATCGGAACCTGCTGCGCAAGGTGGATGAGTTGGAGCTGTCGGTTCGTTCCGCCAATTGTCTGAAGAACGACAACATCGTCTATATCGGCGATCTGGTTCAGAAGACCGAGGGCGAGATGCTGCGCACGCCGAATTTCGGCCGCAAGTCGCTGAACGAGATCAAGGAAGTTCTGGCGCAGATGGGGCTGCATCTGGGCATGGAGATTCCGAACTGGCCGCCGGAGAATATCGAGGAGTTGGCCAAGCGCCTCGAGGATCCGTACTGAGTTTGCGAGCGGGCGGGCCGGAATTGGCCCGCCTGACGCGAAAGGGGCCGGTTTTCCCAAATGGAGAGCAGGCCCGCCCCCGCCGGCTGTAGCCTTGAGCGACCGGCGTAACTGAAGCCCAAGAACGAAGGGTCGTCATCATGAAGCATCGTATTGCCGGTCGTAAGCTCGGCCGCACCTCCTCGCACCGCAAGGCCATGTTCATGAACATGGCGAATGCGCTGATCAAGCATGAGCAGATCGTCACCACCTTGCCGAAGGCCAAGGAAATGAAGCCGGTGATGGACAAGCTCATCACTCTGGGCAAGAAGGGTGGCCTTGCCAATCGCCGTCTGGCCTTCGCGCGTCTGCGCGACGATGCCATGGTCGCCAAGCTGTTTGATGTGCTGGCGCCGCGTTATACCGACCGTCCCGGCGGTTACACCCGCGTGCTGAAGGCCGGCTATCGTCATGGCGATGCCGCCCCGATGGCTGTGATCGAGCTGGTGGATCGCGATCCGGAAGCCAAGGGCAAGGATTCGGGCCCGACCGCTGCCGAGGCGGCCGAGGCCAAGGCGGCTGAGAACGCTTGATCCCCTGATCGGATTGGAAGTTGCAGGAAGGGGCGGCCGGTTCGGTCGCCCCTTTCGTTTTGCCTGGCGTGCCTGGCTGATCCAAAGCCTGTCGCGCGCCGTAAGCAGCAGAGGGAGAGGCCGGCGTCAGACAGGTGTAGTGATCATGGAATGTATGGGCTGCCAGATGCCGCGAAGCCTGAACGGGGCGGCGCGGGCTTTCATATGGGCGCCACAGGGTCACACGGCCCAGAAGATCGGGCATTATCTGGAAGATCGTGGCTACGGATATGATCACCGACGGGCCGATGATTGTGTCGTGGTGGAGGTACCGGACCTTCCTCGCTTCGTGCTGGGCCTGAATGGCCTGCTGGGGGAGGTTGAGCGCCAGAACACCCGCATCCTTATTCTGGATGAAGGGGAGCCCTCGCTGCGTCATTTCGGACAGGTCGTCACCGTCGCGGAACTGTCCCTGCAACTGCGTGGCAGCTGGGTCGTGCGCCTGATCGAGGAGGGGCGGCTGCATATGCACGCCCAGCCGATCTTGCAGATGAAGGATCGCGCAATCTATGGACATGAGTTCCTGATGCGGGGGGAGGATGAGGATGGTCAGCCCCTGGGGCCGGCCGGAATTTTCGACGCAGCACGCGATCCGCGCATCCTGTTCAACCTGGACCGTGCTGCCCGGATCAAGGCCGTGGAGACAGCGGCAGAGGCCGGCATTGCCGGCGCGATCTTCATCAATTTCATGCCGGGTTCGGTCTATGATCCGAATGTATGCCTGCGCACGACCGTGAATGCCGTGATCGAGCGGGAGATCGACCCCAGACGCGTGGTGTTCGAAATTGTGGAAACCGAAAAGATCCAGGATTTCATGCATCTGCGCGGTATTATCAATTTCTACCGGCAATCCGGATTCCGCATCGCGCTGGATGATTTCGGTTCGGGCTACAGCAATCTGGACGCCTATCTCGCCTTGCAGCCCGATTTCATCAAGCTGGATAAGAGCCTGACCCGCGATATAGCCTCCGATCCCGCCAAGCGGGATCTCATCGGCTCGCTGGTGCAGCGTGCGGACGGCCAGGCTATCAGCACCATCGCGGAGGGCATCGAGAGCGAAGAGATGGCCGGCGTGCTGACGCAGCTGGGTGTTCAGTTTGGCCAGGGCTATCATTTCGGCCGGCCCTGCGCCCTGACATGACAAAAGGGCGGTCCGTTCGACCGCCCTTTCGCCGTGCCGAAGGCAGAGAAAGCGTCAGGCTGCCTGGGTCAGCTTAGACAGGCTGGCAATGGCCCCTTCGATCGCGGCGGCCTTTGCGTCTGGCCCGAAGCCGATCTTCTCGGCATGAACGAAGGTCACATCCGTCAGGCCGATGAAGCCCAGAAGCTGGCGCAGATAGGGCTCCTGGAAGTCCAGCGCCTTGGTCGGACCATCGCTGTAGAAGCCGCCGCGCGATTCGATCACGATCACGCGTTTGCCGGTGACAAGGCCTTTCGGCCCGGTTTCGGAATAGCTGAAGGTCTCACCGGCCCGCAGCACATGATCAAACCAGGCGCGTAGCGTCGTCGGCATGCTGAAATTATACATCGGCGCGCCGATCAGGATGATGTCGGCTGATTTCAACTCGGCGATCAGTCGCTCGGACAGGGCGCGGGTTGCCAACTCGTCCTGGCTGCGCGGCTCGCCCCGGATACCCGCCAGATTGGCTTCGGTGATATGGGGCAGGGGCGCGCGGCCCAGATCGTGATAGATGGTCTTGGCGTTGGGATGGGCCTGCAGCAGGGCTTTCAGCGCGTCCTGCACCAGGACCTTGGAGACCGAGCCCTCGCCGGAGGCGCTGCTGTCGATTGCCAGGATCGTCGTCATGTTTTTCTCCTTGCATGGGGAAGCGATGCCCCCGACATATCGCGTCATGGAACCGGCAACGGTAGTGCCGTAAATCGGGTTTCACTGTTGCGGAATGAGGAACGATATGATTGACCTCGGTGATGTTCGCGCATTTCTGGCGGTGATTGATGCGGGTGGGCTGGGGCGTGCCGGTGGCCGGCTGGATATGTCGAAATCCATGCTGAGCCGACGTCTGTCGCGGTTGGAGGAGCGCCTGGGGGCTCCCTTGCTGGCGCGGACAACGCGCGGCATGTCCCTGACCGAGGCGGGACAGGAGTTTCGGCCCCATGCGGAACGCATGGTGGCGGAGATGCAGGCCGGGCTGGATGCCGTGACGCGTGCGGGAGAGGCCAGCGGCCGCCTTCGGATCGCGGCCCCGATGGCGCTGGGCGAGACGCATATCGCGCCACTGTTGGCTCGTCTGGCACTCGACCATCCCAGGCTTGAAATCCAGGCCAGCTACAGCGACAGCCGGGTGGATATCGTAGCGGAGGGGTTTGATGTGGCCATCCGTCTGGGCGAGTTGAATGATTCGAGCCTGGTCGCGCGTCGGATCGCGTCCGTACGTGGCGCTGTGGTTGCCAGCCCCGCTTATCTGGAACGGATGGGTGAACCCCGGACGCCGTTGGATCTGGAGCAACATGAGACATTGCGGCGCGATGATCGACCCTGGCGCTTTCTGGAGAACGGACGGACGATGAGCATCCGTCCACAGGGGCGCTTCCTGGCCGATAGCGGCGCTGCCCTGCTGGCGGCCGCCATGGCCGGGCTGGGGATCGCGATGCTGCCGGCTTTCCTGGCCGGCCCGGTACTGGAGCGGGGAGAGTTGGTCCATCTGTTGCCGGATTATCCGGTGCCGACGGCCGGGATGTATCTGCTGCGCCCCCCGCCTGCCAGCTATCTTCCTAACAAAATCAAGGTATTGGCGGACGCGCTGATGGCGCGCTTTGATCCGGGCTATATCTGGGATGGCTGCCCTTCCGAAGGCAGGCTTCCCGACCCGTCACGGTTTTTGGCTAACGGATAGGTGCCGACCGTTCCAACCCGAACCGAAATGCACTATCGTCCGGCACCATGCAAATGATCCTGTCGATAGCTGCGGGTGGCGCGCTGGGCGCGGTGGCTCGTCATTTCGTGACCAAGGCGAGTCTCGTCTGGTTCGGTCCCGGATTCCCGTGGGGAACGCTGGCGGTGAATGTCGTCGGTTCCTTCCTGATGGGCGTGTTCATCGGATGGATGGCCAGGGAGGGAACGGTCTCGCAGGAATTGCGGGCCTTTCTGACCGTGGGTTTCCTGGGGGCGCTGACGACGTTTTCCAGCTTCTCGCTCGACGCGGTCACGCTGTTCGAGCGTGGCGCAACCTTTCACGCTGCGGCCTATGTCGCGGCAAATGTAGTGCTGGCTTTGGGCGCATTGGTGCTGGGGCTTGCGATGATGCGGATGGGAGCTTCGGCATGAGCGGTGTACAGACCCTGACGGTTTCGCCGGAAGATACGGATCTGCGCCTGGACCGCTGGTTCAAGAAGCATTTCCCGGGCCTTGCTTATGCCAGGCTGCAGCGTGCGCTGCGCAAGGGCGAGGTACGGGTGGATGGCAAGCGGGCGAAAGCGGATGTGCGCCTTTCCTCCGGCCAGGCGGTGCGCGTTCCGCCGCTGGACGCTGCCCCGCCAAAGGTTTCGCACCCATCGCGCTTCGGCGTGGGCAACCTGAGCGATGCGGATGTGGAATTCGTGCGCTCGTTGGTCATCTACAAGGACGATGACGTGATCGCCATCGACAAGCCGCCGGGGCTGGCGGTCCAGGGTGGTACGGGGACCACGCGCCATCTGGACGGGCTATTGGACGGGCTGCGTTACGACGCGGCCGAGCGGCCGAAGCTGATCCATCGCCTGGATCGGGACACATCGGGCGTGCTGCTTCTGGCGCGCAATCGCGCTGCGGCGGCGGAGATGGGGCGGGCCTTCCGCCACAAGACCGCGCGCAAGGTCTACTGGGCCATTCTGGTCGGTGTGCCGGAAATGCCGGACGGTGTCATCGATATGGTGCTGGGCAAGGTCGCTTCCGGCGGGGGCGAGCGGGTCATGGCCGGTGCCGAGGACGGCAAGCGGGCGATCAGCGAGTTCCAGGTGCTGGAGAAGGCCGGCAAGCATGCCTCCGCCGTGGCGCTCTGGCCGCGTACGGGGCGGACCCATCAACTGCGCGTGCATATGGCGGCGCTGGGCTGCCCTATCCTGGGGGATGGAAAATACGGGGAAGGTCTGGCGCGGCTGGAGGGAGCGGAATTCCCGAAGGGTCTCATGCTGCATGCCAGGGCGCTGGAAATTCCCGGTCTGCTGCGGATTACGGCCGGGGCACCGAAACCCTTCCTGGAGACCTGTGAGCTTCTGGGTTTCCTGCCGAAATCCTGGCCGCAGGACCCTTTCGCCGATGAATGATACGAATCCGCGCCTGGTAGTATTCGACTGCGATGGTACCCTGGTGGACAGCCAGTTCGGTATACTGAATGCCATGCGCGCGGCCTGGGCAGCCCATGGGCTGGATAGCGCACCGGACATTGCCGCGGTCCGGCGCATCGTGGGACTGCCTTTGCTGGAGGCGATCACGCGCCTGCACCCGGCCGGGGCAGCGGCTGATCATGATGCGCTGGTGGGTTTCTACAAGGAAGCGTTCTTCCTGCAGCGCCAGGACCCGTCGCATGAGGAGCCGTTGTTTCCCGGCACCCGTGTCGTGCTGGAAGCGCTCCACCAGCAGGGCTTTCTTCTGGCGGTGGCCACGGGCAAGTCGCGGCGCGGCTTGGTGGCGACCCTGGACCGCCACGGGCTGCTGGGATTGTTCAGCGTGCTGAAGACGGCCGATGATGGGCCGGGCAAGCCCAATCCCGACATTTTGATGGATGCGATGACGGAGCTTGGTGTCGCACCACAAGATACGGTAATGATTGGGGATACCGTATTCGATATCCTGATGGCGCGACAGGCGGGGGCCTATGCGCTGGGGGTCGATTGGGGTTATCATGACCCGGCGGAATTGCACGCGGCGGGCGCGCATGCGTCCATTGCCGCTTTCGGGGAGTTGATTCCCTGGCTGAATGCCTTATGGAGGGGTGGGAACGCATGACTGTGAAAACCGTGGCTAAGATCGCTGGCGGTCTTGTCGTCCTGGTGGTGGCTGCGCTGGTTGGCGTCTTCGCCTATCTGGCCAATCTCGATTACAACGAGCAGAAGCCACGCATCATCGCCGAGGTGAAAAAGGCGACCGGCCGAGATCTGGAAATCGCGGGCGATCTCAGCCTTGATATCGGGCTCAGCCCCGGTATCGTCGCCAACGGCCTGCGTTTCCAGAATGCCGCATGGTCCGCCGACAAGAACATGGTCGATGTCGACCGGTTCGAGGCCAAGGTGAACCTGCTGCCGCTGCTGTCCGGCACGGTCGAGGTGGAACGCCTGATCCTGTCGAAGGCGCGTATTCTGATCGAGCGCAACGACAAGGGCGCGTTCAATTTCGAATTCACCCCGCCGGCGAAAGCCGGCGCCGCGGAGGCAGCCCCGGCCACGACGCCGGAAACGGCAGCGTCGGGCGGTGGTTCGATGGCCCTGCCGGTCATTCAGTTGATCGAAATCCAGGAGGCGCAGTTCATCTATCGTGATGCGCTGACGGGTCAGAGCAAGGACGCGCAGATCGAGCGTCTGATCCTGGCGGGCGAGGGGGTTTCTGATCCGCTCGACCTCGACTTCAAAGGCTCGGTGGATGGGCTTGCCATCGGCTTTGGCGGCAAGCTGGGTGCGCCGGCGGAGATGCTGAACCCCTCGCGCCCCTGGCCGATTGATCTGGGTGGCGAAGTGGCGGGCGCCGTCTGGGCGCTGAAAGGCACCATCGCCGAACCGACCGCGGCACGCGGTCTTGACCTGACCTTTACCGCGCAGGGCAACCAGCTGGGCGATCTGTCCCAGGCGGCGGCGATCGCCGCACCGGGGGCGGCCGTGCCGGCACTGGGGCCTTACAAGCTGGCGGCGACCCTGACCGGCAGTGCCGACGGCGTGATGAAGCTGGCCGGGATTGATGCCTCCATCGGGTCTCCCGCCATCGTGCAGGCCACCGTCAAGGGCGGCATCGCCGACCTGGTGAAGGTGGCCGGGCTTGATCTGGCGATCTCGCTGAATGGCGAGAATCTGGCGAATGCGTCCGCAGCCGCGGGCAGCGAACTGCCCCCGATTGGACCGATCAGCCTTGCTGCGACTGCCAAGGGTTCCCTGGCGCAGCAGATCTCGATGGAAGGCTTCACCGGCAAGATCGGCGGCAGTGATCTGGCCGGGACGGTGCGCATCTCCACTGCGGGCGGCAAGCCCTATGTGGGCGCGGATCTGCGCTCCACCCTGTTTGATCTGGCCGATGTGGCCCCGCCTGCCAAGGAAGGGCAGGGTGCTTCTTCCTCCGCTGCCGCATCCTCGGCTGGTCAGGCGGCAGCGCCGTCGGATGGTCGGGCCATTCCCGCCACCCCGCTGCCTGTGGACGGTCTGCGGGCGGCCGATGCCGATGTGAAGCTTGCCGTTGCGACCTTCAAGGGGCCGTCGGGACTGTCCGTGCAGGACATCCAGATTACGCTTGCCCTGAAGAATGGTGATCTGAAAGTCACCCCGATCAGCGCCAAGCTGGGGGATGGCTCGATTGCCGGTTCCTTCCGGCTGAATGCCTCGGGTGCGGTCCCGGCGCTGAATACCGATCTTGAGGTCAAGAAGCTTGATCTCAACAAGCTCCTGGCCGAGATGGGGACGACGGACCTGATCTATGGCACAGTCAATACCAAACTCGACCTGGCCGGGCAGGGCGGCGATCTGCGCACTCTGCTGGGGTCGCTCACAGGCAAGAGCGACATTCTGATGGGCGAAGGGCGCATCAAATCCGAAGCGCTGGATGTCTGGATCGGTGGGGCCACGGCCATGCTGTCCAAGCTGGTGTCTGGCAACAAGCCCGAATACACGGTCGTGAACTGTTTTGTGAACACGGTCGACTTCAAGAACGGTCTGGGCAACATCACTGCTGGGGTATTCGATATCGAATACGCCACGATCAGCCTGGCGGGCGATGTCAATCTGAAGACCGAAGGGCTGAATCTGACGATTGATCCGCAGCCGAAATCCGCCACGATCAACACGGCGGTGCCGGTGAAGATCGGAGGCACCTTCCTGAAGCCGAGCTATGCTCTGGATCCCTTGGCAACGGCCCGCAAGGCAGCTGGTCTCCTGGGAGCGGTGGCCTTTCCGCCAGCCGCCCTGCTTGGCCTGGGCGAAATGGGTTCGGGCGACAGCAATCCCTGTCTGCAGCAGGGCAAGTCCGGCTCGTCCGGCCAGACCCAGCAGCAGGCCCCGGCCCAGTCCTCCAACCCGGTGGAATCCGTGGGCAAGGGCGTTGGTGGTGCGTTGAAGGGTATTTTCGGCGGCGGGAACTGATCCCGCCCCGGAACCCGGGTTTGGGTTTGATCATGAAGCGTGTATACCGGACGGTGGCCGTCGCCACCGCCCAGGACGGTTTCTCCATCACGTTGGACGGCCGGCCGGTGCGTACGCCCGGCCGTGCCGCCCTTGTGCTTCCGGGCCGTGCCTTGGCCGATGCGGTGGCGGCGGAATGGGATGCGCAGCAGGGCAAGGTGAACCCGGCAAGCATGCCGATCATGCAATGTGCGGCGACCGCCATTGACCGGGTTGCGCCCAACCATGCCGAGGTGGCGCAGCTGACAGCCCGCTATGGCGAGACCGACCTGACCTGCCATCGGGCCGATCATCCTCAGGGATTGCAGGACCGGCAGGCGGCGGGCTGGGACCCGCTGCTGGACTGGTTTGCCGACAGCCGGGGCATCCGTCTTCTGCCCGTGGTGGGGCTGTTCGCCGTCCGGCAAGACCAGGATGGGCTGCAAAGGCTGGAGCGGGAACTTGCCGGGCTGGACGCGTTCCGCCTGGCCGGGATTTCGGCCGCGACCGGATGCCTCGGCTCCGTCGTGCTGGCGCTGGCCCTGACCGATGGCAGGCTGGATGCGGAGGAGGCTTTCCGGCTGAGCCGGATCGATGAGGATTGGCAGGCGGAGCATTGGGGGTTGGACGCGGACGAAGCCGCCCGTGCCGGCCGCCTGGTGCAGGAAATCCGCGATTTGGCGCGGTTTCTGTCTCTGCTGGATGGAGATTGAGATGCGGCGCTGGTTCCTTCCGCATCTGACGCTATACATGGCGGCCACGCTGGGCGGGATCACCGCCGCCTTCACCATTCTACCACAGCTCTCTTTCCCGATTTTCGCGGCTCTGTCGCTCTGGGGGCTGGGCGTGGCCCTGCATGGCTATCTGGTGATCATTGGCAGGGGGCCGGGTCACAATGGCTGAGGTTGATGTAGATGTGGTCCGGGTGGTGATCAGCGGTCGGGTCCAGGGTGTCGGCTTCCGGCGCTGGGTGGAGCGCGAGGCGACCAGTCGCGGCCTGTTCGGATGGGTACGGAACCAGCCCGATGGAAATGTGGAGGCCTTGTTCGCAGGTGGGGCGGAGCGGGTGCGGGACATGGTTGGCGCCTGCCATGACGGCCCCGGTCTGGCACGGGTGGACAAGGTTCGCATGGCCCCGGGGGAATTGCCCCGACAGCCGGGGTTTCTTGTCCTGCGCTGATGTCTGCGGGTTCAGAACGGAGTGAGGCCCGGTGGGAGGGGAACCACCGGGCCTCTGGTGCCGACTGCGACCCTGGGGGAAGGGAGGGGGAGATGACCGCAGTCGGCAGGGGGAACGTTGTCGAATTGGCGTGGCTGGCGTCAGGCGGCCAGGATGCGCATATCCTCGCTGCCGCCCATCTGCATGGTCCGGCGTAGCTTGCCGCGGCTGCGTGACAGGCGCGATTTCAGCGTGCCGACGGGAACCTGCATGCGGCGCGCTACGGCCTCCTGCGGCAGTTCATGGATGGCAAGGTCGCGGATCGCGGCCTGATCCTCCGGCGACATGGCTTCGATCGCGCGCCAAGTCTGGCTCAGCATCACCGCGAAGGCCTGGGGCATCGGCGCGCTCGGCTCCGGCATGTCGATCACCATCTGCGCGTGCTCGCGGCGCACCCGGTCATGGCGCTTCTGCGAGATGAAGATGTTGCGCAGCATGGTGAACAGCCAGGCCTTCAGATTGGTGCCTTCCTCGAACTGGTCGGCGCGGGTCAAGGCGCGCTGGACACAATTCTGGACAAGATCCTCGGCATCCGCGGTCTGGCGCGCTCCGACCAGGGAGAGCGCGAAGCGCTGCAGGTCGGGCAGGTGCGTAGCGATGTCGTCGCGAACGGTACACATTGTATTGGTCTCCTTCATCTCGCTGTCATCAGCGCTGTTCGGATGAGGAGAGAATGCGACCGAAGCCTGTAAAGTAGCGATGTGGTGTCCGAGGTAAAGACGTTAAGATACCGTCTCGGGTTTCAGACACATTCGCGCCACACTTCCTTTCAAGACGTTGAAATCGCGAGGAACAGCCACAGCAAACCCTGCGTAAAGATTTCGTCAATAGTTGGAACTTTACGCAAGACCCGTCTTTTTCCGCACGGCCCAATAGGCAGACCAAAGCGCTTTGGCCAGTTCCCTGCGGTCGGCGGGGTTGGCTATGGAATGGCGCGCGTCCCAACCGATCAAAATCAGATGCCGCAAGGTGATCCGCTGGTGTCGTGCGCCCAGCACGGCCCGCATCCGGCCTATCGCGTCTATCAGACGCAGCGAGACCAGCATATTGCCGCAGGATGCCGCGCGCAGGGGATGCAGCGCCGCGCCTACGAGGTCGTGCAGCGAAAGCCGGTCCAGCCACAGGCGCGGATGGCCGTTCCGGTCGCAGTGCAGCGCGGCCGGGGGGCCACGTTGCAGGACCAGCGCCAGAGAGGCCGTCAGATGATCGATGGCTCCAATGGCGGTGTAGGAATCATTGACGCCGGGGGACAGGGCACGCAGGGCGATTTCGACCGACAGATGGACATTGAAGCGTATATCGCCTTCCGGTGTGCGCGTGTCCGCCAGGGTGATCGCGGTATGGATGGCGGCAGCGATATCCGCATTCCGCTCGCCATCCAGCCTGGCCAGTTCGCCCCCTTCGATCACGAAATCACCCGGTCCGGATGGAAGGTCTATGAAGCGGTCATGCCGTTCCGCCAGCCGCACCAGCGCCGCCTGATCGACTGACGCGATATAGCCTGATCGTCTGGCGGCAATGGCCCAGGTCAGTCCCTCCCGGTTCGGCCTTTCCGCGTTTTGGCTGTCCTCTGTCTGTTCCTGGCGCAGCAGAATCTCTATCGACTGGCGCAGATTGTGCTGGGTCCGACCAATCTCGTTATCGATCAGTATCCGCCGCGCGACGTCGTGCACGAAATAGATCAGCCAGAAGAAGCTGATGGCAACCAGGAGCAGGGCCATGGCAACCGACAGGCGCGGCGCTTCATCGGTTCCGACCAGTGCCATGGTCAAAATCGAAAAGAAGAAGGTCGCGCCGAGCACGCCGATGGTGGTTTGGTTGACCCGGTTGTCCGCGAAGGTTTCCAGAATACGCGGGCCGATATTGCCTGCGGCCAGGGCGAATACCACCAGGGTCAGGGAATAGACCAGGCTGACCACGGTAATGGTGGCCCCTGCGATGGTGGACAGGATGTCGCGGGCACTGTCGGCATCCAGCGCGTAGAAGGGCAGGGCAGCGAACCAGCCATCCATCAGTCCCGACCGATCCAGCCATAGGGAGCAGGCCGAAAGCAGTATGCCTGAACCGGCCAGTACAGATGGCAGGAACAGAAAGCCACGCATCAGGCGGGTGATCGCGGGGCGCAGGGCTGCTGGCATGGTGCGGAATCCTTATGGCGCGGCTGATGATTGGCTCGTGGTCTGTATAAGGAAAGGCCCCGGAACCGACTGGGTCCGGGGCCTCTGTATGAGTGCGATGACAGCCCGTGTCAGATCGGCGGGCGGCGTCCACGCAATGCGCCGGCCAATAGGCTGACGACCAGCAGCACGATGAAGATGAAGAACAGAATCTGTGCGATGCCGGCGAAGGTGCCGGCCAGGCCGCCGAAGCCGAACAGCCCGGCGACCAGCGCAAGAATAAAGAAAGTGATGGCCCAGGTCAGCATGATGGCCTCCTTATGGGGTCGTGAGGTGGGGGAACCGCCCCGGCTCAGCGGGAAGACAGCCAACTGTCGATTTCGCGCTCGGCGGCGCTCAGGGCAACCCCGTAGCGCTTCTGCACGGCGGCGACCAGCTGGTCGCGCTTGCCATCGATGCGGGTGAGATCGTCATCGGTAAGTTCACCCCATTTTTCCTTGATCTGGCCTTTCATCTCGGTCCAGTTGCCTTTCATTTCCATCGTATTCATGACTGTATCTCCTTGATAGTGCTGGTCGCGGCGAACAGTGGCTTACTCCGAGCCTTCCTGGATATTCTCACCCAGATTTTCGACATCCTTGCCGAAGCCCTCGGCGGTTTCGCAGGCACTCAGGCCAATCAGGGCCAGAAGCGAGAAAGGTAGAAGCAGGCTGCGGAAGATATTGAGAGACATGAAGGCCTCCTAAGAAATGAACTTGCCTGATGGGGCGGTTGTTCGTCCCATCCTGAAATAAAAACGGCCAGCGTCGGAAAACGTTGCATGACATTGAAGGCGGAAGCGATTTATTTCTGGCCGTTACTATTTCGGATCAAGTTCGCGGAACAGGATCGCGGCATCTTCCGTTCTACCCTGCGCCATTGCCAGACCGGCGGAGGCGGCAACAAGCAGCGTCCCGTAATGCGTCTTGCTTTCTGCCTGCGTTGCCTCTGCCAACTGCCGCTTCTTCCTGTCGAAGGACAGCGCCACCGCCAGGGGCAGCGCGATCCACAGAAAGCCGGCCAGGGCCAGCGCGGCGTGTAGCGGAACAAATTCCGCCAGCCACAGCACACCGCCGGCGGTGGCAAGGCCGGCGCCAACCAGGCAGGTGAATCCGGCGACGATCCAGACGGCACCGCTTTTCAACGTGCTGCGAATGGCGAACATGGCCCTTAACCGCCCGGCCTGCGGTCCATCAACTTGCCGGCCAAGAGGCCGACGCCGAAGGCAATCGCAACCGCGGTCAATGGCCGTTCGGAAATCTTGCGGTCGGCGACCGATTTGGCGGCGGTGATGGTTTCGCTTGCGCGTTCCGATGCTTCCGACAGCATCTGCTTTGCTTCCGCGCCCGCGCTGCCCGATGCTTTGCGCATATGCGTCATCAGCATCTGGATGTCCTCGCGCAGGGTTTCCAGATCGGCGCGCAGGTTCGTCAGGTCTTCCTGGGTCTCTCCGGCTTTGATTGTCGCCATCTGACAGGTCCTTTCTTGTGGTGGAAGGGATTGGCAAAAGCGCCTTCGGCAGGCGCCATGGAAAAAGAACGTCCGGGCGGGCGGTGGCGTTGCCGAAGGCTTTCCGCAGTCGGGCCTCATGCCGGGGGATGCAACGCGGGGACGGGTCCGGCGTTGTTCGGGTGGTTCATCCAGCAACGGAAAGGAGACCTGACATGACCAGGACTTTGCTTCGAACCACCGCTCTGGCCGTCGCCCTGGGCCTTGCCGCCCCCGCCGCGGTCTTTGCACAGGAACCGTCCAATACGCCCCCGAATGCTCCGGCCACGCCGTTGACCCCGTCCGAGCCGTCGGCGAAGCCCGCTGAACCGATGACGCCCGCCCCGGCTGATCCGGCGCCTGCCGCTTCGGTGACCAGGCAGGAAGCGGAGCAGATCATCGGCGCCAGTGTCATCGACCCGAACGGCGAGGTCATTGGCAAGGTCGACGATCTGGTGGTTGCTCAGGATGGCATGGTGACCCATGCCGTGGTGTCCGTGGGTGGCGTGCTGGGCATCGGGGCGACCGAAGTCATGGTGCCCTATGACCAGATGCAGCCCACCCCGCAGGACGACGAGGTGCGGGTTGCGATGTCCGAGGAGCAGTTGAAGGCGCTGCCGCGCTATGAGCGTGACCAGACCGGCGATGCGGGCTCCGTGGACGAATATCGCCAGCGGGCCGGGGAGACCGTGACGGCCTGGCAGCAACGTGTCGAAGAGCTGAACGGCGAGGCGGTGGAGTCCGGCAAGGAAGTCAGCGCCGATGCCAAACAGGCCCTGGATAACGCGATGGACGAGGTGAAGCAGGCCTGGAACAGCCTGCAAGCCGCTTCCGCCGATGGCTGGGACGAGGCCAAGGCCGATTTCGAGGCGGCGATGACCCGCCTGGACCGTGCCTGGAGCGAGTTGACGTCCGAGGCGTAACGGTACCGGGGACCGGTGGGGCCCATCCCCGCTTCGCCGGTTCCCGTCTCTCCTCGAACCAGAAGGAGGCGACTATGCGTAACGCCCTGACCTTTGCGACAGTTTTTGCGGCGGCGATGGCCCTTGGCGCCTGTTCGGGCATGAATGACACGCAGCAAAGCACGTTGAGCGGCGGCGCCATCGGTGCCGGCGTGGGGGCGGCAGGCGCGGCGGTGACAGGCGGGTGTGTGACCTGTGGTGCGGTCATCGGTGGGGCCGCTGGCGCCGCGACGGGCTATGTCATCGACAAGACGAAGGACAAGGACTGATCCTGCCTGATGGATACCCATCGGCCTGGTCGCAGGCGGATGGGAAGGCCGGCGTCGGGACGCTCTCCCGCCGCCGGCCTTTCTTTGCCTATGGTTTCCAGGAACGCGGGCGGGCCCAGCGCTCCTGCTTTCAACCCGTCCCGGGGAACTGATCGTAGAGGATGAAGGCGGAGCCCACGAACAGGACGAGGCCGGCCAGGATCACCTTGCTGCGGTGGCGTTCCAGATAATTCTGAAAATGATGTCCGACCAGGATCGCAAGACCGGCTATCGCAAAATAGCGAATGCCGCGCGATAGCAGGATGGCGGCGACGAACACGGCCATCGGCACTTCGGCCGCGCCCGCGCCGATTGTCGCCACCTGCATTGGCACCGGCGAAAGGCTGACCAGGAAGATCGGCCAGAAGCCGGCGCTTTCCAATTCCCGGCTGAAGCGTTCGAAATCGGCCATCCAGCCCGCCCGGCGTAGCCAGGGTTCGGCAAGTTGGTCGAATAGCAGCAGGCCGCAGTAGTAACAGATTACGGCACCCGCCAGACTGCCCAGGACCATGGCGACGGCCATGGCCAGGGCGCGTTTGCGATAGGTCGCCATGATGGGAATGATCAGAATTTCCAGGGCTATGGGCAGCAGCATGCTTTCCAGTGCGGAAATGACGCCGATGCCAAACAGCCCCCAGCGCGAATGGATCAGCCGCAGGGTCTTCGGTTCCAGAATGTCTGGCACGATACTGGCCATCTCACTTTCAGTTTCGGGGCAATGCGACGGAAACGCCGCACCTGCCCTGAACGGCTGGGACCGGCCCCGGGTTGCTGTTCGGGTCTGGTTTTAGGAATCGTTTTTTCCCGACGTTCAGGGAACCCATCCGCCATATGGCGCGTTTCGTCGGTGGAGAGTGGCGAAATCGTGACAAAATCTGATTCAAATCATGGTGACGACGAAGGACGCGACGAGTTCGTGGTGATGCGGCTGCAGGGCGATGGCAGGGTTGCGCGCAACGGCCCGGCCCTGATCCGCAGGCTGTGCCGCGAAACGCGCGCCAGCGTGGTGGCGCTGGTGAATATACCGGATCAGTTCGCGCAGATCCTGCAGGTGGAAGGGCAGCTGGCAGGTTTCCAGGTCGTGCTGCCGCGTGCAAATCCCTTTGCAGGCGCGGGGCCGGCGGGCAGCTTTGGTCTGCTGGTGCGCCCCCAGATTATCCGGACACGCAGCTTTGATCTGGCGGTTCCGCCGTCACCCGAACAGCCGGGGCTTGATATGGTGATCCGGTCCGGTGGGCGGGACATGCGCCTCTTGCTTGCGGAACTGCCCTGGAGGGAACTTCTGGCGGGGAATGGGCATCTGCGCTTGCGTGGCGTGATGGACCGGGGGCCGGCCCTGCCTACACTGGTTATCGGTACGGTTCCGACAGCGCTGTATTTAAGCTGGATGGCAAGGCTGGGACTGACCGTTAGTCAGGTGGATGGCAGGCGCCGATTGACGGAGTTGAACGGGTTGGGGTTGCGTTATGCAGCGGTTGGCTTCAACAACCTGCGAATGCGGGCCATGTCGGACGGCAACCTTTGCACCGCTGAAGCGTTGTCGGCAGGCAGGGTAGCGCGGTTCCAGATTGATGGGCTGCGTTGAGGCCTGCGGTAATGCGATACTTGCAAATGGAATTGGCGAATGCACGGCTTGCCCAACGCGACACAGGAACCACTGGCCGTTAAGCTGCATGCGCTTGGCCGGATCGACGAACGGGATGCGGCCGCGCTGCAATCCTGTGTTCTGGCAGAAGGACATCTTGAGCCTGGTGCGGATTTCGTGCGCTTTGGTGATGCCTACCCGGCGGCGATTGTCATCCTGTCGGGTTGGGCGATGCGGTATCGCGAACTGTCCGATGGCAGCCGGCAGATCCTGAACTTTCTGATCCGTGGCGATGCGGCCGGCTTTGCCGCGACGATTCTGGCACGGGCCGACCATTCGATTGGCGCGATCACATCTGTGCGCTATGCCCGGCTGGATTCCGCACGCCTGCTTGATCTGGTCGGACACAATCCGCGCCTGGGGGTGCTGTTGTTCTGGAGTGTGGCACTGGAGGAAGCCGTGCTGCGGGAACATCTGGTAGGGGTCGGCAAGCGGCCGGCCTTGCAGCAATTGGCCCATCTTCTGGTGGAACTGGCGGAACGCCAGCGGCGCGTGGGCATTGATGCGCAGACGGCGCGCTGCCTGCCCCTGACCCAGGTCGCTTTGGCGGATGCCATTGGGGTAAGCGAAATTCATGGCAACCGTTTGTTGCAGACCCTTCGGCGGGATGGCTTGGTCACGACGAACCGCCGGGCCGTCGTAATCGAGGATGAAGATGGGTTGCGTCGCATCGCCCGGTGGGACGACACCTATCTGCATCGCGATGCGCGGCTGTGCCGGTGAATGCGGGAAAATTGAAAAATCGCGCTGCTTGACCGCAGAAATCACGAAGTTTCGCAGGGCCGCAGGATAGGTTAACAATTGTTATTGACGCTATTCGCGCTATCTCCTCTAACCAAACCCCTAATGTCCTTAAGGATTTGTCCTTGTCGGACCCTGGGGTGCGACATCAGATCGGATCGGAGCGCGAATTGACCGGAGGAGACCATCCTCTACTGCCCGAGCGCGAGATGCGTTCCGGTGCTGATTCCCCGCTGGGATCGCAGAGCGCACAGGAACGCCCGGAACAATCGCCGGGCGATAGGGTCAATCTCCTAGCTGTTTCCGTGGCGCCGGATTCGAACCTGACCGACCAAAAGGGCGGCCTGAATGTTCGAAAATTGCTGCTCTATGATGTGCGGGCGGATTGGAGCGTTGTGCTGCGCGAGGCGCGCAAGAATTTCAAGGCTCCCATAGATACCTGGTGGGTCATCGGGATCGACCAGGGTTCCAGCAATTTCTTTACCCATCTGGGCTATCGGTCCCGCTACAACCTGCTGCGGGCCGAACGGCTGGGTGCCAAGGCGGAAATCATCCCCATCGGGGAGTTGGAGGAACGTCTGCGCAGCGAACCCGCCGCCGCGACGGTGGAAGCCACGATGAACGTGTCGGTTGGGTTTGGTTTGGACATTGTTCGCCTGTTCCAGCCTTCCATTGAGGCCCTGTGCCGGAAATATTGCCCAAAAGCGCGGCATGTGAAGCTGCGGGTAGCTCGCTCCATGGCGCCGGTCGCGCTGATCAATGCGTCATTGCACCGCCCCGGACTGCTTGCGACCGCGATACAGATTGTGCTGACCATCCTTGTCGCTGGCGTTGTCGGTTGGTTCGGGGAGGCCCTGTCCTATCAGGTTCCGCAACTGGCATTGATGCTGGCCGTGCTGATCTGCGCCGTCCGGTTTGGGGGCTGGGCCGGTATGGCCGCGGCCGTTCTGGGATTTCTGACGCTGAATGCCGGGTTCACCATGCCGCGCATGACCCTGAATTTTGGGTCGCTGGATGATGTGATGCGCGCGGCGCTGTTCCTGTCCGTGGGGGGCGTGGTGTCGCTGGTGGTGGGGCGGCTGCGACGCGAACTGGCGCTGACACGCGAACGCCAGGTGCTGCATGAAGCCTTCTTCCGCCTGACCAGCCGCCTGTCCGAAGCGGACACGATGGCCGATGTTGAACAGGCGCTGTTGGCGGGTGTAGGCGAGGTGATGGGGGTTGGCGTCCAGCTTGTGGCGGCTTCGAGCGATGCGGCCAGGATGCGTGCGATCCTGGATGAGGCGGGTGTGGGAGCCTCCGACGAGGATGTGACCGCGGCCCTGTTTGCCGCGTCCACCGATGAACATGCCGGGCGCGGGACCAATATCGACCAGGGCGGGCAGTATTTCATCCAGCCTGTTTCCGGACCCGGCGGCGTGCTGGCGCTGATCCTGATCGATGCCAAACAGGACCATATTTTGATGGACAGCGCCTTCCGCGTCTTCATCGAAGGCGTGGCCGATCAGGTGGCGCCGGTGCTGGAACGGATGGAACTGGCGCGCCTGGCCGAGGAGGCGCGGTTGAGCGAGCGAACGGAACGCTTCCGCTCCACGGTTCTGTCCGCCATTTCGCATGATTTCCGCACGCCCTTGGCCAGCGTGCTGGGGGCCGCGACCAGCCTGACCCAGTTCGGCGATCAATATGACGAGCAGGCCAAGCGCGAATTGCTGCATTCCATCGTCGAAGGCGCCGAGCGCCTGGATCGCTTCATCACCAAGGTGCTGGAACTGACCCGGCTGGAAGGGACGCCGGAAGCGCTGCAGAAGCGCACGATTGACCTTGGCGACGTGCTGGATACGACCCTGCATGGCCTGGGTGACCGCCTGTCCAATCATGAGGTGGAGCTGGATCTCAACCATCCGCTTCCGTTGGTCGAAGGCGATGAGACGCTGCTGGAGCATATGATCGCGAATTTTCTGGACAATGCCGCGAAATACTCCCCGCCGGGCAGCCTGATCAAAATCCGGGCCTATGCTGCGAATGGCGGGGTGCGCCTTGGCGTGATCGACCATGGCAGGGGCATTCAGCGCGACGAACTGCATCATGTCTTCGAGCGCTTTTTCCGGGCCCGTCAGGCCAGGCATCAGGCCGAGGGCGCGGGGCTGGGCCTTGCGATCTGTTATGAGATCGCACGCATCCATCACGGCCGGGTCTGGGTGGAAAGCGATGGTCCGGGGAAGGGTTCACGTTTCTGGGTGGAACTGCCCTGTTCGAATGTGGTGGCGCTGGAATCGATGCGATGATGGGCCGCCTTTGCCGAAGGGCGCTTTCCGGCCTTCCGTCGGATTAGTTTCATAGCTGCACGCTCCGTCATCGACTGGTCGCGTTTGGGTTCTGCCCAATGCAATCCCATATGTCGGCTATCGGTGAATTTGACGGACGGTTGGATTCCGGTCGAAACGGGGGGAAGAAGCCATGCGTGTTCTGGTCGTAGATGACGAGGCCCAGATCCGGCGTTTTCTGCGCGCCAGCCTGGGTGCGCATGGCTGCGAGATCGCCGAGGCCGTGGACGGCAAGGATGCAATCCGCCAATGTGCCGCCTGGCAGCCGGATGTCGTGATCCTGGATCTGGGCCTGCCGGACCGGGATGGCATTGATGTCCTGACGGAAATCCGCGAATGGTCCAAGGTGCCGATCGTGGTTCTGTCCGCCCGGGAGGGGGAGCAGGATAAAATCCGCGCGCTGGATGCCGGGGCGACGGATTATGTCACCAAGCCCTTTGGTATCGGCGAGCTTCTGGCCAGGTTACGGCGCGTGGTGCGCGATCTGGCGGGCTTCAGCCCGGCCGATGCGGAAGGCACCATCATGGTCGGCCCGCTGGAAATCAATGCGCCTGAACGACGGGTCTATATTCACGGCCGGCCGGTCAAGCTGACCAAGAAGGAATATGATCTGCTGCTCTATCTGGCCCAGCATGCGGGCAAGGTGCTGACCCACCAGCAGCTACTGGCGCGGGCCTGGGGGCCGGCCTATGTCGAGCAGAGCCACTATCTGCGCATCTATATCGGCAATCTGCGCCACAAGCTGGGGGACAATCCCGAAGCGCCCGGGCTTATCCATACCGAGCCTGGGGTGGGATATCGTCTGTTCGCCGGATCGGATGCCGGCGTGCCTGATCCGGCTCGTCAGGACTAGCGCTGCGTCTGCGGCTGGCGGGTACGGTTCTTTGCAGATGGCGGCGCAGGATGGTGGCATTACGCAGATGCGCGCGGAATAGCAAATCCAGGCAATCACCCAAAAGCGGCACTAGGCCGATCAACCAACCCCAGACCAGATTGGCAGCCATGCGCCCCATATCGTGACGCGACAGCTCAATCTGGCGGCCGATACGCAACATGTACAGGCCGATCAGGGCCGAGATCGTGTCACCCAGCCCCGGCACCAGACCCACTATCGCATCGAAGCCGAAGCGCAACCCGGTGCCGGGCAGGCGGAAGCGGGCGTCCAGCCATATGGCCAATCTTTCGGCCCGTTCCACGGCATGGATTTTCTCCAGCGGCGTCATTTCCTGGCGATCACCCAGATGGCGTGCACGATACCCGGAATATAGCCCAGGATCGTCAGCAGGATGTTGAGCCAGAAATGGCCGCCAAACCCGACCTGGAGAAAGACGCCGAGCGGCGGCAACAGGATGGCGATGATAATGCGGATCAGGTCCATTGGACCACCTCCCTTACCCGGAAGCTCGGATTGCAGCTATGAGCTGAACGTGTGAACCATTCGGATGGTTGCCTTCGCGTCCTGGTCTGGCGGAAAAGGAAAGCGGGGTCCCTCCATCAGGAAGAACCCCGCAGGGCGCTTCGGCTGTTACCCCGAAGGTCAGTTCATCAGTTCGTCGGCGGCTGAACCCGCGTGGTTTGCGACTCGCCCCTGGCGATCACCACCACGCGGCGGTTCAAAGGCTCGCGCACGCCATCGGCGGTGGCAACGGCCAGTTCTTCCTGACCGGTACCCTCGACGCGGATCTCATCCACGGCGGCCAGTGGCAGCCCCTCGCGGTCCAGCACCTCGCGCACGGCCTGCGCCCGGCGCTCGCTCAGCTTCTGGTTATAGTCACCGTCACCGGCTGTGTCGGTATGGCCTTCGACATAGATCCTGATGTTGTCCTGGCCGCGCATATTGGCGATGAAGCTGTTCAGCTTGGTCCGGGCCTCCGGGGTGATGGTTGCCTGATCGAAGCCGAAATAGACCACGGCGCGATCGACTTCGGTCTGGTTCGTGGCGACCAACGTCGCATTCTGCGCCGGGACGGAGGACACGGCCGGCTTCGGCTTCATGGCTTCGGTCAGATCGGCCATGGCGGTGCGGAACTGCTCGCGGCAGGCGGCGATTTCATCGAACTGCCAGCCTTCCTCCTGCTGTTCCACCCAGCAATCGAAGCGGGCCTGGGCGATGGCGGCCTGGCGCGGGGCGATGGTGGGGGCGCCTTCCCGCAGGGCTTTCACAAGCTCGCCATGGGCCACCTTCAACTCCTGCATCGCGGCGGCTTCACCGATGTTCCATCGGGCGGGATCGGACGGGGCGGGCATGGTGCCGTCCTCACCGGCCATCAGCGCTTTGGACGCGTAATACTCCGCGTCGATATAGTCGCGCATCTCGTTCCACTCATAGAGCGTCATGGTGTGGTATTCCCGGGCCAGTTGGTCCGTGAAGCTGCTGCCGGTATAGCTCTTGTTTTCCACTTCGCCGAAGTTCGGAAAGAAGATGTTGGCCTGGGCCTGGCCGGCGATACCGACCGCGAGCATGGCGGGCAGTACATAAGTCAAGGTTTTGCGAAGGGTCATGGTCAACTCCTGTTGTGACATGTTCGGATGCGGGTTCGGTGGGCGCGCCTCGTATCGCGGCGGCCTTGTCTGTGCCTCTCCACGCGAACAACGTCGCAGGACCAGGAAGAGTTGCGGGCGCTTGCAGGAATACTTCCCGGATACAAAGAAAGGCCGCCGGGAACTGGCTGGTTCACGGCGGCAGGTGCTAGTCGAACAGGGAGGCAGACTGAAAACGGGGAGAGAGGCTTCCGATCAGCGCGCCATGGAGGCACGCAGCATCCAGGCGGATTCCTCATGGATACCGATCCGGGCAGTCAGCAGATCGGCGGTGTAGACATCGCCCGCTTCTTCGGCCCGCTCCACGGCCTTACGGGCGGAAGCGGCAACCTTCTCATTATTGAGTGCGAGCTTTTCCAGCATCCCATTGGCATCCGGATTGTCGGATGTGTCCTCAATCTCGGCCAGGGAGATCATCGCATGCAGCCCGGACGGAGCCGTGAAGCCGATGGCGCGGATGCGCTCGGCAATCGCATCGATGGCCTCAGCCATGTCGGCATATTGCTTCTCCGTCAGGGAATGGATGGAGAAGAACAGGGGGCCAGTGACATTCCAGTGATACGCCTGGGTCAGACCATACAACACATAGGTGTTGGCCAGATGCACACTGAGGGCGCGGGCCAGGGCAGAGCGGTCCTTGCGGTCGATACCGGTCTTGATGGACAGATCTTCGTGAACCAGCTGGGCGGTATTGGAAGCCATGATGGATGCTCCTTTCCGGGTCTTGCTTGAGGGTTCAGGCAAGTAACGCCGGAGCAGGGCAAAAGGTTCCGGCCCGCTTCAGCTTGTTACGGAAAAAGCCCTGCCTTCGCGGATTTCCACCAGATGATCGGCGATGCCGATGGCGTCCTCCGGCGTGTGGATGGAGCAGAGCACGGTCAGCCCTTCCTGCCGCCGCAGACTGTCGATCAGCGCAAGCATGTCGCGCCGCATGGCCTGGTCGAGGGCGGAGACGGGCTCGTCCAGCAGCAGCAACGGTCGCCTGCGGATCAGGGCCCGGGCCAGGGCCGCGCGCTGGCGCTGGCCGCCGGATATTTCCTCCGGAAGGCGCCTGCCCAAGCCATCCAGGCCTACGCGCTGCAGCCCATCGTCCACCACGCGCCTCTGCTCGGCCGATAATCTCAAGGCGGGATCAAGACCGAGCCCCAGATTCTGCGCCAGCGTCAGATGCGGGAACAGGTTGTGCTCCTGGAACACGACCGACAGCGGCCGGTCGGCGGGGGCGAGCGGCCGCAGATCCTGCCCACGAAAGCGGATGCTTCCAGCGGATGGAGCAAGAAAGCCCGCGATCAGGTCGATCAATGTGCTTTTCCCACCGCCTGACGGCCCGACCAGTGCCGTGAATCCCCCATCGGGCGCGGTCAGGTCGTAATGGACGGAAAAATCCGGGCGCTCCAAGGTCAGCCCCGTAATCTCAAGCATGACGTCGCCCCGCGATCAGGGTTTCCAGAAGCCAGAACAAGAGGCCGATCAGCAGCACCAGCACCAGCGCCGTGCTGCCCGCCTCCGCCAGTCGGTAACTGCCCATCAGACGATAGATCAGATGCGGCAGGGTGGTGAAATCCTGTCCGCCGAACAGGGCGATCACGCCGAAATCCCCCAGCGAGAAGGCGGTGGCGATGGCAAGCCCCATGCCGACCGCCCGGCGGATTGCCGGCCAGTCGATCCAGATCAGCCGCGTCAGACCCTGGATGCCCAGGCTGCGGCAGAGGCGGTCATGGCGTTCCCCCACGCGATCCAGCGCAGGTCCGACCAGCCGGAAGACAAAGGGGGCGGCCATGATGCCGTTGACCAGCGGCACCAGCACGGGGCCGAGTGAAAGCGGGTTGGCCTTGCCGACCAAAGCGGCGAACAGCCCGGCCGCCAACACGAATGGCGGGGCAACCAGCGCGATGGAGGCTGCCAGCGCCGGCAGTCGTGCCAGATGGGGATGGCCGGAAAGTCTGGCATGGCGCGTGGTCCAGGCCAGTCCGAAACCGATCAGCAGCGCGATCAGACCGGCCGGAATTGCCACTTGCAGACTGCCCAGGGCGGCGCACAGCAGGTTCGGGTCGGCCAGGATGGAAAACCCCTTGGGCGACAGGCCGCGCAGCAGAATGGCCAGGGCGGGCGGCAGCAGGATCACGGCTGCGATCAGGAAGACGATCCCGTCCAGGAACCTCGTGGCGAGCGCGGCTCGGTCGGGCCGCGCGATCTCCGCAACCGGGGCATCAATCTCCGCCGGGCGCGTGCCGAGCGCCGAAAGGCCGAGGGTCAGGAGCAGGCAGAGCGCGATCTGCACGGCTGACAGGGCGAGCGCACGCTGGAAGTCCAGTTCGAAGGCCAGCGCCTGATAGATAGCGACCTCCAGCGTCTGGGCCGCCGGTCCGCCACCCAGCGTCAGCACGGTGGCGAAGCTGGTGAAGCATAGCAGGAAGATCAGCGCGGCGATGCCGGGCGCTTCGCGCCACAACACCGGCCAGTCGATCAGGCGGAAGATCGCACCCGGCGGCATGCCCAGCCCGGCCGCCAGCCGCCAATGGGCGGCGGGCTGCGCCTGCAAGGCCTGCAGGAAAATCCGCGCGGCCAGGGGCGCATTGAAGAAGACATGGGCGATCAGGATGCCGGTCAGGCCATACAGATAGTTGCCGCCATCCAGCCCGATCAGACCCAGCCCCTGATTCAACCAGCCGGCGCGGCCATGCACGGCGACGATGCCCAGCACGGCGACGATGACGGGCGTGACGAAGCCGATCGCCATCGCCTTGATCAGTACATCCCGGCCGGGAAACTGCCTGCGCGCCAAGGCCAGGGCCAGCGGCGCCCCCAGCGCCAGCGACAGCAGCGTCGACAGCCCGGCCTGGATCAGGCTGAACCGCAGGATCGACAGCACATAAGGGTCGAGCGGATCGAAGCCGCCCGGCCCGCCAGCCACACCCAACAACCCCATAACCGCCAGGGCATAGAGCGCGAGCAGGGCCAGCCCCGCCGCGCCTCCGGGCAGCCAGCCGGCCATTCCCGATCCGGGGCTGCCCGTCTTCACCGGGCCAGCGCCCGCAGCCATTCTTGCGTCCAGCCTTTGCGTTCGGCATCGATCCGGGCCGGATCGACCGACCGCACGGCATCGGCGGGCAGGGGCGCATCGAAGCCATCCGGCAGGCCGCCGGCCGACAGCTTGACCGGATACATCCAATTGCCGGTGGCGATCTTGTCCTGGAAGCCGTCGGTCAGCAGGAAGGCCAGAAAGCGGTCGGCCAGCTCCGGATTGGGCGCGGCTTTCAGCTTGGCCGCCGTTTCGATCTGCATCACATGGCCTTCGGCGAAGCGGGCTGCCGCGAACCGCCCGTCCTTCTCGGCAAGGCGGTGATAGGCCGGGCTGGTGGTGTAGGACAGGACCATATCCGCCTCCCCCTCCAGGAACAGCCCATAGGCTTCCGACCAATCCTTGGTGGCCGATACGATGCGCGGCGACAGTGTTTTCCAGGCCGCTTCCGCCCCCTCGCCGAACACTGATTGCATCCAGACCAGCAGCCCCATGCCGGGGGTGGAGGAGCGCGGATCCTGGATCACCACGCTTGGCCCTTTGGCATCCTCCACCAGCGCCTTCAGGCTGGTGGGCGGATTGGCCAGCGCCTCCTTGTTGTAGACAAAGGCGAAGAAGCCGTAGTCGACGGGCAGGAAGGTGGCGTCCTGCCAGCCGCCGGGCAGGTCGAGCGACGCCGTATTCTGCCCATGGGCGGCGAACAGGCCGGAGCGGGCGGCTTCCGTCGACCAGAAATGGTCCAGGCCAAGCGCGATATCGGCCTTGGTGGCCGGTCCTTCCAGTTTCAGCCGGGTCAGGATGCCGACGGAGGAATCGAGCCCGACCCAGACCAGATCGCAGGCGCATTGCGCTTCGAACGCCTGTTCGATGGCCGGACCCGGCCCCCAATCGGCGGTGAAGCTGTCATAGGTGTAGATGGTCAGAACCGGCCGGTCCTGGGCCAGGGCACCGGCGGCGGGCAGGAACATTGCGGCGGCGAGGCCGGCCAGGGTGGTCTTGCGCATCGTACTCCCTCCAATGTCTGCGATGGCGCTGGGGGGAGATGTCAGGCCGGTCCGCCTTGGCCCGAAGGGGGGGGGGGCGGAAGCCTGTCCCATCCCTACGCCGGCATGATCCGGATCAGGTTCTACGGGTTGCGCGAAGTTTTCGCGCCTCTCAGCCCGTTCACCGGTTGGCGATGCGGGCACCCCGTGGGATTTCCAATTCAGCACTAGCGCGGGCAGGAATACGGCGCAAGTACCTGTACTGCGGTTTGGGGCCACAGTTTGGGGATTGCCAGCGATCAGGCGGCGGGGCAGTTTGTGCGCGCCTCAACCCGGATGGGGAAGGATGTTGCCATGCTGAAAGCCTATCATCGCGGACCGAGCGGCCTGATCTGTTTGACCGACCCGGCCGAGGTGGGCGACGGCGCCCTTTGGATCGATCTGTTCGATCCCGTTCCTTCGGAACGCGAGGCCGTGCGCCGTCTGTTGGGGCTGGACCCGCCCACCAAGGCGGAGATGGCGGAGATCGAAGCTTCCTCCCGCCTCTATCTCGAAGATGGAGCGATGGTGATGACCGCCGGCGTCTTGGTCTATGCCGAAAGCGAACGGCCGGTCGTGACCCCGGTGACCTTCATCCTGAAGGGGGAATGTCTGGTGACACTGCGTCACCATGACCCGCTGCCCTTCCGCGCCTTCGTTCCGCGCCTGGATCGCAGCGGAAACACGGTTGGGCTGGCCGTGCTGCTGGGCCTGCTGGAAGCCGTGGTGGATCGTAGTGCCGATATCCTGGAACGGTCGATGACCGATCTGGATGAATTGACGGAGCAGGTATTTTCCAACAAGGCTGTGAACCCGCTGAAGAAATTCGACCTCAACGCGGTGCTGAAACGTATTGGTCAGGTGGGCGACCGGGTCTCGAAATTGCGGGAAAGCCTGAGCGGGTTGTCGCGGCTGATGCTGTTCCTTGCCCAGGCGATGGAGGAGGCGAAGCCGTCCAAGGACATGCGGGCCCGGCTGAAGACCCTGCAGCGCGACGTCAAATCTCTGACCGATCAGGATGGTTTCGTGACGGCGCGCATCAGCTTCCTGCTGGACGCGACATTGGGTCTGATTTCCATCGAGCAGAACGCGATCATCAAAATCTTCTCCGTCGCCGCGACGGCCTTCCTGCCGCCGACGCTGATCGCCTCCATCTACGGCATGAATTTCCACCATATGCCGGAGCTGGACTGGAAGTTAGGCTACCCTATCGCCATTGTCCTGATGCTGCTATCGGCGCTGTTGCCGCTCTGGTATTTCCGGCGGCGCGGCTGGCTATAGCTTCCGGCGCTTCGACGAGATCACCTGGCTGTTGATGCCGTTCCAGCCAAGTTCGCCGTTCAGGCGGGCATATTCGATCTTGGGGCAACGGTTCATCACCACCTTCAGCCCGGCGGCCTCGGCACGGGCTGCCGCCTCGTCATTGCGCACGCCAAGCTGCATCCACACCACCTTGGCGCCCAGGGCGATGGCGGCGTCGGTCACCGGCCCGGCCGCTTCGGAATTGCGGAAGATGTCGACCATGTCGACCGGTTCGCCGATCACTTCCAGCGACGGCATGATTTCCTCGCCCAGCAGCAATTCGCCCGCATGGCCGGGATTGACCGGAATGACGCGGAAGCCCTTGCCCTGCAGGTATTTCATCGCGAAATAGCTGGGCCGGTTCCAGTTGGTGGAGGCACCAACCATGGCGATCACCTTGGTGTCGTCCAGGATCTTACGGATATAGGCGTCGTCGTATTTGTCGTGATCGACCATCTTCAATCCATCCATTGTACCGATACCAGCCGGTCTCGATCGGCTCGCATGCGGGTTTGGCTCACTGGCCGGTCCAGACCGGTTTGCGCTTGGCCAGGAAGGCCTCGATTCCCTCGCCCGCGTCGCGGGCCAGCATGTTGTTCACCATCACTTCGGCCGTATGCATATAGGCTTGTTCCAGACCCATTTCGAGCTGGGCCTGGAAGGCTTCCTTGCCGATTTTCAGAACCAAAGGCGATTTCGATGCGATGATGGCGGCCATGCGCAGGGCTTCCGCCAGGGCCTCGCCATCAGGCGTCACCCGGTTCAGCAGGCCCGCATCGCGCATGGCCTGGGCCGAAGCCATCTCGCCCAGCAGCAGCATTTCCATCGCGGTCTTGCGCCCGACCGCGCGCGACAGCGCCACCATGGGGGTGGAGCAGAACAGGCCGATATTGACGCCGGGCGTGGCAAACCGCGCGGATTCATTGGCAACCGCCAGATCGCAGGTCGCCACCAGCTGGCATCCGGCCGCCGTGGCGATGCCATGCACGGCAGCGATCACCGGCAGGCGCAGCCGCGTGATCGTCAGCATCAGGGCCGAACAGGTGCGGAAGGTATCCTCATAGAAGGCGCGGCTCGGATTGGCACGCATCTCCTTCAGGTCGTGGCCGGCGCAGAACCCCTTGCCGGCACCCGACAGCACCACCACGCGCACCGCCGCATTCGCCTCCAGCGTGCGCAGGGCCTCGATCAGTGCCCTCATCAAATCCAGCGACAGCGCGTTATAGGCGCCGGGTCGGTTCAGCGTGACATGGGCGATCCCATCCGCATCAATGCGGCTCAGCAGGATATCCTCGCCAGTCTCGGCCATTTTCGCGGGCTCCCAGGCACGTTCCTCCGAGACATTGCTCTAGGGCCGGGCGGGCGGTGGGTCAAGCCTGCCAGCCGCCTTGCGGCGGGAAGCGGGCAGGCCGCATAATGTCGCCAGTCAGGACGGCAGGGAAGGGGCAGGCGGATGCAGCAACAGGCCAGGATCGATCGCGGCTTTCTGGACCGTATCGCGCGGGAAAGCGCGCCCTTCACTGATTATTACGGCTTCCTGGTCGAAGAATTCGGCAACGGCACCGCCCTTGTGCGCCTGCCCTATGATGCCAAGCATACCAGGCCCGGCGGCACGATCGGCGGGCCGGCCATGATGGCGCTGGCCGATTTTACCATGTGGGTGGCGGTGATGGGCGCGGTGGGGGAGGAGCC
>Ga0209066_10001626_pt1 | contig 29265 bp, 33 predicted proteins | sample All_14_2_FD_187198 | JGI IMG/M metagenome (GOLD analysis project Ga0209066, IMG submission 187198) | Freshwater microbial communities in response to fracking from Pennsylvania, USA - Allegheny Zone_MetaG_DW_15 (SPAdes) (version 2) ...
GCTGCACGGCCTGGACGGGCTACCAAGACCCGGAGCGCGGCCCGGTCATGCGAATCTCGCTCTTCGGCAAGAAGACCGGCATGGTGCGCCGCGTCATCTGGGAAATGTCCACGGGCGAAAAACTGGGTGTGAACGAGCACATCAAGATGAAGCCCATGTGCGATGAAGGCTGTGTCGACCGCGAGCACATGCTCAAGGTGTCCCGCTCGGTGGTCAATTCGGTGCCGAAAACCATCCCGTTCAAAATCAAGCAGTCGCTGGCCATGCAGAAGCGCTACGGCACCAAGCCGGAAGACATCGAGTTGATCCGCTCCAGCGATGCGTCAATCACGGAGCTGGCCAGGATCACCGGCTACAGCCGCGCGAACGTGCAGTGCATCAAGGAGTACAAGACGCTGCGGTTTGTTCCCAACACCATGGGCCTGGGAGCGCTCTGATGGGCAAGAAGATGTCCGCCTACACCCGAAAGCGCCTGGGTATCCAGAACGCCGGCACGTTCAACGGCGCCGAGTTCCTGAACACCCTGCAGCGCTGCCGGCCCTACACCGACGAACCGCTTCCCGGTAGCTGGCTCGAAGGAACGCAGGACGCCGCCGACAACGCCCGCAACCATGTGAACCGTGCGCTGGGCGCACTGGTGGGGCACAAGCTCAAGCCCGAGGAATCCGCCGAGTTCGACCTCCTGGCGCACGCCATCGGTGTCGCCCTGATCCGGTCCATCGAAATCGGCGGAGAGGATTGCCAGCCGGTCGCAGATTGCCGGGCCGGTTCCAGCGCACTGCGCAGCATTCAGACCCGCCGCGACACACAGGGCCGCTGGGCCACCACACGCCCGGAGCAACTGGCCCTTGGCGAGGCAATCTTGGTCTACGAGGCCATCTTGCAGGCCAGCAGCCCGCAGCAGATGGTTCTGGCGACTCAGGCCCGGATGAAGATTCTCGAAGCCATGCGCGAAGCAACCCACTGAAAACAAAGGAGTACCACCATGATCGAACCCGTCTACGAAGACATCCCGGCCGACCTCATCAAGACCGAAACAGACGATCAGCGCTGGCTGCACGAGCAGATCGATCGCATCGACCCACACGAAGGCGAGCAGGGCAATGACGGCGCCTACACCAGGGCACTGGAAAAGCTGGTGTTCGAGCTGCGCGAAGAAAACATGAGGCTGAAAGGTCAGATGTGACCTGCGAAGCCTGCGCCACCGCCAGCCACAACCCGACCACCGGCCGGTTTCCCGCCGACTGCAGCGACTGCAAAGCTCGAGCACTGGCCCAAGGCCGCGAACTGTTCGAAAGCAAGCGCGCCGGCATCAAGTCCCCGGAGTACGCCAAGGCCCTGAGCCAAGTCTTCGGAGAAGGCAACGAGGAAGCCGGCCATGCGCGTGTGCGCGAGTGGTCGAAGAGGATCAACCAGCACAAGAAAGGCAACGCATGACCTACCTCGCTTTCACAGTCGGCCTGTTCGCTGGCGCCTGCCTCGGCGTGGCAGCCATGGCGCTGGCGCAGATCAACAGAACGAAGGATTCAGATGCTGCCTGAATCCGCCCGCGAAGAACTCAAGCGCGCATCGGAAACGCCGACCGACCGCGACCCAGCCGCCAGGGCAAAGGCCATCGACAAGGCAATCGACCGCCTGCGCCTGCTCTACCCCAACCACTTCAAGGAGGACGACGATGAGGATCGTAGGTATCAACGAGAGGGGGATCAAGGTCGGGCAGGATCACCACAGGGCGAAGTACTCGGACAGGACGGTCGAGCTTGTGAGACGCTTGAAGGACCAGGGCATGACCTATCTGCAGATCGCGGCGAAAATGGAAATGCCGTACTGGACAGTCAGCCGCATCTGTCGGCATGAGCGCCGGGCTGAACAGCCGGCTAGATTCAAGAAGGTGGATGTATGAAAACAGTCTTCGTCGTAAAGCGCGAGTATGACCGCGCGGGGTTCCATATCGTCGGGATATTTCTCACCATGGAGGAGGCTGAAGCAGCACTCAAGAAGGACGAAGGTTTCGGGTATGGCGAAAGCCACTCTATTGCCGAGCTTGAGGTCGGGCGGTGGTTCGACATTACAGAGACTGGGGGGCAATGATGGCCGCAAGTAAGAAAGCTCAAGAGGATGGAGCCATGAACGAGAAGAAAAAGGTCGGGCGCCCGCCTGAAGCGGTGCCGAAGGACAAGGCAGCAAGCCTTTCCAAATCGGTATTCATATACGGCCTGGTTGATCCTCGAACGAAGCTGGTTCGTTATATCGGGAAAGCCTACAGACCCAAAAGCAGGTTTCGCCAGCACATGAAGCCGCGCAGCGATCAGCGCATGACAAAAGTGAAGTCGTGGGTTCTCTCTCTCGCGTCTGATGGGCTCACGCCTGAGCTTGTAATCCTTGAAGAGGCCACGGAGGCCAATTGGAGGGATTGTGAGCGGGCAGCTATTCAGAGGTTCAGAGAGACGCACCAGGACCTTCTGAATATCGCGGACGGCGGGAACGAGCCCCCCTGCGATGAGCGGACAAGAGCGGATAACGCTGCGAAGCTGAAAGACTTCACAGAACGCAATTCCGGCCTCATGGCGCTTGTTCGGTATCTGTCGGATGCTGCGCGCAGGAGAAAGGCTGCAGGGGATAGCGAAAAGTCCTGCTGGATGTACTCGCTGGTGGAATACATCAAAACCTCAGATGGATCACAGCGAGAACGGTTCAATTCCCTTGGGATGGAAAGGCTGATGTCATGAACAAAAAACCCACCAAGCGCACAGAGCGCGCAGATCGCGCGCGCACGCGATTCATCGCGGTTCTTCGGGAGAGCTGCAACGTGTCAGAGGCGGCGCGTTCTGCTGGCATTGGCCGGCGTACCGCCTACGAGTGGCGCGACGCTGATCCAAAGTTTTCCGGCGAATGGGATGAGGCTGAGCAAGAGGCAATCGACAAACTGGAGCGAGAGGCATGGCGCCGCGCTGTTGAAGGTGTTGACAAGCCGGTTGTGCATCAAGGTGCTATCACGGCAACCTATAAGGAGTACTCAGACAAGATGCTGGAGATTCTTCTGAAGGGGCATCGGCCAGAGAAGTATGCAGACAGAAGCAAGATCGAGCACTCCGGCAAGGTGGGGCTTGAGGCGCTGATCGCGGGAGGTGAGTGATGAAGCCAGTCATAAGATATTTTCCATACCCAGAGTTTCTGAGGCGCAGCGGCATGAGTGGAATCTCGTTCTATGCCTGCATTGGTTCTGATGTGGTTGGAACCGGTGACACGCCCAAAGCCGCTTACGACGCATGGCTTGCTGAGATACAGGAAAAGCTGGCTGGGTTTTTGTTGGTGACGAATGAGCGTTGACAAAGCCCGCGCCCGCATTCAGGAGTGGCGCCGAGACCCGGTGAAGTTCGTTCGCGACTGCTTCGGGGTAACGCCTGACGAGTGGCAGATCGACGCCATGTCGCACCTGGGCGGCGAGTACAACCAGGCGCGTAGGCTGTGCATGAAGGCTTGCACCGGGCCGGGGAAGTCCGCGACCCTCGCGTGGATGGGCTGGCACCGGCTGGCCTGCTTCGCTGGTAAGGGTGAGCACCCCAAGGGCGCCGCGCTTTCGATCACGGCGGGCAACCTGAAGGACAACCTGTGGGCAGAACTCAGCAAGTGGCAGCAGCGCAGCGAGTTCCTGAAGTCGGCATTCACATGGACGGCAGAGAAGATATACGCCAACGAGCACCCGGAAACGTGGTTCCTGTCTGCGCGGTCCTTCGCCAAGGATGCCAACGCGGAAGCCATCGGGAGGTCGCTGTCGGGCCTGCACAGCCAGTTCCCGTTCATCCTGCTGGACGAGACTGGTGACATGCCTGTACCAGTTGGCCGGGCCGCTGCGCAGATATTCACCGGAAACCCTGTGGACGCGGCGATCATCCAGGCGGGCAACCCGACCAGCTCCAGCGGTCTGCTCTACGAATCGTGCACCAAGTCCGAGGCTTGGGACATCATCACCATCACCGCGGACCCAGACGACCCGAAGCGAACGCCTCGGGTGAGCGTTGAGCACGCCGCTGAGATGATCCGCACCTACGGGCGGGAGAACCCATGGGTCATGGCCACCATCCTCGGGCTGTTCCCGCCGACCGGCTTCAATGCGCTGCTGGGGCCAGATGACATCGACGCTGCCGTGGCCAGGCACTACCGGCTGGACCAGATAGCCAACGCTCCGGTCGTGCTGGGTGGAGACGTGGCAAGGCAGGGCGACGACTCCAGCGCCATCGCGCGCCGGCAGGGCAGGCAGGCATTCCCCATCCGGACCCTACGCATCCCGGACACCATGCTGCTGGCGAATCAGTTCATCATGGAGATGCGGGCGCAGGAGGCTGACGGGATGCTGGTGGACGAGACTGGCGGCTACGGCGCCGGGGTGATCGACGCCATGCGCCAGCTGGGGCACGACGTCATCGGCGTGCAGTTCGGCGGCCGGGCCAACGACTACCGCTACTTCAACAAGCGCTCTGAGATGTATTTCGAGATGGCGAAGTGGGTGAAGGCTGGCGGGGCCCTGCCCGAAGACCGCGAGCTGAAGGAAGAGCTGTGCGCCACGACGTTCGTCTACCAGGGCGACAAGTTCAGGATTGCCGAGAAGGAGCTGATCAAGCAGCAGATCGGCCGCAGCCCTGACAAAGCCGACGCGCTGGCGCTGACATTTGCCATGCCGATTGCCAAGCGACTGCCTGACGGGTTTGCGAACCAGGCGGTCAAGGACTACGACCCCTACGCCTAGTGCACATACTGCCGCAGCCCGCCGATAGGCTGCGCGCATGGATCAACTGACCGTCAGGCCCTGTGCCGCCGTCGAACTGGAGCAGGCGCCCGCATTGGACGCGCTGCTGGAAGAGTACGCCGCGGAATCCATCAAGGCCGATGTCGGTCCGCACTGCCCGCAGTTTGACACCTACCGCAAGCTCGAAGACCTTGGGTTGATGCGCTTCGCTGGCGCGTGGCTGGGGCCAAAGCTGGTGGGATTTGTCGTGGTGGGTGCGGTGAACGTGCCGCACTACGCCGGGGTGATCGCCACCACCGAATCGATCTTCGTCGGATCAGAGCACCGCAAGACCGGCGCCGGCAAGCTGCTGATGGATCAGGCGGAAGACATCGCGCTCGACATGGGCGCTGTCGGCCTGTTCGTGAGTGCGCCGGCCGGTGGGCGTCTGTCCATCGTGCTGCCCCGCACGGGATACCAGCGCACCAACGAAGTGTTCTTCAAGAGGCTGGCATGAACGAGCTGGCCGAACTGCACCCCTGCCTGCCAGCCATGACGCCGCAGGCCGTGGCCGCTGTGCGTGAGCTGGAATCCCGGCAGATGGCCGGCGAGCAGGTTCCCATCCGCACCGACCACCTGATCCACGGGCACATGTACGCCCGCACGATCTGCCTTCCGGCCGGCGCCGCCCTGACCGGTGCGCTGCTGAAAGTGGCGACTGTGCTGATCGTGCACGGCACATGCACGGTGTTCACGGGCGACGACGAAATCCACCTGGCCGGGTTCAACGTCCTGCCAGGCAGTGCAGGTCGAAAGACAGCGTTCATCGCCCACACCGACACGCACATGACCATGGTCTTCCCAAGCCTCGCCAACAGCGTGACCGAGGCGGAAGACCAGTTCACCGACGAAGCAGATCTTTTGTTCTCCCGCCGCGGCGAGAACTCCATCACCATCACAGGAGAGTAACCATGTCCGGTGGAACCACAGCAGCATGGATCATGGCTGGAGCAGCAGTAGCGGGTACAGCCGCCAGCATTGACGCAGCCAAAGCAGCGAAGCACCAGCAAAAAGTCCAAGCCGAGCAGCAGGCGCTGCAGATGGCAGAGGCTTCCAAGCTTGAAGCACAGAAGCTGCAGCAGGCACAGATGCTGTCTGACCAAAGTCTGGCCGCCCAGCGCAGCGCCCAGTCGGCCAGCCTCGCACAAGCATCAAGGTCCGCCAGCGAGTCCAAGGCCCTGATGGACAAGCAGCTAAAGGCTTCCGACGAGAACATGAACCGGGCTCTGTCCAAGCGCCCGAACACCTCGCGCATCGTGGACGAGGCCGCACAGGCCGGGAAGGCCGGGGCCTCCGGCACCATGCTCACCGGGTCGCAGGGCGTTTCGCCTGACTCTCTGCAATTAGGCCGCTCAACCCTTCTGGGCGCGTGATGGCAGACACCAACCGCACCAAGATGATGCGCCGATGGTCGGCGCTGCAGAACGAGCGTTCAAGCTGGCTGTCGCACTGGAAAGAGATCAGCGACAACCTGCTTCCACGCTCCGGGCGCTTCTTCCTGTCCGACCGAAACAAGGGCGAGAAGCGGCACAACGCCATCTATGACAGCTCTGGCACCATGGCGCTGCGCATCCTTGGCGCTGGACTGATGGCAGGGGCAACCAGCCCGGCCCGCCCATGGCATAGGCTGACCACCAGCGACCCGGAGCTGGACGAATCGGCGGCCGTCAAGCAGTGGCTTTCTGACGTTCGGGATCAGCAGATCGCCATCTTCGCGCGCTCCAACACCTACCGGGCGCTGCACACCATGTACGAAGAGCTTGGCGCGTTCGGCACGGGCGCGAGCATCATCGTCCCGCACTTCAAGAACGTGATCCACCACCACGCGCAGACGGCCGGGCAGTACTGCATCGCCGAGAACGCCGAGGGCCAGGTCAACACGATCTACCGCGAAACCTCCATGAGCGTGGTGCAGTTGGTGCGCGAGTTCGGCTACCAGAAGTGCAGTGAGACCGTACGCCGCATGTTCGACGCCGGAAATCTTGATGCGTTCGTCCCGATCTATCACGCCATCGAGCCGCGTGCAGACCGCGACCTGAGCAAGCGCGACGACGTGAACATGCCGTTCCGCTCGTGCTACTTCGAAGCTGGTGGCAACGGTGACGACACCCTGCGTGAATCCGGCTACAAGGAATTCATCGCCATCTGCCCGCGCTGGGCCGTGTCCGGAGGTGATGTGTACGGCCACAGCCCGGCCATGGAAGCGCTGGGCGACATCAAGCAGCTGCAGCACGAGCAGAAGCGCAAGGCGCAGGGTATCGACTACCAGACGAACCCACCGCTGCAGGCCCCAACGTCAGCCAAGAGCGCCGGCATCAACCGGCTTCCCGGTGGAATCACCTACGTGGACCCGGCCAATCCGAACGGTGGAGTTCGCACAGCCTTCGAAACGAACCTGAACCTGAACTACCTGCTGGAAGACATCCGGGACGTGCGCGACCGCATCCGCTCCGTGTTCCATGCGGACATGTTCCTGATGATCAGCAGCGCCAACAAGAACGGCATGACCGCTACCGAGGTTGCAGAGCGCCACGAGGAAAAGCTGTTGATGATCGGCCCGACCCTGGAGCGTCTGCACAACGAGATGCTTGCTCCGCTGATCGAAATGACGTTCGCGCGCCAGATCGAGGCCGGCACAGTTCCACCTCCGCCTCCTGAGATCGAGGGCAAAGAGTTGTCCATCGAGTTCGTGTCCATGCTGGCGCAGGCTCAAAAGGCCGTGGCAACCAACAGCATCGATCGCTTTGTCGGCAACCTCGGCGCCGTGGCGCAGTACAAGCCCGACGTGCTCGACAAGTTCGACTCCGACAAGTGGGCCGACCGATACGCCGACGCGCTTGGCATCGACCCCGAGCTGATCGTGCCGGGCGAACAGGTCGCTCTGATCCGCCAGGCGCGTGCGCAACAGATGGCCCAGCAGCAGCAGAACGAGCAGGCAGCACAAGCCGCCGACGCAGCCGCCAAGCTGGGCCGCGTGAACACGTCACAACCCAACCTGCTGACAGATGCCACGGCGGCATTCAGCGGCTACAACTGAGGATTCACCATGCCCTACATGAAGAGCGGAACACCGTTCCTGTACGACGACACGACCGGCGACATCATCGGCTTGAAGGACCAGGATGGAAGCGAGAAGTCGCTGATGACGATGGACGCCGCCGGCGCAATGCAGATCGGCGGAGCTGCTCCGACTGATGAGCAGGTGGCTGCAATCAATGGGGCACTTGGGGCCGGTGGTGGCGCAAAACCACTACGCACAATTGGTCTGGGGGACAGCAACTGTTTCGGCTATGGAAATTCCCCGTGGTCCAGCTTCTATGAGTCCGCCGTGTCGAAGTCTGGAGGCAAGCTCGTTGGCGTGAAAAATGCTGGAGTGCCTGGTGAAAATTCTGATGCTATTTCAAAGCGGGTGCTTACAGATGTAATGCCTTATGCGCCTGATCTTGTTATTGTCCAGATCGGTACGAATGACAACCGTGTTGCATCGGCAATCCTCCCGTACTTGTCGAAAATCATCAACACGGTGATTGACTACTCGGAAACCTGCATAGTTCTGGTGTGCTCGACATTCCCAGCGCGAAGCGGGTCCGCCGCTGCCCTGGCGTTGCTTGAGAGTTCCCTTGTTGCCGAATACAGTTCTTCCCGTGTTCGGTTTTGTGACACAGCCGCTGCACTTTCTGTAGATGGCACCGGCGTATTACGTACTGACTATTCCAATGACGATGTTCACTTGACGACGGCTGGAGGGGATGCTGCTGGCGCGGCTATTCTTGCCTCAATTGCTGACCTTCTTGTGTCTGTAGAAGTGCCCACGACACCCACTGTATCCTCGGCTTCTACGTCGATGTTTTTGGCGAACGGAAATTTCTCCACTGACACAACAGGATGGTCCGCGGATGGAACTGGCGTCTTGACTCGTGTCACTGACCAAGATGTTTCTGGTGGAGTTCTGCGAGCAACATTTGGTGTTGGTGGTGGTGGCTTCATTCGCTACACACCCCAAGCCGGTTTCGGTGTTGCTGCGGCTCAAGGCCGCCGCATGTTTGTAAAAGGAAAAATTCGTGTTGATGGGTCCGGCGCGGAAAGCTACACCGGACAGGCAACTAACTCTGCTTGGGGGGATTGCTTTACCATATCGAACACACAAGGAACATTCAGCACAAAAAACAACTTCACCGAAATAATCGATTATGGGTGGCGTGATTTTTATGTTGAATTCGATGTGTCTCAAGCGTCTGCGTATTCGACTGCAGGGCAAATCATCGCCGCAATAGTTAGCCCAACTGGTGGCCCCGTGATTGTTGATGTAGCCGAAACATATGCCGGAGTGGTAAACATCAAAAGCAAGACCATCGAAGGCCCGCAAAGTGTCAGCGTCAGCGCAAACACGGTGCTGCTGAATCAGCGCATGACTGCGGTTGATTGCACTGGTGGGGCGCGACAAATCACACTTCCGCCTGTCGGGCTGGCAACCGGGCCGATCGTTGTCATCAAGGCCGATGGCTCGGCCAACGCTGTCACCGTAGTGCCTGTTTCCGGGACTATCAACGGCGCAGCAAGCATGGTGCTTGCTGCAACGCAGTACGCAAACGCGACTTTCTACCCTATTGGCGCGAACTGGTTTGCGGCCTAACAACCTCGACAGCACAGAAGCCATCCAGCAGTGGCTTTCACCCCGCCGTCTCTGGCGTGCGCGTTACGTGCTGACCCAGCAACGCAAGCTTTCCAAAGAACCCGCCTTGTGCGGGTTTTTGCATTCTGAACACAGGTCGTGCACATACCGCGATAGCTGTCGCAGAGACTGCCTCCGTGAGCGAATACGACCCCACCGACGTCCAGGCACAGGAAGCCGCCCGCGAGTCCCAGGACCGCGTTCGAAAGCTGACCAAGGACACCGAAGAGGCCGATTTCAAATGGCTCATGGGCAGCAAGCGCGGGCGCCGCATCGTGTGGCGTCTTCTGGAAAAAGCCGGCGTGTTCCGGTCCGTGTTCAACACCAACGCGATGGCAATGTCATTCGCGGAAGGTCACAGGAACTACGGGCTCCACGCGCTGAACCTGATCCAAGCACTGTGCCCTGAGCTGTTACCCGCTTTGATCAAGGAAAACGCAGATGAACGAAACCCTGATGACGACTGAAGCCGCAACACCAACTGAAGGCCAAGCCGCGTCGATCCCGGACACCCAAGCCGCTACCGCTGCGGTTGAAGGCGTCCAACAGCAAGCGCAGCCAGCTCAAGTCGAGCAGCAGCCCGAGGCGCCGCAACTTCCCGAGTCCTACGAGTTCACCGCCCCTGAAGGCGTCGAGCTTCACGAGGGCGCCAAGGAAGCCTATGCGGAGATCGCCAAGGACTTGAAGCTGACCCAGGAGCAGGCACAGGCGGCCTTCGAGAAGCTGGCCGCCAAAGGCCATGCAAACCAGAAGGCTCAACTTGACGCCATCACGAAGGGCTGGGCCGAGCAATCGACAGCTGACCCCGAGTTCGGCGGCGAGAAGCTGCAGGAGAACCTGGTGGTGGCCAAGAAAGCCTTGGACACCTTCGGCACTCCCGAACTGCGCGCGCTGTTCAACGAGTCCGGACTTGGCAATCACCCCGAGGTGATCCGCTTCATGGTCCGGGCAGGCAAGGCCGTCAGCGAAGACAAGTTCATCGCTGGCGGTGCATCCAGTCAGTCTCAACAGCAGGTGAATTTCTACCCTGCTTCCAAAATGAACCCTTGAAGGAGTTTCGAAAATGACCACCCTCGCAGCAACCCACCCCACCCTGTTGGATGTGAAGCAGCGCCTCGACCCGAACGGACAAGTGTCCAAGGTCATCGAGATGCTGAACCAGACCAACGAAATCCTTGACGATGCCGTCTGGATCGAAGGCAACGAACTGACCGGCCACACCACCAGCGTTCGCACCGGCATCCCTGAGCCCACCTGGCGCAAGCTGTACGGCGGCGTTCAGCCCACCAAGTCCACCAGCGTGAAGGTCCGCGAAGGTCTGGGCATGCTGGAGAACTATGCCGAGGTGGACAAGGCCCTTGCCGACCTGAATGGCAACTCTGCCGCCTGGCGCCTGTCGGAAGAATCCGCCATTGTGGAAGGCTTCGGACAGAAGGTCGCCCGCTACATGGTGTACGGCAACGAAGCCACGGAACCCGAAGGCTTCACCGGCCTGGCCCCGCGCTTCAACGACCAGTCCGCGGTGAACGGCGAGAACATCCTGACTTCCGCTGCAACGCCTGACGGAACCGACAACACGTCGCTATGGGTGGTTGGCTGGGGTCCGGACACCTGCCACATGATCTACCCGAAAGGCTCGCAAGCAGGCCTGCAGATCACAGACAAGGGTCACGTCACCATCGAGAACGTGGACGGCGCCGGTGGCCGCATGGAAGCCTACCGCACTCACTACAAGTGGGACTGCGGCATGGTGGTCCGTGACTGGCGCTACGTGGTCCGCATCAACTTCGACCTGGAAGACATCGTTGCAGATGGCGCTACCGGCCCTGTTCTGCGCGACATGCTGGCAAAAGCGATGCGCCGCATCCCGAGCCTGAACCGCTGCCGCCCGGCCATCTACATGAACCGCGATGCGCTCGACGCATTCGACCTGCAGATGAACCGCGACCCCCTGCTGTCCTTCAAGATGCAGGAAGACGCACAAGGCAAGGTGATCACCCGCTTCCGTGGCGTCCCGATTCGCCGGGTCGATCAGATCCTGAGCACCGAAGCCGGAATTTGAGCCAGAAAGGAAAACCATCATGATTATCGATACCCGCAACCAGTTCGCCGATGCAATTTCGGTCGCCGCCGCAGCTGGCACCACCACCGTCATCGGCGATGTCATCGACCTCGATCCGGCATACACCTCGCCGAACACCACCACCAACCTGGAGGGCTCGGACATGTACCTGGTCCTTCAGACGGACACGGAAGTGATCACGGGCGGCGCAGCTGGAACGATCCAGTTCTTCCTCGTGTCCGACGCTCTGGCCACGCTGGGCGCTGGTGTGGTGGCCGACTGCACCACGCATTACGCGACCGCCGCTCTGGTGACTGACGACGCCGCGCTGAACGACTCCCGGCTGAACGCTGGTGGCCTGATCTACTGCGGCAAGTTGCCCAGCGGAAGCTACGAGCGTTACCTGGGCATCCTGTGCACGGTGGCGACTACGGAAGTGACGGCCGGAAAGATCAACGCCTTCCTGACCAGCGACCCGGCGCTGTACCGCGCCTACGCTGACAACGTGGCGTAAGGGGCATCACCATGGCTGAAGAAAAGGTGATCAAGCTGGTGGCCGTCGAGCGCGGCTTCCACGCCAACCGCATGGTCGAACCCGGCCAGAGCTTCATGTTCGACTCCGTTGGCGCTGACGGAAAGGAACGCAAGCTTCCAAAGTGGGCGGCCAAGCCGGAAGAGTACAAGGCCAAGCCCAAAAAGCCCGTGGCCGGTGACCTGAAGCCCAAGGACGTGCAAGCCGCCGTCAAGCAGAAAGCTGCCGCGTTTTCCGGCGAACAGGCCTGAGTTTTTCGCAGAGCCAGAGACTTGCAGGGGCCGCGTGCCCCTGCTTTTTTTGAGAGGGACGATCAATGGCCTCGGAAGTTGAAGTTTGCAATCTGGCACTGGCGCACCTGGGTGATGACGCCACCGTGGCCAGCATCGACCCGCCAGAGGGTTCACCGCAGGCTGAACACTGCGCGCGGTTCTACCCCATCGCCCGTGACGCCCTGCTGGAAATGCACCCGTGGAGTTTCGCCACACGGAGAATCCAGCTTGCCGAACTTGATGTGTCGTCGTGGTCGTGGGACTACGCCTACGCCTACCCGGCGTCGTGCGTGAAGATTCTTTCGGTGCTTCCGTACCAATCGGGATCTGACGATGAAACGCAGCCCTACGAGACCGAGACCGCAGCCGATGGTTCGCTGATCATCCTGACCAACACCGAATTGGCAACCTGCCGATTCACCATGCGCGTGACCGACACGAACCGGTTCCCGCCGCTGGTGGTGGACGCGCTGGCCAGGCTGCTGGCGTCCTACCTTGGTGGACCGGTGGTAAAGGGTGAGGCCGGTCGCAAGGCATCGCTGGACCAGTTCAATGCCTTCAACCTGTCGGCATCCCGTGCCATGATTTCAGACGCGAATCAACGCGATGTGAAGCCGGACCACACGCCAGCCTGGATCGGGAATCGCTGATGGCCAGCGTCCGCACCTTTCAACGCTCGTTTGCCGGTGGTGAGGTCACGCCGGAGCTGTTCGGGCGCATTGACGATGCCAAGTTTCAGGCCGGTCTCGCGCTGTGCCGCAATTTCATCACCAAGCCCCACGGTCCCGCCGAGAACCGGGCTGGATTCGCTTTCGTGCGCGAGGTCAAGGACTCGACCAAGCAGGTGAAGCTGATCCCGTTCACGTTCTCAACCACGCAGACCATGGTGCTGGAGTTCGGCGACCAGTATGTGCGCTTCCACACACAAGGAGCCACGCTGCTTGCGGGAACGCCTGCCGCGTACTTGGCCACGAAGACAGTGTCGGCAGTCGATACCGGGACCGAGACCCTGACCAGCGTGGCCCACGGCTACGCCGACGCCACGCCGGTTCGCTTTGAGAGCACAGGAACCATCCCTGCTGGGCTGTCTGCCACGACGACCTATTACGTGGTGAGCGCCGCGGCCGACACGCTGAAGGTGTCCGCTACGGTTGGAGGTGCTGCCGTCAACCTGACCAGCGCAGGGTCTGGCGTCATCACATTCGGCCGCTACTACGAAGTCGGCGACCTGGTGGCCAGCGGCGGGACGAATTACTACTGCACCACTGCGCATGCCCAGGAGACACCGCCGAGCGCGTCATTCTGGTATCCGCTGCCATCGGCCGCCTACGAAATCCCAACGCCTTACCTCGAAGCCGACCTGTTTGACCTGCATTACGTGCAGTCTGCCGACGTTCTGACCATCGTTCACCCGAACTACGCGCCGCGCGAACTCCGAAGGCTTGGGGCGACCAGCTGGGCATTGACGGTGATCACGTTCTCCGCCCCCATTGCGGCACCCACTGGCGTCACGGTGGTGGCCAGCGGACACACGGCCGACAAGTACAACTACACCTATGTCGTGACAGCACTCGACACGGATGGGACTGGTGAATCCGTTTCATCGTCCGAGGTGACGGATGCTGGAAACCTGTTCGAAACTGGCGGCATCGTCACGATTTCATGGTCTGCCGTCACTGGGGCCAGCCGGTACAACGTCTACAAGCTGTCCGGTGGGTTGTTCGGGTACATCGGGCAGACGACGAATCTGAGCATCGTTGACGACAACATCGCAGGTGATCTTTCAAAGACGCCACCGCTGTACGAAACGGTGTTCAACAGCGCCGACAACTACCCAGCGGCCGTGAGCTACTACGAGCAGCGCAGGGCCTTCGCCGGGACCATCATCAAGCCGCAAAACGTCTGGATGACCAAGAGCGGCACCGAGTCGAACATGAGCTATTCATTCCCGATCCGGGATGACGAGCGCATCAGCTTCCGCATCGCTGCCAGGGAGGCCAACACGGTTCGCCACATCGTGCCAATGGGGCAACTCTTGCTGCTGACCAGCTCGGCCGAATGGCGCGTCACGTCCCAGAACTCCGATGCGATCACGCCGACCACCATCAACGTGGTGCCGCAGAGCTACGTCGGGGCGTCCAACGTGCAGCCCCAGATCGTGAACAACACCGCGATCTACTGCGCCGCCCGGGGCGGTCACGTCCGTGAGCTGGCCTACAACTGGCAGGCAAGCGGCTTCCTGACCGGCGACCTGTCCCTGAGAGCCCCGCACCTGTTCGACGGCTTCGAGATTCGTGACATGGCCTATGCCAAGGCGCCCATCCCGCTGGTGTGGTTCGTGTCGAGCTCCGGGAAGCTGATCGGCCTGACCTACGTTCCAGAGCAGCAGGTTGGAGCATGGCACCAGCACGACACCGATGGCGTGTTCGAATCCTGTGCAGTGGTTGCCGAGGGTCAGGAGGATGTGCTTTACGTGGTTGTCCAGCGAACCATCGACGGCAACAGTGTTCGGTATGTCGAGCGCATGGCAACCCGTGCGATTTCAGACCAGGCTGATGCGTTCTTTGTGGACTGCGGGGCGACCTATGACGGCGTGCCTGCCGACCAGATCACTGGCCTGACGTGGCTTGAAGGGGAAACCGTGTCCATCCTGGCAGATGGTGCGGTACACCCTCAGAGGGTTGTGACGGGTGGAGCGGTCACGCTGGACGTTGAGGCCAGTAAGGTACAGATCGGCCTGCCCATCGTGGCCGACCTGCAGACACTGCCGTTTGCAGCGCAGATCGACAACGGCTTTGGACAGGGCCGGGTGAAGAACGTCAACAAGGCCTGGCTCCGGGTTTTCCAGTCGTCAGGCATATTCGTCGGGCCGAACGCCGACAAACTGACGGAGGCCAAACAGCGGTCTACCGAGGCTTACGGCTCTCCGCCTGCTTTGAAGTCGGCTGAAGTGCCCGTGGCCATCACGCCGGCATGGGCCGATTCCGGGCAGGTTTTCATCCGGCAGGCCGACCCTTTGCCGCTGACGGTGGTTTCCCTGACGCTGGAGGTCGAAGTGGGCGGCTGATCGTCGTGCACATATCCGGCCAGCCGGTCGGTACCTTCAGCCCATGGCCATCATCATGGGTTCGCCCTACACGCCGAACTACGCTTCGTTCTCCGCGCCGGCCGCTGCTCCTGCGTCCACGGGCATGTCGGCGTCCACCTTCGGCGGGTGGGCTCAGATGTTCGGCGTCCTGGCGTCTGCCTGGGGCGCGAAGATCAGCGCCAAGAACAACGCCCAGAACTTCAAGTTCCAGGGCGATATGTCGATGCTCAACGCGCGTTCCTCTGCGCAGATGGGCTCGATCAACGCCAACTACACCGCCAAGGCAACCCTTCTGGGGGCCAGCTATGCCGAAGCCATGGCGCGCATTCAGGGCGATGTGGTCCGCCAGACGGCCAAGGTGAACGCGCAGATTGCCGAGATGGGCGCAGAGTCGGTGCTGGCTCAAGGTGATCAACAGGTCGCCAGCCTGACACTGAAGGCCGGTCAGATGAAGGGCGCACAGCGCGCCGCCATGGCCGCCAACGGCATTGATCTGGGTGAAGGCAACGCGGTTGACGTGCAAGCCTCGACCGAGATCATGAAAGAGATCGACAAGAACCAGATCACGTCCAACGCGATCCGGTCCGCCTGGGGCTACCGAACCCAAGGGGTCGCGGCGCAGATAGAAGGCAACACCCAGGCCGTGAACATCGAGATTCGCGGGCGCAACGAGGCCGCGGGCATCCGGACGCAGGGTGCGCAGGACCTGTTCCAGATCCAGACCAGGGCCGCCAGCGATGAATTCGCCTTCCGTTCAACCGGAAACGCCAGTTACGCGGCATCCAACGCGATCAGCCCCGACCGTGCGTTCGCCGGGTCGCTGGTTTCCGGCGCCATGGGTGTGGCTGACACTTGGTACAAGCGGAGCAAGGTGAGCTGATGAGAGTCCCGACCTACGACAACCTGCAGGTTGGTGCGAACACGCTGCCGACGCCATCCTTCCGCCCGGCTGTGGTCGAAGGTGCACCCGCCCGGCCTGCCCGCCTGAACCTGGACAGCGCTCCAGTCAAGGGGGTGAACACGCCCGACATCGCCGGCAAGGAACTGCAGGGCCTGGGCGACAACATGCAGCGTCTGGGCCAGCAAATGGCCTCCTACCAGATCGAAGCCGAGAAGGAAGTGGCCCAGGTCCGGGTCGATGATGCGCTGAACAAGGCGAAGGAAACCGCGCTTCGACTGACACACGACAAGGATGCCGGGTATCTGAACATCAAGGGCATCAACGCCTTGGAGAGGCCAGACGGCCGCGCTCTGGAAGACGAATACACCGAGAACCTGACGAAGGAAATCCAGACCATCGGTGAAGGCCTGGGGACAGACCTGCAGAGGAAGCTGTTTTCTCAGAAGGCATCCGAGCTGGCGACGAACTTCCGCGCCGGGATCATGAAGCACTCGTCTGGCGAGTACCAGACCTACCAGCTTTCGGTCGCTGAAGGCGTTCAAGCCACGGCCTTGAACGAGATCGGCCTGAACTACAGCAACCCGCAGGTGGTTGGCGAAGCGGTGGACCGCATCAAGGCAAACGTGTACCGCCAGGCGCAGCTGACCGGAAAGTCTGCAGAGTGGCAGGAGGCCAAGGCCCGGCAGATGATCAGCGGCGCGCACAAGGTCGCTCTGGCCTCGGCGCTTGACAAGAACGATGTGGAATACGCGCAGGGCTATCTTGCGAAGTTTTCCGATGACATGGAGGCCGACGACATGCTCCATGTTCGCGGCCTGATCACCAAGGAGATGACCGCCCGTGTCGGCCTGACCGTGGCCGCCGAGGTGGTGCGGAAGGTGGAGCCAGCCGTCAACCCGACCGACTCCGAGCGAGCGTTCAACATCCTGATCGGCACCGAGTCAAACGGCAAGCAGTTCGGCAAGGACGGAAATCCACTGACCAGCAGCGCTGGCGCCATCGGCATTGCCCAGGTGATGCCAGGCACAGGTCCAGAGGCTGCGAAGCTGGCCGGCATGAAGTGGGACGAAACCAGGTACCGCAACGACCCGGCGTACAACCGGGCCTTGGGTCAGGCGTATTTCGAGCGCCAGTTGCAGGACAACGGCGGGGACTTGGGCAAGGCTTTTGCGGCCTACAACGCCGGGCCAGGACGCCTGCGCGAAGCCGTCGCCAAGAGCCGGAAAGAGGGCGGCGACTGGCTCGACCATGTGCCAGCTGAAACGCAGGCCTACGTCGCCAAGAACATGCGCGAGTACGAGGCCGGCATGGGCAAGCCCAAGGCCCCTACGTTTGACGACATCGACAACAACCTGCGCGCCGACCCGCGGCTGAAGAACAGCCCCGAGGCGTACAAGATCGCCCGGGCCGACGCTGAGCGCCAGTTCAACGACGCCAAGAAGGCCAAGACCCAGCGCGACGACGAGGCGGTCAACACCGCTTTGGAGGCTGTCGAGAAGAACGGCGGCAGCTACGCCACGCTGCCACTGGCCCTGCGCAACGCCATCCCGGCCGACAAGCGCGACACGGTGATGACCTTCGCCGACAAGGTAGCCAAGGGTGCCGAGATCAAGACCGACCCGAACGCCTACTACGCGCTGGCTCTCATGGCCGCAGACCAGCCCGAGCTGTTCGCTCGCATGGACCTTCGGGGCCAGTTCGACAAGCTGGCGCCAGCCGAGCGCAAGCACTTCATGGACCTGCAGGCCAAGGCCGGAAAAGGTGACGGACAGGACATCGCCACCGCCACCCAGCAGACCAGCGCCATGGCGCAGGCCATGGGACTGAAGGGCGAGAAGGCCGGGGTATTCCACCAGCAGGCCGACATTGCCCTGCTGCAGGCCCAGAAGGAAAAAGGCAAGGCCCTGAACCAGGAAGAGCGACAGAAGGTGCTCGACCAGCTGGTGATCAAGGGCGACATCGCAGGCAAGTGGTCCAACGGCTACGCATTCGAGGCGCGCGCATCTGGCCGGGACTTCAAGCCAGAGTTCAGCGACGACGACCGGCGCAAGGCCACAAACGCACTGGTGCGGGCTGGCAACGCCAAGCCAACAGACGCAGAGATTGAAGACACCATCCGCAGGGCCTACGGCATCAAGCCAGCCCAGAGCGGAGCAACCGGGGCTTTCTGATGGATCAATTCGACGCTGCCGCCCGGCAGGTGGTCGGGGGCGACGACGCATTCGACCAGGCCGCTGGAAGTGTGGTGGACGACGGCCGCACCAAGCTGCGCGCCTCGCTCTACTCCGGCCTGATGGAAAACCCCGACCAGGCGGCGCGGGCGCAAGCCATCGGCAAGCAGGCGGGACTACCGCGTGACGTGGTGCAGCGGAACCTGCCCGAGGTTGAACGTGGTCTGAGGTTCGAAGCCGTCACCGCTGCGGTTGATGAAGCGCCCACCCTGTCGCGCTGGCTGTCTGAGCAGGACAACGCGGCCATCTCGCACGACAACATCGAGAACATGGGGCAGATCGAGCGCAAGCTGCGCCAGTTCGGGGGTGGCTTCGGTGAAGCGGTCGGCATGTCGGCATCCGGTACCGGCGTGCTGGCCGACGTGATGCAGCGCACGGTGATCAACGACTTTGCCTCCATCTTCCTGCCTGAGCCTCAACGTGGACCCATGGGTCTGGAGCCGCAGAAGCCGACCATTGAATCATTGGCTGGACCTCTGATCGGTGAAGGCTGGCGCGAGGCCGGCGGCGCGGTGAAGGACTTCGCTCGCAACGACGTGGCTGGTGCGGGTGAAAAAACCTTCGCCGATCAGGTGGCCGGCGGCCTGGGGCAGGTGGTTGGGCAGATCGCCCTGTTGCCACTGGCGCGCGGGATGGGCCTGTACGCCCAGGGCGCGGACGTGATGAACGAGAAGATCGTTCCCGACATGGCCGACCAGCGCATGAAAGACCTTGCGATCCTTGGCGGGGCGGCCGTCACTGGCGTCACAGAGGCATGGGCGCTGGACAAGCTGCTGGGCCCGATGGCCGTACCGGTGAAGAACCAGATCGGCGCCGCGCTCGCGCGCATCGGCATCGCATCTGCGGCAGAGGGCGGGCAGGAGTTCAGCGAGAACGTGCTGCAAGACACCATCCGCAAGGCCCTGACGAACCGGGACGCCGAGATCAACCTGGGCCAGTCCATCGAAGAAGGCGGGGTCGGTGCTGCAGTGGGTGGCATCGTGCGCACCATCGTGGAATCCGCGCTGCACATCCGCGCCCGCGGTGGACGCAAAGCCGAGCAGGCCGAGCAGGGCGCTCAAACCATCGCCGAACTGTCCGACCTGGCCAAGGCCGACAAGGTGCTGCAGCGCAACCCGGACGCCTTCGAGGCGTTCATCAAGCAGGCCGCCGAAGACGGCCCGGTGCCCACGGTCTACATCGACGCGCAGACCCTCATGCAGTCCGGTGTGGTCGACCAGATCGCCAACGTGTCCGCATCCGTGGCCGAGCAACTGGAAACCGCTGTCGCAACCGGTGGGCAGATCGCCATCCCTGTGGAAGAGTTCGCCGCGCGCATCGCGCCAACCGAGTTCGCCCAGGGCTTGCTGGACCACATCCGGACCGAGCCCGATGGCTTCACCCGGGCCGAGGCGCAGCAGTACATGCAATCTCAGGCTGAAGAACTGCAGGCTGATGTCGAGCGCACCCTGACCGAAAAGCAGGGTGACGCCACGTTCCAGCAGTCGCAGGACGCGGTGAAGGCGGCGATTCAGACCGAGCTGGACACGCTGGGCCGGTTCACGCCGGAGAAGAACGAGGCCGACGCCACCCTGTTTGCCAGCTACTACGCGGTGCGCGCGGCCCAGCTGGGCGTGACGCCGGAGCAGTTCTACGAACAGCGCCGGGTGCGGTTTGCTGCGCAGTCGATTGCGGGGCAGCAGTTCGATCAGGCTGCTACAGTTGAAGGCATGCCGGAAAACCAAGCGCCCGGCCCACAAGGTGACGCGCAGCAGGGCGCTACTCAGGGTAATGCCGTCACAGCAGAGCAAGAAGAAGCCAATCAACCGGCAGATGGCTTCACACGTCTATACCACGCAGGATCAGACCCGGTAAAAGGCGGATATTTCAAAGAGGTTCCATCTGGCGGCGTGTTCGATGGGATGTTTTCTCTGCGTGGCCGATGGGGGAACTACGGTACAGGCGCAAAGTATTTCGCGGACGTTGCTGAAGACAAGGTTCTTACCCAGCACGACCTTGACTATGAAATCGACTATGACAAGGCATCGGCAGCACTTCGCAATGTCATGCCATGGGTTGAAGAACAAGACTTCGATACAGCGTGGAGTGCCGTAATTGAAGAAAAGGCCGACCGCATCGATGAAGATGACTTGTTGCGGATCATGCAGGAAAGCGATATTGGTGCTGCAAAGTGGGAAGCTCAGCGCAGGCGCGGCATGGTTGCGAAAGCACTTGGATATCAAGCTGTTGAAATGGACGACGAAAACGGGACTTCAATCCTGATCGTTTCCGGAACACCTCTGACCCGCGTTATCCAGAATGACGAATCCGCGCCGGATACTGACGGCGCGTACAACCAAGGCGCGCGCGGCGCGTTCTCCCCCGAGTCGCTGACCATCACCCTGCTGAAGGGCGCAGATTTGAGCAGCGCTTTGCACGAAGGTGCCCATTTCTTCTTCGAGAACGACATCGCCCTGGCCGCCGAGCTGGTGGCCCAGCAAGACGCCGCCCTGACCGAAGGCGAACGCCAGATCGTGGCCGACGTGTCAGCCCTGATGAGCTTCCACGGCATCACCGGAACGGTGCAGGAGCAACTGGCGCAGTGGTACATGATGGACTTCGAACAGAAGCGGGTTGCCCACGAACGCACCGCCGAGAGCTTCGAGAAGTACCTGTTTGAAGGCACCGCACCGAGCCTTGAGCTGGCCCCGTACTTCCAGAAATTTCGCGCCTGGATGCTGTCGGTCTACAAGAGCCTGAAGCAGTTCCTGGCCCAGAACCCCGAGGCGGGCAAGCTGGACGACACGGTGCGCCAGGTGTTCGACCGAATGCTGGCTACCAGCGAGCAGATCAAGCTGGCCGAACAGGGTAGGTCCATGCTGCCGCTGTTCGCCACGCTGGAAGAGTCCGGCATGACGGTGGGAGAGTTCGCCGCCTACCAGGCGAACGGCAACCAGCCCACGGCCGACGCCATTGACGAGCTTCAGGCAAAGGGCTTGCGTGATATGCAGTGGCTGCGCAACGCCCGGGGCCGGGAACTCAAGCGGCTGCAGAAGCAGGCCGCAGTGTTGCGCTCAGAGGCTCGCATTGACGCGCGCCGCGAGGTCATGAGCCAGCCGGTGTACAAGGCGTGGCAGTTCCTGACGGCCAAGGAAGTCGATGGTGGTCCAGCAGTCGGCAATCTGGATGCCGCCGCGCTGCAAGACATGGGCTTCACCACCGAAGAAACCCAGCGCCTGCGCGACTTCAAGATGGTCCGAACGGAAGGGGGCATGCACCCCGACGCGGTGGCCGAAGCATCCGACTTCACCAGTGGAGACGAAATGGTGCGCGCGCTGATCGCAGCCGAGAAACCAACCGAGGCCATCGAAGCCCTGACCGACAAGCTGATGATCGAGCGCCACGGCGAACTCTCCACGCCCGAGGCCATCGAGCAGGCGGCAGACGCTGCGATCCACAACGCCGCACGGGCGCGGATGATCGCCACGGAATACAACGCCATGGCGCGCACGCTGGAATCCACGCAGCAGACCGGGACCGACCGCCGAGGCAGGCCCATCATGCGGCAGATTCTCCCGGATGCCGCCCGCGCCTTCGCCCGCAACGTGATCGCCCGCCTGAAGGTGCGAGACGTGAAGCCCAGCCAGTACGCCAATGCTGCCAGCCGGGCCGGCCAGAACGCCATGCGCGCCCAGAAGGCTGGCGACATGGGAACGGCAGCAGCCGAGAAGCGCAACCAACTGCTTCAGACCATCGCCACGCGCGAGGCGCACAACGCCCGCGAGGAAATCGACCGGGGCGTGGGCTACCTGCGCAAATTCGAGAAGTCCGGGGTCCGCAAGTCGCTGGACTTCGGCTACGTGGACCAGATCGACGCCCTGCTGGAGCGGTTCGACCTGAAGAAGTCCGCCAGCCTGAAAGACATCGACAAGCGCCAGAGCCTGGCCGCGTGGATCACCGCGCAGCGCGAGGCCGGCATGGAGCCGGAAATCTCCGAGCGGCTGGAAAACGAAGCCTTCCGCACGTCCTACAAGGACCTGACGGTCGAAGAATTCCGGGGTGTGGTCGAGGCCGTGAAGCAGATCGAGCACCTGGGGCGACTGAAGCGCAAGCTGCTGACCGCCAAGGACGCGCGGGAGTTCCGCGAGCGCGCCGACGAAGCCACGGCAACCATCATCGAAAACGGCGGCGAGGCCCGACCGCTGGAGCTTGAAGGCGAGCGCGGCGTCAAGCCGTGGCTGGAAGGTCTGCAGGCCGGGCACCGCAAGTTGGCCAGCCTGTTGCGCCAGATGGACGGTGGAAAAGACGGCGGTGTGATGTGGGAGCTTCTGGGCCGGTCGATGAACGAGCGCGCCACGATGGAGGCCGTCGCCAACGAGCGAGCGACCATGGCGCTGACGGAGATTTTCAAGCCGGTGCTGGCGCTCAAGGGCGGGCTCAATGGCGACCTGAAGTCGATCCCGGAGATCAAGAACAGCCTGACCCGCGGCGGTCGCCTGTCCGTGGCACTGAACTGGGGCAACGAGGCGAACCGGCAGCGGATCATGGACGGCGACCAGTGGACCGACGCACAGGTGAAGGCAATCCTGCGAACGCTCACCCCGGTAGAAGCCCAGTTCGTGAACCAGGTCTGGGAGCACATCGACACGTACTGGCCCGACGTGGCGGCCAAAGAGAAGCGCATGATGGGCAAAGAACCAGAAAAGGTGCTGGCGCAGCCGTTCGACATGGTGCTGGCCGACGGGTCCGTGGCGCAGATGCGCGGCGGCTACTACCCGCTGAAGTACGACGCCGCCCGCGATGACCGAGCCGAGAAACACGATGCGGTCGAGGTGGCCAAAGACATGATGCGCGGAGCATTCACCCGCGCGACCACCCGCCGGGGCCATACCAAGGCGCGCGCCGAGCAGGTCAAGCGCCCGGTGAGAAAGAGCCTGGACGTGATCACCCAGCACGTCACGCAAGTCACCCACGATCTGGCCTGGCACGAATGGCTGGTGGACGCCAACCGCGTGGTGGACGACTCCAAGATCAACCAGGCGATCCGGGACTTCTACGGGCCGGCCGTGATCCGCACCATCAAGGACAACATCGCGGCAATCGCAACGGCCGATGTGGTTCCTCAAACCCAGATCGACAAGGCCATGCTGTACCTGCGGTCGAACATCTCCCGTTCGACCATGGGCTGGTCGCTGACCACCGCCTTCCTGCAGCCGTTCGGCCTGACCCAATCCATGGTCCGCATCGGCCCGAAGCACGTCCTTCGCGGAATGGCTCGGTGGGCTGGAGACATGGCCCGGTTCCAGTCTGGAACGGCATGGGTCTACGAACGCTCAGACTTCATGCGCCTGCGCGACAAGACATTCAACCGGGAGCTGAACGAGATCAACGGGCGCATCAACCAGGGAAAGTCCACCGCGCGCCAGATTTACGACGCCTCGCTGTTCGTTTTCATGCAGAAGATGCAGAAGGTGGCCGACATCCCGACATGGATCGGGCAGTACGAGAAGGCCATGGAGCAGGGGGCGGACGAAGCCACGGCCATTGCTCAGGCCGATCAGGCGGTGCTCGACTCTCAGGGTGGTGGACAGACCAAAGACATGGCCGAGCTGCAGCGCAAGCACCCCATGCTGTCGATGTTCTACAGCTACTTCAACGTCACGTACAACCTGGCCGCCGAGTCCACGGCAAAGACCGACTTCAAGAGCCCGATGGCGGTTGCCGGGTGGCTGTCCGACATGGCGCTTCTGATGATCGTTCCGGCGCTTGGCCCTGCCATCGTGCTGGAGCTGCTGCGCGGTGGCGGTGACGACGAACCCGAAGAGTGGGCGAAGAAACTGCTGGAATGGCAGTCCACCTACCTGCTGGGGACCATGCTTGGTCTTCGGGAGTTGAGCGGTGTTGCGGCTGGGTTCGACTACACCGGCCCGCCGGTTGGCCGCGTGATCGGCGACATCGGCAAGGCCGGGACGCAGGTTGTCCAGGGTGAGGCAGACGAAGCGCTGGGCCTGTCCGTGGTCCGTCTGTTCGGCTCGGCACTCGGAATCCCAACGGTGCAGCTGGTCCGTTCGTGGCGCGGGTGGAATGCCTGGTCAGAAGGCGATGCCCCGGCGACTGCTGTTTTGCTTGGCCCGCCACCCCCCTGAAGGTGCACATACCAGCCCATGCGGCCGGTAGCCTGCGGCATCTTCTGAGGGTTTCCGATCATGACCATTTCCAGTACGGTCCGAAAGGCCGGCCCTTTTGCAGGGAACGACGTAACGACTGCGTTTCCATTCACCTTCAAGGTGTTCTCGGCGGCCGACGTGCTGGTAATCCGCGCTGACGCCAATATGGCGGAGTACACCCTTGAACTGACCACCGACTACACCGTCAGTCTGAACGCAAACCAGAATACCAGCCCTGGCGGAACGGTGACAAAAAACACCGCCCTTGCCACCGGGGATTCACTGGTCATAACCTCAACGGTTGGAGACCTTCAGCCGGTTGATCTGACCAACGGCGGTGGGTTCTATCCTGACGTGATCAACGCTGCTCTTGACAGGGCAACGATCCAGATCCAACAGCTTTCCGAAAAGGTCGATCGATCAATCAAGGTCACGATCACATCCGACCTGACGCCTGACGAATTCGTGACGGAGCTTCAGCAGGGCGCGTCTGAGGCCTCTGCATCGGCGGCCTCTGCTGCAGATTCTGCTGCGCTTGCTGCGACGTTTGTTCCTGCTGGTTACGCTCAGCTGGCGGGTGCTGATTTCACGGGGCCGGTCACTGTCGCGACGACGCTTGATGTCACCGGTGCGGCTTCTGTTGTCGGCCTTCTGACTGCTGGTGGTGGTGTCGAGGTTCCCGCTCTTGCATCCGGATCCAAGGCTGGACAGGTTCAGGAGGTTGCTCCGCCCGGCCTTCTGGCGTTCTTTGCTCGCGACACGGCGCCTGCTGGATGGCTCAAGGCCAACGGTGCAGCTGTATCGCGTACCACTTACGCAGCCCTGTTCGCTGCCATTGGCACTGTCCACGGCGCCGGCGATGGGTCAACAACATTCAACTTGCCAGATCGACGTGGTGAATTTCTGCGTGGCTGGGATGATGGTCGTGGCGTGGATGCTGGGCGTGTTTTTGGCTCTGCGCAGTCATCGCAAAACCTTGCACACACCCACGGAGTGACCAACAGCGGAACAGGCGCCACGGTTGCCGGTGCAACCCAGTGGGTTGGTGGCACGCCATCCGGCTCTCACACCATCACCAGCTCATCCAGCGGAGGCACAGAGGCCAGGCCTCGCAACATGGCCGATCTGGTCTGCATCAAGTACTGAGGTCGCACATGACGCAAAAACAAGTCTCACAACTCGACGCTTCTGGCCACTTCGTAGGCCTGACGTCGGCAGATGAATCACCGCTTGAGCCTGGTGTGTGGCTGCTTCCGGCAGGCACCATTGAATTCATTCCACCAGCCATCCCTCCAGACTCCGTTGCCAGGTGGGACGGATCTCGATTCGTGATTGAGGCCGTCGAGCGTGAGGCCGATCTACCGGTAGTGCCTCCGTCTCCTGCCGAGCTGCAAGCCCAGTACACCGCCTTGCTGGACGTGCACCTCGACTCCACCGCTCAGGCCCGCGGCTTCGACAACCGCATCACATGCGCCATGCGTGCCGGCTATCCGGGACCTTTCCAAGCCGATGGCGCGGCATTCGGTCAGTGGATGGACGCCTGCTATCTCGCTGGGCGCCAGGTGATGGCAGACGTGATGGCTGGCGCCCGCCCCATGCCAACGCCAGAGGAATTTCTAGCCGAACTGCCGCCGATGGTCTGGCCGGAGGGCCCGATGTGAACGAAGACCCGAGCGCCTTCATGTCCGCGTTGGCCGCCGTTGGCGCCTTCCTCATCAAGATACTGAACAGTCACTTTTTCATCGGCCTGATCGGCGCCATGGTGTCGCTGCGCGGAGTGCCTGGGGCGACGTGGCCGACTCGCCTGCTCAACGCCCTGAGCGGGATGGTGATTTCCGGCATCGGCACCCCGGGCCTTGCCGAGTGGATGCAGATCGACTCGGTGTCCCAGATGGCGGTCCTGGCGTTCGCCCTCGGCCTGTTCGGCCTGAACCTTGTTGATGAGGTAAGAACCCGCACGGTCGAGCTGATCCGCACCACCAAGCTGTCGGACTTCTTCCCCGGAAAGAAGGGTGACTGACCATGCTTACACCAACCATGCAGATGATCAGCGTGCTATCCAGCATGTTCGTGGTCGCGGTACTGGTCGCTGTGATCATGCGCAACGACATCAAGGAAGGCGTTGTCATCAAGATCGGCCTGATTTTCGTGTGCATGTCGCTGCTGGCCTCCCTGTTTCTTTCGATGCAGGAGCACGCGCCCGCTCAGGGCTGGGTTAACGCCGGGCTGTCGCTTCGCGTGGGTCTTGCCATCACCTGCGCCGGCATAGTCTGGCGCGCCCATTTGTTGGGCAACCTGCGCCGCAGCCGGGAAGGCAGCAGCAAGAAAGCAGCCCGGATCGTTGACGACCTGTCCGACATGCTGAAAAGCGACTGGGCCGACCTGGACGATAAGCCATGACAGCACCGACCAGCTTTGACGAATGCTTCCGCGTTCTGCTTGGCACCGAGGGCGGCTATGTTGACCACCCGGAAGACCCAGGTGGCGCCACCCGCTGGGGAGTCACGGAGCGCGTGGCGCGCGCGGCCGGCTATGTCGGCGACATGCGCGAGTTCCCGGAGTCCGAGGCCAAACGGATCTACCACCGCCAGTACTGGGCGCCGGCCCGAACTGATGAACTTCCTCCAGCAATCCGCCATGCCGTGTTCGATGCCGCCGTCAACAGCGGTGTGGCGCAGTCCGCCAAGTGGCTGCAGCGTGCCATCGGAGCCAAGGACGACGGCGTGATCGGGTCGCAGACCATCATGATGGCGCGCGCATCGACGTCTGATTTCGTGCTGCGCCGAATGCTGTCGCAGCGCCTGCGCTTCATGACCGACCTGAAGACCTGGCCGCACTTCTCGCGCGGCTGGGCCCGGCGCATCGCCGACATGCTGGAGGGCTGACATGGGGCCCGTCCTGCACTACACCGAAGGCTACCGCTACCAGACCGAGGCCGACTTCGAGTGGCCGACTGGCATCAAGCCCGTCAAGCAGGGCGGGAACCGGTTCGTCACCCTGCGGGAAGACGGCCTGCTGTACATCGCGGCCGGCTACGCATGGGACGGCGCCAGCGGCCCGGCCATCAACACCAAGAGCTTCGTTCGCGCGAGCCTGGTGCATGACGCGCTGTACCAGTTGATCAGGCTCGGCGTGGTGGCCACCGATGACCGCGTGATCGCCGACCGCCTGCTGCGAGACATTCTGATCAAAGACGGCGCGCGCTGGGAAGTCGTGCGTGCGCAGTGGGTCTACGCCGCTGTGCGCTGGTTCGGCGGCACCTACATGCAGATGCACGACACATCCGTGCTGACCGCGCCATGACCAGAGCCATCACCCTGCTGGTGTTCTTGCTGCTGGTCGCCTCGCTTGCGCTGGCCCAGGATCCGCGCTACTGCGGCCCGCCGACCCGGGACGCTGACGGCACCATTCTGCGCTCGCGCGCCGTGCTGCGCGAGTTCCAGCGCATCTACCCGTGCCCCGCCAACGGCCAGCCGGCCGGATCCTGCCCCGGTTGGTACAAGGATCACATCGTGCCGCTCGTGTGCGGCGGCTGCGACAGCCTGGAGAACCTGCAATGGCTCCCGGCCGACCTCAAGACCTGCCGTGGCGCGCTGTGTAAAGACCGATTTGAGCGCCGCGTGTACTGCCGATTCATCACCCCAACCACCACCCCGAAGGAATGACCATGAAACGAATTCTGATTCTCTCGGCCCTCGCGCTTGGCCTTACCGGTTGCGCCGGCATCCCCGGAGGCGAGGCAGTCACCGCTGGCGTGGCCGCTGTCTCGGACGTGCTGACCGGACCGGACACGGACTACAAGAACTACCTGACCCACTGCCGCGCCGAAGTGAAGGCGCAGGCGGACGCCATCAGCGCGGACAGCAAAGCCCTGGAAGCTGGCCTCGCCAGTGGCAATGAGAAAACCCAGTACGGTGCCACGCTGATCATGGCGTTCAAAGCTGGGCAGGGCGGCCCGAAGATCGGGTGCACCGTCGCGCGCAAGAAGGGCGCCGTGGAACTGATGCTTGGCGAGTCGAACATCCTGGAACTCGGTGTCGACCTCTACCGCGAGAACCGGGCCGGAGCTCGCTTCAAGCGCCAGATGGAATCCGACAACGAGCGCTTCCGCCTGAGCACCAACCGGGCCACCACGGAGCAGCGTGAGAACAACAACCTGTTGCGCGACCTGGTGGGCACCCGAAACGACCCCGCCGCGCTGGACCGCGCCGCAGCCGACAAGCTCCGCGCCACCGAGTAGTTTCCGCAGATGTCTCCAGGCCGGCCCTCAGAGCACCGGCTTTTGGCCCGATGTCCGTTTTCGGATGTCGGGCTTTTTTGCTTTGTATGAATGATCAGTTTTCCAACCTAGGAACCAGTCGAAAAAACTGATCACGATGATTTGTGGCTGCGATACGGGGATTCCAATCTCGAATCATTTTGTAGGCACGGATGGTGGCATCCTGCCTTGAGGCCATAGAAACACCGTTGATTTACAAGCGAAAATCATGCAAGTGTGAAATCCTCTCGCTCCGCCAATTTGCCCCAGCGTTACCCATCAGTAACGCTGGGGCTTTCTTTTTTTCCCTCTATGAT
>Ga0209066_10001627_pt1 | contig 29254 bp, 28 predicted proteins | sample All_14_2_FD_187198 | JGI IMG/M metagenome (GOLD analysis project Ga0209066, IMG submission 187198) | Freshwater microbial communities in response to fracking from Pennsylvania, USA - Allegheny Zone_MetaG_DW_15 (SPAdes) (version 2) ...
GGCATCGATGAGGGTGTCCCAGCCGTCGCCGCTGTTATAATAATAAGTGTCGTCGCCGTAATGCCCGATGAGCAGGTCCGCATCCGCGCCGCCGTGGAAAACATCGTCTCCGTAGGAGCCGTAAAAATCATCATTGCCGGAACCACCGTAGAACGTATCATTCCCGCCGTTGCCTTGAATCACATCATTCTGGCTGCTGCCTGTCAGTACATCATCCCCCGCCGTGCCTGCGAGCGGAAAGGAGACAACTTCGGTGAACAGGCTTTCCTGGATGCCTTCAAGATCCAGCGTCACATCACTGCTGGTGATCGCGTCATCGATGGCGGTTTGCGTGGTGCCGTCGAGATTCTCGATGCCGGTCACGTTTTCGATCAGGCGGATGGCGTTCTGCCAGAAGGTTTCACGGGCAGCGGTATTGGCAAGGCCCGTGGCGGTGGTTTCCAAACCATCCAGCACAGCCGTGTCGATGCCGGTGATGCCGTCGAAGCTGTCGGTTGCAATGTTGTAATAAAAATCACCGGTGAACAGCGCGCCCGCTTCCGTCTGCGTGGCCAGTGTTGCAAAAACATGGTTCAGCGCCATCTGGAACGCGACCGTCAGGTCCGACCCCGCGTGCTGCGCAGGGTCCGGATAAATCCCGTTCTGCAAAAACGGCTGACCTGTCATTGCTTCCAAAAACGCAAGCTCCCGCGCATCCACAAACCGTTCACGGCTGTCAGGGTCGATGTTCTCAACATTCGCCCAGCGGAACATGATCGTCCGTGTGAGATCAAGCGCATCCTCGTTCGCGGCGAGGATGTCGGCGGCGGTGAGAGCGGAGAATGCGGTGACGAGGGAGATTAAACTATCTTCGTCTTCATCGTCATTGTCTAGGGAGATGGCGATGTGAAGATCGGGGAGAAGGCCGTAGCCGCGGACAGTCGGTAAATCAAAGGCAGTCCCAAGGACGTATTCACCAGTATAATATGAGTGGTAAGTATTTGTTGCAAAATAAACATCAACGATATCCTGCGTATTACCATCGATACCGAAACTTGCCTCTTGAAATATATCATTTCCAGATATGCTATAACTTACATCAGTATAAGCTAGGCTGATTTCCGTTATCAGCAACTCATCCAATGTAAATAGCTCGCTTGACGTAGAAAACCCATCTTGTTCAAGATCGATCCATACACGCAGATCATCCCAAACTTGATCTTCAGATGTAATCTTTCCGTCGCTGTTAAAGTCATGCGCCGCAAGGGCCAGAAAACCGTTGCTGTGTCCGGCCTGATTGCCAAACAACTCTGTACTATTGTTGATAATGCCATCTTCGTTCAAATCAAGAGCAAGAAGACCATCACCACTTGTTGCCCATCCGGTCGCTTCAGCAAACATATCATTATTGATATCGAAATAGACCGCACCCGTGCTGGCCAAAGAAGACAATTCAATCCCATCGCCGTCAATGTCCAAAATTAAAGGGCTGACGCGGTTGATAGCGCTAAACCACTTACTTAAACGAGAAGAAAACTCATCCAAATCTCCATCATTCTTTCGACCTTCTATAAAATAAAAGGGCAAGTTACCATCAAAGTTTTCCATTTTCCCTTTGACGTTATTTTCCAGCGTCTTGTGTATCGCTTTTCCAGCCCCTTTATCTGCTTCTTCGGGTGAAGAAATACATGGATTGAAATTTGTTTCAGCACCAAAAGCAGCCCAGCTTATCGCAGGGGAGCTCTTCCAATTTTCTACATTAGTTTTGTCAGTATTATAATTTTCCTGGGTATATTTGAGAGCCTGTCGTGGACTTTCAGGGTCTTCTACATAATCTATATCAACGGTTGATCCTCTATTTTGGGGGTCAAGCATCTTTTTAGCCATATTATTTAGTGATGGCTTAACTTCTTTGCTTTCAAAGTTAGCGTCCTCGTCTTGAGGGATAACAAGTAAATCCATTTCTTTCTTGCCATCTTCCCCAACATGAAATTGCGGGGCACCCGTGTCTTTAACCTCAAACCGAGATACATGATAAACGTATGCTCTATCATAGTAATCTTCCGAAGAGATATCCGTGTACATATGGTTTATATTGACGTAATTTGTATCATCGCTCTGGTCATTATTGCTGTCGTCAGTATGACCGAGCCTATCTTTGACTTGCTGCATCGTAAGATGCTCGCCCGGCAAAAATGTGCCCGGTGGAGCGTCAAAAAATCCCTTTACAATATCAAACTGCGCGCCAACAGCATATCGACCGGCTCCCGTCGACATATGCTCCGCTTCATCTATTGTCTTAACTTTATCAGCAGGAGTTCCACTAAGATACTTAATTTTGAACTCACAAGTTGTAAATACTGCCACCGCTTATTGTCCTTTTAAATTATAATAAAAAAATAAATAAAGATAGATTGATACGTTCCAAGCTTAAGTTGGGTAGTTATATTTGCCGCAATTTGAGATAAGACCGTTCATTATTATTTCCCCTTCTTTCTTGACCCCATCTATATCTACATAGTCAATCTTGTATCTTGTATATACATGCCCTGCATATAACCCTATTTCCCGAAGAGGTTCCACGGAAGTGCCTGCATGCTTACCGCTTATTGTCTTATCGTAAGAGACCTTGCAACAGTCTGGGTTTTTCTCCAGAATTTCTTCTGGGCTTTTATAGCGAATAATTGCGTCTTTAGTTCTCCAAACAGTTTTTTTTCCAGGGTAATACTTATTACTGACGTAATTCCCGTTCTTGTCATTCAATACGATAAGGTTGCGCGGGTTAATTTGATGTAATAGAGCCGCATGTATTTTTTCTTGGTCTGTCATGACTTTATTACTCTCAAAGCAATAGCCCTTATAAAGCAACATGTCGGTTATATTGGCCTTGCCCATATAAAAACCTGCAGCGTATCCCAATAGAAGAGCTGTAAATAAAATAACGAATTTCTGCCATTTCTTTGTATGCATTTTTATACCAGTTAGGTTTCATGATTACGCCATGTACATGATTACACCATTACAACATTAGTCGGTCAACCTAAAGCCCCCCCCCCACAATCGTGGGTATTGACATCCCTACAGCGTAGATAAAGACAATACGCAGTGCCTCTCATATTTGACTGGACTTCCGTGCCGAACAGAGCGTTACTGGAGGCATGAAGAGCAGTAAATATGAGCAATATTGTGACACCCCTGAGGCACTCAAAAGCCTAGATAGAGAACAGTTACAGGGCCTTTGGGCAGCCTTTTTCAAAGGCCGGCGGCGGCCACAGAGCAATGATATTATCATCAGCCAAATCGCGTATTTTCTACAGGAGCAGAAATACGGCGGCATGTCGGTCCGGGCGCAGAATCAGTTGAAACGGCTGGTAGAGGGCACGGTTCAGAAGCCCCTCAACAAATATACACTTGATCATAGCCAGCAGCTTGTCCGAGAGTGGAATGGCAAAAAATATCATGTCGCTGTTCTTGGCAAAGATGGATTTCAGTACAACGGCAAAGTCTACAAAACCCTTTCTGCAATCGCGAAGGAAATCACCGGCGCGCATTGGTCGGGACCGCTGTTTTTTGGATTAAGGAAGCAAGCAAATGGCCAAAGATGATAAAAAATCACTTCGTTGCGCCATTTATACAAGGAAGTCCACGCAAGAAGGTCTCGAACAGGAGTTCAACTCCCTTGATGCGCAGCGGGAGGCTGGCGAAGCTTATATAAAAAGTCAAAAGCACGAAAACTGGATTCTGTTGCAAAAGCAGTATGATGACGGCGGGTTTAGCGGCGGGTCGATGGAACGCCCGGCGCTACATGCATTGATCGCAGATATCAAGAATGGGCTTATTGATGTCATTGTTGTTTACAAAGTCGATCGGCTGTCACGGTCTCTGCATGATTTCGCCAAACTGGTCGAAATTTTCGAGAAATATAACGTTTCTTTTGTCTCTGTCACGCAGCAGTTCAACACAACCAGCTCCATGGGGCGATTAACACTAAACATTCTGCTGAGCTTCGCTCAATTCGAGCGCGAGGTCATTGGAGAACGCGTCAGGGATAAAATTGCTGCCTCGCGTCAGAAGGGCATGTGGATGGGCGGTACCCCGCCTCTAGGATATGACGTCAAGGATAAGAAGCTCTATGTCGTTCCGAAAGAAGCGGAGACGGTCAGATTTATATTTCAGGAATATCTGGCATCCACTTCAACGCTGGATCTGGTCAGGAAGCTCAAGGACAAAGGCATCAAGACCAAATCATGGACAAGTGCAAAGTCCGGCACGCGACGTGAAGGAAAGCCCTTTAACAAAGGAATGCTCTACCAGTTCCTGCACTGCCGAACGTATGTAGGAGAGGCTGTTCATAAAGACAAATCGTGGCCCGGCCTTCACGAGGCGATTGTCAGCAAAGAACTGTTTGACAAAGTTCAGGCCAAGCTTGCCGCGCAGAATCCGAAGGCAGATTGCAACCGACATCCGTCACAGGGGATTTTGCAGGGCCTTGTCTTTGATACAGATGGCAGAGCCTATTCACCGGTTTGTCATGTCCGGAGTGGCAGAAAGCCTTATGCGTATTACGTCAGTCAAAAAGCCATGCGGGAAGGCTACGATACAGTTGATGGCATCAAGAGCATCCGCGTGGAAGACGTCGACAGGATGGTTCTAAAACATATTCAAAGTCTGTTGCCAAAAGGGTGGGATCGTAAACTATTTAGCGAAAAGCGAGAGACGCTGCGTCAATGCATGGAGAAAGTTATCATCAGAAAAGACAGCATTGATCTGGTTCTTAAAACAGAGAACGGCCCTGAAACGCAATCCATCTCTGTACAGCTTCAAAAAATTGGCCGCAAAAAAATAATGATGGATTCTGAGGGCAAGGACATTGTTCCGACACGTGCCAATAAAGACGCCGCCTTGATCAAGGCATTGGTCAGGGCACATAAGTGGGAACGGACACTGTCTACCGATAAAAAAGGTAGTCTACGGCGTATTGCTGAAGCAGAAAGTCTTGATCTGAAATACGTTACACAAATCTATCGGCTCAATTTCCTGGCTCCGAAGATTAAAGAAGCTATCATTGACGGAATACAGCCAAGAGCTCTGACCCTCTCCCGCTTGATGCAGGATATCCCTCTGGGTTGGCAAGAGCAGAAACGCCTCTACGGCTTCTAAGCCTAAAAGTGTAGGGTGCCCAAATTTTCAAAGAGAGATGAATCCCTTAAAAATCCGAAAACGGGCTAAAATTCGTCCGCAGAGAGAAGCTGTTCCGCATCCACTATCGCGCCAAACCCCGCCAAACGGCGCGATTACGCGCGCTATATCGGGAGAGATCGTTTTGCTAGCGAGTGGGTTGGCGTCCCCGGCATGACTCGAACATGCGACCTAGCGTTTAGGAAACGCTCGCTCTATCCAGCTGAGCTACGGGGACATTGGGTGAAAAAGAGCCTTTATCTTAAGCGAAAAACCAGCACATTTCAACGCAGCGCGCAATCAGCGTACGTTATGGCAATAATAGCGGAATTGCCATGCTTCATCTGGGCTTATATAACAGATATTCGCAAGATCAACACAGGCAAGGTCATATCCCGATGAAACGTATTCTTTTATTCTTGAGCAGCTTTATTATTGTTGTCGCCGCAGCTGGCGCGATTTATGTCGCCGTCACCGGCAATGCAGATACCCTGCGCGCAAAACTGATGCCCGGTGCAACCGTTGTTGCCGAAGATGCCACCGATGCAAAACCTGTCAGCGCAGATGTTTTGCTGGACCAGGCCACAGATTATTTTCTGGGCACCAACGGCGTGACAAAAGATGAAGCCGCCGGGGCTGCGCTTGTCATTCAAGCCGCAGAATCCGGCAACCAGCGTGCAATTGGCCTTGTGGGCATGTTGTATCTGGGCGGCATTGGCGTGGAACAAAACTTGGAAACCGCACGTGATTGGCTTTTGCGGTCCGACAATGCCGATGGCCAGAAGCTGGCAGAACTTTTGATTGCCTTTGAAACCATCATCGAAAAACTGCCCCCGGAAGAGCAAGCCAAGCAACGCGCTGAAGCACATGAAGCTTCGCAAAAACAGGTCCGTGCACTGTTTGTTGAAGCACTGAACGATCTGCGCACACAGCGTCAGGCCGCCATGGAAGGCGCGATTGATATGCCGTCTGATGAGCCGGAAGCCGCACCTTTGATTGATGCGCCCGTCATGCCCGTCCCTGTCAACCCCGCAGAAGAATAAACATCGGGACTTGAAAATAAAAACACCGAAGGAGATTTTAAAGACATGGACATTAAAGGTCTTGCAGCAGTTGTAACAGGGGGTGGTTCCGGCATGGGCGCGGAAACCGCACGGCATCTGGCCGCAGCCGGCGCGAAAGTTGCCGTGCTTGATATCAACAAAACAAATGTGGATGCCATTGCCAAAGAAATTGGCGGGCTTGCTGTTGAATGCGATGTGTCCAACGAAGACTCTGCCAAGGCAGCCCTTGCGGCAGCATCTGCCGCGCATGGGCCTGTGCGTATTCTTATGAACTGTGCAGGCATTGCACCGGCAGCACGTGTGGTGGGCAAAGAAGGCCCGCACGATCTTGGCTTTTTCTCCAAAATCATCACTGTCAATCTGATCGGCACCTTCAACATGCTGCGACTGGCAGCAGCTGAAATGTCCACGCTGGATGTATTGAACGATTCAAACGAACGCGGCGTGATTATCAACACCGCATCTGTGGCGGCCTTTGAAGGGCAAATCGGCCAGGCGGCCTATTCGGCCTCCAAGGGCGGCGTGGTCGGCATGACCTTGCCCGCCGCGCGTGAATTGGCGCGTTTTGGTATTCGGGTCGTCACCATTGCACCGGGTTTGATCGGCACCCCCATGCTGCTGTCCATGCCGCAAGAGGTGCAAGACAGTCTGGTCGCGACAACCCTGTTCCCAAAACGTCTGGGCTATCCGGCAGAATTTGCCAAACTGGCCCTGCATATTGTGGACAATGCCCTGATCAACGGTGAAACCATCCGTCTGGACGGCGCTGTCCGTCTGGCACCGAAATAAACCCGATGCGTCTGCGTTTTCTTGCACCGCTCGCGTTAGCAGTCCTTACCTTGTGCGCCGCGCACACAGTGCAGGCCGATGTTTTTGCAAAAACACCGCAAGAAGCGGCTGCAAAAAAAACCAGCTCCGGCCCTGTGTGTGACAAGATCGGCTCTTTCTATTGGGAAATTGGCACCGCAGATAAAATTCTGGCCAGCGGCAATGTCAGCCAGCGTTTTAACATGGCGGGCACCCCATCGGGGGCCGATGTGCGCCTACCCGCAGGCGAAGCTTCCAGCTGGATTATGAGCGCTTACCTGATCGAAAAAATTCTCAAAAAACAAACGACCCTGACGGACGAACAAATCGCCGCGCTCGATATGCACTCGAGCTACCGCGCGCCCATGTCACAAAGCTGCAAGGCCACCGCAAAAGTGCAAAGCTGCTTTCGCAATGTGGGCGGCATGGACCGAAACTCCCTCAACAAAGGTTTTCATTTCGGCCCCGGCCACATGCAAAAACTGGCCATGGATCTGGGCATGGCGGACATGACCGCCGAGGACATCCGCTATGACATGCTGGATGCTTTTACAGGCACACGCAATTACAATGGTTATCTCGGCACAACACGGTTGATTGACGGGATGCAGATAACAGCCGCTGGCTATGCCCGTTTTTTGCGCGACACGCTGGCCGGTAAAAACAAAATGGCAGGCCTTTTGGGGCAGCACGCCGTTTGCGCCTATAAGGGCCGCGACTGCCCTGATACAGGTTATACACCGGCCCCCAACGATAAGGCATGGCGCTTTGGCCTTGGCCACTGGACAGAAACAGACACCACCCGCGGTAACGGTGCCTTCAGCGCCTTCAGCACCGAAGGATATTACGTCTGGATCGCGGCAGACAAAAGCCATTACGGTGTATTGGCCCCCGTCATCAAAAACACAAAGATCGGCGATTCAGTCATTGATTGCGGCCGCGCCCTGCGCACAGCATATCTGACCGGCATCACACAAACCACGCGGGAACGCGCCTGTGACAACAGCCTGTGCTGGGACGGCAGATAAGCCAAATCTGGCCGCCATCCACACAAAACCGAATTTGTGCATTGCATCATTTTTACCGATCCTTTATCTTGCGATTCCAGCAAACAATTCAAAATAAAGGGTGACGCAAGATGATCGCGGCAGATATCGCATGGATGCTTATGGCCACAGCGCTGGTATTGTTAATGACACCGGGCGTCGCCTTTTTCTATGGCGGCATGGTCAGCCGCCGCAGCGCGGTTTCCACCAAGTTCCAAAGTTTCGTCTGTTTGGGTGTTATCGGCCTGCTCTGGGCTGTTTGCGGGTATAGCCTTGTTTTTTCCGGCGACCATTACGGCGTGATCGGCAATCTGGATTTCTTTATGCTGAAAAACGTTGGCATGGAACCACACCCTGTTTACGCCAATACCGTGCCGCATACCTTGTTCATGTTGTTTCAGGCAACTTTTGCCATGATTACACCAGCCCTGATCACAGGTGCCGTGGCCGAGCGTATCCGCTTCAAAGCCTGGCTGGTGATTATGCCGGTCTGGTCTTTGCTTGTTTACGTACCGGTTGCGCATTGGGTCTGGGGCCCGGGCGGCTGGATCGCAGGGATGGGCGGGCTGGATTTTGCAGGTGGCCTGGTTGTGCACATGACATCCGGCTTTGCAGCGCTTGTCGCGGCACTCACCTTTGGCCCGCGCACCAATTTTAAACCCGATGAAAACAACGCCTTCAGCGCCCCTATGGTTTTGCTGGGCACGGCGTTTTTGTGGTTTGGCTGGTTCGGGTTTAATGCAGGCTCCGCACTGGGTGCCAATGCACTGGCGGCACATGCAGCGGCCACAACTGTTTTCGCTGCCGCCACAGCCATGACAATCTGGATGATTGCAGACTGGGTCATTGGTGGCCGGCCGACATCCATGGGGGCTGCCGTGGGGGCTGTCGCGGGCCTTGTGGCCATCACACCGGCTGCTGGATACGTGACGTTGCAAGCGGCCGTAATTATTGGCGCGGTCACGGCACTTGCCTGCAACACAGTTGCACGCCTGATCAAACACAAACTGAAAACAGATGACACCGTGGATGTTTTTGCCTGCCATGGCATCGGCGGCTTGCTGGGCGCGTTGCTGACAGCTGTTTTTGCCTCCACCGCCATCAACGAAGCCGGTGCCAATGGCTTGCTGTATGGTGGCACCGCGCTTTTCAAAGCCAACCTGATGGGATCACTTGTTGTGATTGCCTATACGATGGTGATGACATTTATCATCCTCAAGGTCATTGGTCTTTGCATGGATGTCCGCGTCAGTGTTGAAGACGAACAAAGCGGGCTGGATGCCACACAGCATGGCGAGAGAGCCTTTGTGCTCTAAGCCCTGCGGTTGCGGCAAAGGCTTTCTGTCAAACGGCATGTGCGTATCGGCAACTTAACGTTTTGCTATTTTGTCCATGGCGGTGGCCAGTACCACATCTTTTTCCGTGACACCGCCTGCATCATGCGTGGTCAACGTGACATCCACACGGTTGTAAACGTTAAACCACTCCGGGTGATGGTTCATTTGCTCCGCCACCAAGGCGCTGCGCGTCATAAAGCCGAAAGCCTGATTAAAATCCTTAAAGCTGTATGATTTATGGATAGCGTTGCGGCCGCGAATTTTGCTCCATCCATTATTTTTTTTGATGAACGATTCGACAGCTTGACTCTTTTGCACTTTTTTCATTGTCCGATTCTTTCCGATTCGTTATAGTGATTTTTAGTTTAGCGATTATCGGGGTCATCGTCAGTTGGAAACCAGAGCAATCTTTGTGGGATTCACTGTACCGCCTTCTCTTGAAGACATTCAGGAGATTGCGGAGAGTATTATCGACGAGCTTCCGGAAGGGCTCGACAAGTACATCAAGAAATTGAAGGTACAGGTCGAAGATTTTCCGGACGCTTTTATCGAGCAGGAGCTGGAGCTGGAAACACCCTTCGACCTGATGGGCTGTTACCAAAGCGCCGGCCCCGCTGCCATCGGCCATCTGGCCACCAACGGCAAGCGTCAGGATACACTGTATCTCTACCGCCGCCCCATTCTGGACTACTGGGCCGATACAAGCGAAGACCTGACACGCCTGATCAACCGCGTGGTACTGCACGAAATTGGCCATCACTTTGGCTTTACGCAAGACGATATTGAAATGTACGAGGAAGATATGTTCGGGGCGACGGCCCTGGATTCAAGCGCCGGTTAAGGGGTTTTCATGGCCGCTGTTTCTTTCTTGCTCATAAAGAGAGCCGCTGTTTTTTGAAACAGCGGCTCTTTTCATACGCAACAGATCGCTGTTTTTATAGGGCCACAGGGGGTTCCTGTTTCAAAAACCCGCTGTTATTCGCAATAAAATACAGGTCCCGTTTGCTTGACAAAATCGCGATTTCAGCCGGATAATAATATTGCGCCAATTTGATGCCGACAGCTTGCGGGCGCATAATAAATACAGCTAAAGCGTTGGCGGACAGGCTCCGCCACGTGGCTCACGTAAAGAATTTTGCGTGCAACACGTCGGCGGTTTTATAATGCCGAAGGGATAAAGACCATGACCACACTGAACAACCCTGCTGCGCTGTTACGCCAGCCCACCGAAAAAGCCCAACCGCAATCCGGCTGGCACAGCCCTGCTGTACGCACACCGGAACGTCTGAAAGCCGATGTAGACCAACGCGACCGCGATGGTGCCACCGCCCTGATCCGTGCGGCCGAAGCCGGTGACCTGAAACTGATCCGCACCCTTTTAGAAGACGGCGCCGATATTAACGCCGCTGACAAAAACGGCTGGACCGCTTTGATGAAGGCCGTCAAAAATCATCATCTCAAAACAACGGCAGACCTGATTACCGCAGGGGCCCATGTTCATGCCGAAACACGCAATGGCTGGAACGCGCTTTCCATTGCCGTGAAAAGCGGTGCGCCGCAAATTATCGCCCTGATTGCCAGCGTGGCCGGCGACAAATAAAACGTTAAGCGGAAATAACCGCCTGGATTCAACGCCCGTCCCGCCCGGTTGACAAAACCGGCGGGACGTTGCATGTTGCGGCCATTCACATTTTATCGTTTTTAAAGAAAGGCACGTCATGGCCCCGAAGCAACCCCGCAGCCCCAAAAAAGATTTCTCACAAGAATGGAAAGGCAACCATTGCGGCGTACATGAAGCCGGCACCTATGTTGCCAAGACACAGGCCGAATGGACACAGCTTTGGAATGCCACACACAGCAACAGCTTCCCCGCTCCACCTGCGCCGAAATTGCCCGAGGGCAAAATGGCCATTGGTATTTTTACAGGCTCTGCCAGCCAGCCCTCCACAATCAGCCTCGACAGCATCACCGAAAAAGAGGGCAAGGCCACCGTGCATTGGAAGTCCGAAAGCTATTCATCCATGATGGCCGTGATGAACGAGCCATTTTTGCTGAAATTTGTTGAAAAAGTCGATGGTGATGTCCGTTTTGCCAAAAAATTGCCACAGGCCGTCACCAGCAAGCCTGCCTATAGCGCGCCGGGCGACATTAAAAAACTGCACGGCCCGCACCCTTTCTAAAAGATCGCGCTCTTTGCACAAAAAAAGCCGCTTCATAATGAAGCGGCTTTTTTGTTGTGGCGTGGCAAAGCTTAGCTTGCCAGGCCCTTTTCAATCGCACGGCTGAGACGGCGCACGAATTCAGCGGGGTTTTTCAACGGCTCCCCTTCCACAATGCGCGCCTGATCCAACAGCAGCAGCGTCGTATCGGCCACCAGATCCTGTGCGGCATCATTGGCCATCAATAATTGCAATTTGGCAATCACCGGATGCTTGGCATTGATCTCGAGGATATGCTGGTGCAACCCCTCATAGGCCTGATTTTTTTTCAACATCCGCTGCATATTGATATCCACATCATTTTCGGGGGCCACAAGACAGACAGGGCTGTCCACCAGACGCTCCGACAATGTCACGTCCTTGACTTCCGCGACCAGAATTTCCTTCATGCGCGTGATCAGCTTTTCCGTGGCATCGATGCTTTGCTGTTTTTGCTCGGGCGTGTCTTCCTGCACATTGGCGGATTTGATTTTGGACAATTCCGCATCGCCGCGCGTGACCGATTTGAAGTTCTTCTGCTGATAGTTCATCTGGATCGGGATCCAGAATTCATCAATCGTATCGGTCATAAACAACACTTCCACACCTTTGGCACGGAAAGCTTCCAACTGCGGGCTGTTGCGGGCAGCTTCGACGCTGGGGGCGGAGAGGTAATAGAGATATTCCTGCCCTTCCACCATACGACCGATATATTCGTCCAAAGATGTCAGACCTTCTGCATGTGAAGAATAGAACCGCGCCACACGGCAGATTTGTTCACGGTAGGCATGGGCATCATAAAGCCCTTCCTTGATCACAGGGCCGAACAGTGCCCAGAAGTTTTCAAACGACGCAATATCGTCTTTGGCTTTCTGTTCCAGCTCGGTCAGCACTTTTTTGGTGATGGCACTGCTCATCTTGGTAATAACGGGGTTGGATTGCAGCATTTCGCGGCTGATGTTCAACGGCAAATCTTCACTGTCGACCACACCCTTGAGGAAACGCAGGAACGGCGGGATCAACCCCTCCACCCCTTCGGTAATAAACACGCGCTTCACGTATAATTTTACGCCGTGATGACGGCGCGGGTCATACAAATCAAACGGCTTCATACTGGGGACCATCAGCAGGTTGCTGTATTCAATCGCCCCTTCTGCGCGCCAGTGCATGGTCAGCCATGGCTCGTCCAGCTGCATCTGGCCGGATACGCTGCGGTAGAATTCTTTATATTGGTCTTCCGTCACGTCGGATTTGGGGCGCACCCACAAGGCGGATGCCGCATTCACGGTAATCGCCTTTTCTCCTTCGCCCAAAACAATGGGGAAAGCGATATGATCGGAATATTTTTTCACAACGGCTTTCAGACGCTCTTCCAGCAAAAATTCCGATGCATCATCTTTGATGTGCAGGGTAATTTCTGTGCCGTGTGTGTCTTTCAGCGCTTCATCAATCGTATAGCTGCCGCGCCCGTCCGACACCCAGACGAAGGCTTTGTCGGCACCGGCCTTGCGGCTGGTGACGGTGACTTTATCGGCGACCATAAAGGCCGAGTAAAAACCAACACCGAATTGGCCGATGAGGCTGACATCTTTTTTATTGCCCTCGCCCAGACTTTGCACCAGCTCGCGTGTGCCGGAATGAGCGATGGTGCCCAGATTTTTAATCAAGGCATCACGGTCCATACCAATGCCGTTGTCGGCAACCGTCAGGGTACGGGCATCCGTATCAAACGACAGGCGGATTTTAAAATCGCTGTCACCGTCCAGCAATTCCGGTTTTGCAATCGCTTCGTAACGCAAACGATCACAGGCATCGGATGCGTTGGAAACAAGCTCACGCAGAAAAATTTCTTTTTCCGTGTAAAGGGCATTGGCCACGATGTCGAGCAAACGGCTGACTTCAGCCTGAAACTCCAGTTTCTCGGACATGTTCTACTCCTTTGAATCTTCATCTATGCAATATTGCATATAACCTATGGCATCTGGCTCAAGGATTCAAGCGCGCGAGGTCCCATGTATCTCCGCTGCGTGTAAACAAAAACCGGTCATGCAAGCGGCCTTCGCCTTGCTGCCAGAATTCAATTTTTTCTGGCACAACCAGATAACCGCACCAAAACGGCGGACGCGTCACCTCTTGCCCTTGAAATTTTTGTTCAATTTCCTGCACGCGTGCTTCCAGCGCGGCGCGGCTTTCCAATGGTGCAGATTGCTGGCTGGCCCAAGCACCCAATTTGCTAAGCGGATGACGGGTATTGAAATAATCATCTGCCTCTGCAGCTGGCAATTTCTCCACACGGCCTTCGATACGCACCTGACGCAGCAAAGATTTCCAATGAAAACAAAGCGCTGCACGCGGATGGGCCGATAACTCGCGGCCCTTTCTGCTTTCCATATTTGTAAAGAAACGAAAGCCCTGTTGATCCGCACCTTTCATCAGCACCATACGCACAGAAGGCTGCCCATCTGCGCCGACCGTAGCCAAAGACATGGCTTCTGCGTCATTCGGCTCGCTTGCCAAGGCGTCTTTCAGCCAATTCTGAAAAAAAATTATTGGGTCTTGGGTGCGCAGGATTTCCATGGTTGATCCGTGTCAGGTGTGAAAGGCACAGAATATACCTAAAATATATTCATGATTGCCGTGAACAAAACTTGTGCTAGAACGTTATATAAATTGGAAGTCGTGTAAAAACAATTCCTCTGGCAGATCTCGAAGAAAGGCTACTCGCAATGAAAAACGGTATTATGGTATTTATTTTCGCCTCCGTGCTGGCACTTGGTGCTTGCGCGCAGGATGGTTCCCAGCATTCCTGGGGTATGGGCACGAAACAAACCGTCGGTACAGCCGGCGGCGCGGTTCTTGGCGGCTTGGCCGGTTCGGCTGTTGGCAGCGGCAGCGGCCAGCTCTGGGCAACGGGTGCAGGCGCACTGGTCGGTGCCTTCCTGGGTAGCTCTATCGGTAAATCTCTGGATCGCGCGGACATGCGCTATCACGAAGGTGCCGTACAGCAAGCCTATGCAGCCCCGCTGAACGAAACCATTAACTGGAGCAACCCGGAAAGCGGCCACAGCGGTTCCGTGACACCGGTACGCGAAGGTCGTAACGCAAATTCTGGTGGCCTGTGCCGCCAATACCGTCAGACAATCGTTGTCGATGGCCAGGCTGAAACAGCATATGGCACAGCTTGCCAAAACGCTGACGGCAGCTGGTCTCTCGCCAACTAATCTGGCAAGAACCTGATACAAAAAAAGGCCATCCTTTGCGGGATGGCCTTTTTTCTTAGCACAAAATATACATCATCAGAAACCGCAGGCGTCGCTCATCGCCTTATACGCATCGCCTGTGCCTTTCAGGCTATAGGTATCTGCGGTGCGTGTGCCGCGGGTGGATGTACCACGCACAACCATGCTGCTGCCACGCTGTACGGCGGCGGTCACATCGTTATCCGTGCCTTGATCAGGTGCCCAAGCCATTTCGGCTTCTTCGGCTTTGTTCGACAAATTGGTGGCCAGTGTATAATTTTTGCCATCGATCGTAACAGTGACACTGGTGCCTTCTTTCAACGGATAACCGACAGAGGTGCTGACCACGTTTTTGGTTTTGTCACCAGCCCAATGGGTGATGAAAAATGCAATATCGCCGCGCTTCACATCTTTCACGCTGGCTTCTGATTTTGCAGGTGTGCTTGTCATGAAACAGACCTTGCCGCTGGCATCGGCAAAGCTATGTACCTTCCAATCGCCAAAGGTGCCTAAAAGATTTGTTTCTGCGGCCATGGCTGTGACAGGCGCCAGAAGGGCACAACAAGTCAGCGCGGCAAAAATTGTGTTTTTCATACAGATGACTCCCAAAATACTGAACCTTATGAGTAACTTAGACCGCAAGTGATCCAAAGCCAAGCAAAAACCGTACAAAGAAGCAGTAAAAAACGCCCGATACCTGAAAACAAAAGAGCCCCGAGATGACCACCTGTACCTGTACATGGCCCACGCAATGGATCCCTGAAAGTCTTGCTTTTTGGGCATCGCCGCGCGTAAAAAGACCTATGGTGCAAAACAAAACACAAACACCGCTGCCCGTCACAACCGCCCCGCCCGCCGTGGCGCATGAAGATTTGCTGACCGCCGTGGGCGCACACCAAGACCGTGCCGCCTTTGCCAGCCTGTTTGACTATTTTGCGCCCCGCATCAAATCCTACCTGATCAAACATGGCGCGTCCGATGCAGCGGCGGAAGAAATTGTGCAAAATACATTTGTCACCGTCTGGGAGAAAGCGGCCAGTTATGACCCCGCCAAAGCCGCCGCCAGCACATGGATTTTTACACTGGCACGCAACAAGCGGATTGATGCCCTGCGCCGCGAAAAATATATTGATGTGGACAGCGACAGTGAAGCCCTGAGCAACGCAAGTTACAGCCCCGAAGATACGTATGTCGATACCGCAACGGTTGAGAAACTGACCGCCGCGATCAATGAACTGCCGCGCGAACAGGCAGATCTTTTACACATGGCCTATTTTGAAGACAAATCGCATCAGGCGATTTCGGATGAAACGCGCCTTCCTCTGGGCACGGTGAAATCACGCCTGCGGCTGGGCCTTGAAAAACTGCGCCAGCGTTTTGCGCCGGATGACACGGGGGCTGCACCATGATGGAAATGTCGATGCTGGAAATGATGATGGTGCAATATGCGGCTGGCGCGCTTTCTCCGGCGGAAGCCCTGATGATGGCCGCCCACATGACCCTGCGCCCCGAGGCACGGAAAAAAGTTGCACAATACGAAGCGCTCGGCGGCAAGCTGATTTGCGAAACGCCCCCCGCCCCCGTATCGGCCACCTGCTTTGAACAATTGATGGAAAAAATCGACAACCCCTGTGCCGAAGCGGCCTGTGCCAAAAAACCGGTACAGGAAATCCAAGACCATGACATTCCGCCTGAAATTATCGCACTGCTCAACACCCACTGCACCGTACGCCTGACCCAATGGAAAAAACGCGGCAATAACGTGGAGATGATCGAACTGTGCGCCGGTAACAAGGCCCCGCGCGCCATACGGCACCGCCTGCGCCTTGTGCGACTGGCTCCGTCCCAAAGCGCACCACCCCACCGCCACATCGGCACAGAAATGACCCTGGTGCTGGCAGGCGGTTTTACAGACCAGACCGGCCATTACGGCCCCGGCGATATCGTCATTGTGGCCGATCCCGGCTTCGTACACGCGCCGCAAGCGGATGATAGCGGATGCACCTGCCTGACCCTGACAGAGGCCCCTTTGTGCTTCCAAAGCCGCATGGTGCGGGTTTTAAACATCTTCTGGCGGTTCTGACCTGCAAAGACAGATAGAGCCGTACAAAAACACTGTATTTTCGGGGTTTTCGCCTTTTTTCTTGACTTTACGGAACGAAAAGGTATTTTCGGCCACTCGGATGGCTCGCAGAGTCGTCTTATGAGTTATGGAATTTATACGACAGTAAACCCCAAGATCACGATAAGGGACGACGACAATGGCAAAAAAAGGCCCCCGCGCGACAATCAAACTGGTCAGCCCCGATGGCGATCACATGTATTATTCGCAAAAGAATTCACGCAACACAACCGACAAGCTGAAACTGAAAAAGTTCAACCCCGTTAAACGCGTGCATGAAGTCTATACCGAAGGCAAAATGAAATAATGCCCCGCAAGATGGCGCATCAATAAACGATGCCACCTTGCACACCGGACAGACAATCAAAAAGGCGACCGCTTTGCAGCGTCGCCTTTTTTGTTTGTTTTGGTTTTTAACGCAAACAGAGCGTTACAAAATTTTCTGGATTGTATCCCCGCTGACCGCTTCATCGGCTTCCGCAGCCGGTACGGGCGCACCACCGGCAGGCGCCGGCGCCGCGGCGGCAGCGGGCTTGTCGGGCATCTGCACATGACCATGGCCACGGAAATACACACGGTCGCGGCCATTCTCCTTGGCCTTATAAAGCTCTTCATCCGCATGTTTCAACACATCTTCAACCGTCACATCATCCATCCCTGAAATCATGGAACCGCCAATACTGACGCTGACCTTGATCGGGCTGTGCGGGCTGGAAACTTCAAACGGTTTGCCGCCAATGCCTTTGCGCAGACGCTCCGCCACCTGAAACGCCATGTCCTGGCTGATATCGGGCAGAATGACCACAAATTCTTCGCCACCCAAACGGGCGACCAGATCGAAACTGCGCAAACGCTGGCTGACGCGGTCAGCAAAAGCTTTCAAAACTTCATCGCCCACCTGGTGACCATAGGTATCGTTGATCCCTTTGAAATGGTCGATATCCAGCATCAGGGTGCAGAGCGATTTTTTGCTGTCTTTGTTTTTGTTCAAAAGCTTTTCAAGATGCACCATCAGATAACGGCGGTTGAAAAGGCCCGTCAAACTATCCGTCAGTGCCAGCGATAAACTTTGTTCGTAATTGGAGCGCAGACGGTTCTGATACCGCTTGCGGCGGATTTGTGTACGCACACGCGCCAGCAATTCGTTACGGTCCACGGGGCGTAAAATATAATCATGCGCGCCAATCTCAAGACCTTGCGCAATGCGTTTCATATCACCTTCTTCGGCAACCATCAAAATCGGCACAGCGCGGGTACGCTCGTTCGAACGCAGGTGCGAACATAAACGCAGCCCATCTTCGCCTTCCAGATTTAAACTGACGGTGATCATGTCAAAATCATGCTCCTGCGCCAAGGCCATGGCTTGATCACCGGAGCGTACAGACATGATGTCATCATCGTCGCGCTTCAGTGTTTCAACAAATTTTTCACTTTCAAAAGCTTTGTCTTCAATCACAAGCACACGTGCTTTTTCAGACGGCTCCGTCAGGAACGTGCCTTTGTTGCCCACAAAACCAAATTGATTGGCTGTGTTTTCGCGGATACGCCATTCATCCACTGTCATTTTCAAGCGTACAAGAGAGCGTACGCGCGCCATCAGCGCGATATCGTTGACAGGCTTGGACAAGAAATCATCGGCACCGGATTCAAGACCGCGCACACGGTCTGTCGCATCTGTCAGCGCCGTGACCATGACAACCGGGATATGGGCAGTGGCCGGATTGTTTTTCAACCGCTGGCAGGTTTCAAAACCATCCATCCCCGGCATCATCACATCGAGCAGGATGATGTCCGGGCTTTCCGCTTCGGCTTTTTGAATGCCTTCCGCGCCGCTGGTGGCTGTGATGACGTCAAAATATTCTCCGCTCAGTTTTGCTTCGAGCAGTTTGACGTTTGGAAGGATGTCATCGACGACAAGAACACGTGCTGTCATTTTCTCAAAAAATACCTGCCGGGTTGATTAGAGGCAGCTCCCTCGTTTCACCGTAACGCAAAATGTTAAAAGAAGCATTACCTTATTGAAAGGATTGCCAAATAAAGATTATTTACCCAGATGTTTTTGGACAACCTGAATAAAATCGGTGATGGAAATCGGCTTGGAGACATAATCCTCGCACCCCCCCTGCCGGATCTTTTCCTCATCCCCCTTCATGGCAAAGGCTGTGACCGCGATCACGGGTATCGCTTTCAGTTCATTGTCACTTTTAAGCCATTGGGTGACTTCAAGCCCGGAAACCTCGGGCAATTGAATGTCCATAATAATAAGATCGGGTTTTTGGTCGCGGGCGATATCCAAAACCTTGCCGCCATCGCGGGTTTTGATCGTGTCATAGCCATGCGCGCCGAGAAGATCTTCAAACAGCTTCATGTTCAGTTCGTTATCTTCGACGATAAGCACTTTCTTTTTCATGGCGCTCTCCCGTACTTCTTACTTCCGGTTATACGCGCCTAAAGCTTAACAAGTCGTTAAGATTGCCCAAAACCTGTCGAATATTCAAAGACATCCATCGATTTAACGCTCAAGCGGCACGCTTATGGACAATCATGCGCCGGGAGGGCCGCCAGTGCGGTCAGGCGCTGTTCAACTTTGAAACTTTTATAATCCACCACCACATGGCTCACAACGCTATTGGCGTGCAGCACCAGCGCCATTTCATACACAGGCACCATGGCTGTGCTGTCTTTCAACGGGAATACCGCCATGCGCACATGCCACGCTTCGGCAGGCAACAACTTGGCATCAAGCTTTTTACCATCCGGCCCCGCCAGCAGCTTTTCCATTTCATCGGGGGTGACTTTATCGCCGATAAAAACATTCACATCAATCGGGCCATCTGCATCGGTGCCATCAAACATGGAAGCATAAAAAAGCTTCTCTCCCGCCTGTGCGCGGCGCACAACTTCTTTCAAATGCGCGGTTGGCAGGAAATATCCCTTTGGCAGATCAAACGACAGTGCTTCAGGGCGTACGTATTCCGCTTTGGTTTTGCCTTCCGGCGCACGCAAGACCGACCCGCGCAAAAGCTCTGTCACTACGCCATTTTCCTGTCGTTCGGAATTGAACTGAAACTGGCTTTGGTCTTTAGATTCCCACGCCACATAATGGCTGGTGTTCACAACGGGCTGACGCTCAGGGTAATAATAGGACATGGTATAGCGATGATCTGTGGTCCAGGCATCGCAAACGTCATCTTGTTCATAAAACATTTTACCGCGAATATCGCTGATGGCGGCACCAGATGTCACCGAAATCATCCCGAAATCGTACATGGCCTTGTGCGGTGCGAAGGCAGGCGATGCACCGGCGGCTTCGGCACGGCTGATCCCCATGAACATGACCGCCCCCAATACCCCCGCGCAAAGTGCGCAAGAGGCGACGACAGAACGGAGGGATTTTATATGCAAGTCTGGCATGGGCTGCCTTTATAAATGATGGTGATGCCCAAAACACTTTCGAAAGGGCTTCTTTAAATGTAACCCAAGTGGCCACAAAAACAACTGCGCTGCCCCGCCACAAGGCAAAAACCGCCTGTTTGTTTTCGCAAAATGTGCCGCCCGTACCGCTTTTTACCCGCCCCAAAGAGAGTCGGGGCACCGTATCTTATCCCGCCAAGTCACAGATAAAGCATTGAAATTCAATAACTTATGTAAATCATGCCTGACCGCCTCAAAACTGGCACAGATTTCGCATATTCCTTGGTGTGGGAAACAAAATCGTAGGGAACACAAACCATGACAACACCAGCCGCTGAAATTGCACTGAACGAAGATCTTCTGAGCGCTTTCGCGCTTTTACCGGAACCAATGCGCCGCCCGCAGACACGTGCCGCCGCCATGTTGCGCGACACCGAAGACCGTCTGGTACAGGCCGAACGTTTGATCGCGGAGCAAGAGCGCCGCATCCGCCAGCTGGAAGATTTGGCCGATTCAGATGCACTGACCAGTCTTTTGAACCGCCGCGGCTTTCAGAAATTTTTTGACAATGAAACCGCCCGCATGAACCGTTACAAAACCGAAGGCAGCTATCTGCTGCTGATTGATCTGGACCTGTTCAAACAGATCAACGACCAATATGGACATCAAGCCGGGGATGCGTGCCTGACAGCCGTTGCCAAACTGTTGACCGGCTCCACCCGCATGGTGGATGGCGTGGCACGTTTTGGCGGTGATGAATTTGCTGTCTTGCTGACACAAACCAGTGCCGACCGTGCTGCAGAGCGCATTCAAACCCTGCGTGACTTGCTGAACAATCTGACGGTTGAATGGAAGGGCCAGCTGCTGCGCATTGGTGCCAGCCTTGGCGGTGCCGCTGTGAAAGACAGCGCCGCATACGATGCGGCCTACCGCGAAGCAGATGCCCGCCTGTATCTGGACAAAAACAGCAAAAAGAAAGTGAAATAAAACCACCCACCCCCTGAGAAAAAAAGCCGGACAGGACGTCCGGCTTTTTTTAGCGCTTCAAGCTGCGGGATTTTTTGGTTTGGCCAACTGCGGTTTGTCGTTATTCGCCGGGCTTTGTGCGGCAGTGTATTGTGCCACGGCCTGCTTCACGCGCACCATGGTATCGGCATAATCCCCTTTGTGCAAAATACCAATGCCACCGGATGCATTCCATTCATCAATATTCTTTTGACGATCATCGATCAGGATGTGGTTGGGGCGCGCCAACAGATGTTTATCCATCGCGCGGCAGATGATCAGGTCATTCAAACCCCATTTGCCAAACTGTGTATCCACCCATTCGGCCTTGCCCTGATAGCAACCCGCGCTGAGCGTGGGGGCCGTCAACATGCGCACATTGCCGAATTGTTTCATGTCGTTGTAAAACTGCTTCATGCCGTCATAGGCGGGCATGGTCGCCCACCATTTCGCATCCAGTTCATCCCACTTCGGATTGCCCTGGGCATTGTATTTGCCTTGTGCTTTTGCGTGGGAATCAAAATCAGACAAAACCCCGTCCATATCGAGGAAAACTTCAAACGCCGCCTTGGGGCGGGATACGCGTTTGTTATATTCATCGTCCGTCAGTTTACCCATGGATAGATCCTTTAAAATTATTTTCCCGGCTTGACCGCCGCAGGTGCTGCCGTCGGTTTGGCGGGTGTGTTTTGTTGTTCAGCCGCCGGTGTCAGCCCCGCCAGTTTTTCTGTCGCGGTTTTGACCAGCAGCGGGTTTTTCAATTCATCAAAGCTTTGCACAACAACAGCGTCTTTGCCAGTGGCAAAATTATGGGCGATAACCGCGCAGGTTTTCGTCTCCATATTAAATGTTTCGGTCAGGCGGTATCCTTGCTGGCGGAAAATGCTGACATGGGCGATTTCCTGATCGCTAACCTTTTGCCAGGACGGTACTTGCGCATCGATATGGGATTGAATCATATCGCGGGCGGCAAATTGTTCTGCATCTGCGGCTACCCGCAAAACACTGCGGCCTTCGCAGTCTTTTAAATACGTACGGCTGCCGCTTTGCAGCAAAGCGGCGACTGTTTCTGTATCCCCATTGCGGGCCGCATAAAACAGCGGTGTCCAGCCAAATTTATCTTTCGTATCTGTTTTGGCACCACGGGCAAGCAAAACATCGGCCAGCGGTTTATTCTTTGTGGCAACGGCAAAAGTGTATACGGTTTTATCTTTATCACCGCGTGTATTCACATCGCCGCCGGCTTCCAGCAACTGCGTGATAATGCCCATATCGCCCTGGCGCACCGCCATCCAAAGCGGCGTGTTGTTGGAATAGCCATATTTATGGTTGGGGTCCGCTTTGTGCTTCAGCAAAAGGGCGACCATTTCGCCCTGGCCTGCTTTGACCGCATCTGGCAGCGGGCCTTCCTCGCTCCAGCGGGTTTTGTTGACATCGGCACCGTTCAAAATGGCTTTTTCCGCGCGCACCAAATCATTGGCCGTCACGGCGACTTGCAACCGGCGGTCCAGCTCATCCTGTGTGGTCATAAATTTTTTGAAGGCTTTGGCTGCGGCCACCAAGCCGGTTTTAATTTTCGCAAGGCGCTCTTTGAAGGTCATCACATACTCACTTAAAAACGCAGACACCTTGCCCCAGGGCAAAACATCCGCACATCATAGAAACAATTATTTTAACTGCGCCCACTCTAGGAAAAAGAGCGCGTTATGTCAATACATTCCAGAGAGGTTTTCTACTTGAAAAATCAGATATTTAGGTGATCCCGCAGCTTCCACCACAGGTAAACAGCCTGCGCGCCATACCGGCCCAGTTTGCCCCCCGCGAAAGAGAGACGGAAATCATCAAAGGCCCTGTACCCCGTATCACCGGCTGCAATCGCTGCTGCCATCACTTCACCACCCACGGTGGTCGGGGCCAAACCATGGCCACCGAAACCTGTATTGTACCAAAGTCCGTCTTCCAGCTTGCCGATCATGGGCATTTTATGCGGTGCATAACACAACAGGCCGGACCAGGCGAAAGCAGGTTTTACAAATTCTTTCATCTGCGGATAGACTTTCAACAAATCACCCGTCATGGCAGCCGCAATATTTTCAGGATGAGCAAACAAGCCGACGCGCCCGCCCCAAAGCAACCTGCCTTCCGGCAGGCGGCGATAATAATCGCTGCAAAAGCGCGTGTCATACAGCGCATGTCTGGTATTGATAGAACTTGCGTAGACATCATCCGGTATCGGCTCTGTGACCATGATATAGGTCTGCACCGGAATGGCGGAAAAAGCGAGACGTTTGTCCAAAGGTTCCCCATAGACCGAGGTCGACATCACCACATCTTTGGCACGCACGGTGCCGCCTGCTGTTTTCACGCACCAGACAGCGCCTTCGCGCACAATTTCCAGCGCATTGCTTTGTTCAAAAATCCGCCCGCCTTTACGCTCTGCCGCAAAACTGATGCCGCGCAGATATTTCAGCGGGTTCATCTGAAAATCATGTGGTGAATAAATACCGTCGTAATACCGGTCTGTGCGGCAATGTTCGCGCACTTTTTCGCGTGACCAGAATTCAAACCCCAGATCAAAATGGTCATTCGCGTGTTTGATGTTGTCCACCAATGCCGCCGGGTTGTCGTGCCAGGACACAGTCAGCACGCCATCAATCACTGGCGCGCAATCAATGTTTTCATCAATAATGCGCTGGCGGATTTTCTGGCGCGCGTTTTTGGTCATCGTCACCAGCGGCTTTGCTTTGTCCATCCCGTATTTTGTGGCCAGAAAAGCTTCCCCCGCAGCATACCCCTTGGCGACAAAACCGGCATTGCGGCCGGATGCGCCCCAGCCGATGCGCCCGGCTTCCAGCAAGATGCCGGATTTGCCGCGTTCTTGCAGGCCCAACAGGGTATTCATGCCGGCAAGACCGCCGCCGATGATGCACACATCCGCTTCTTCTATCCCGTTCAACGCGGGCCAGATTTTATTTTCGGTCAGAGTCGTGGCATAGTAATTGCCGTCGTATCCGGCGATCAAAGGCATGGCGTTTCTTTCTTGTTATTATCAGGTACCAAAACGCGGTGGCGCTTTGCTGGGGGCGGATTTTTTCGGGGGCGGATTTTTCAGATGATCAATCTTCTGCCCCATCGCGTCGACATCAATTTCGGTGATGAAATCATTGTCTTTGTAATTCGGAATTTTGCGGTATTCGTTCAGCACTTCCTCGCGGAAGGTTTTGTCTTTATACCAGTCTTCGCGTGGAACATCGTAATAATGCGGAGCCGTAAACATTTTTGTCAGCTCCGGCCAATGACGCTCCATCGTCATAATAAAGCGGCGCGCTGCGTGAATTTGTCCGATGGCCACGGCAGTTTTGACCGTACCGGCTCCTTTTTCTTTTTCCAAAAGCGCCTTCATAAACCGAACGTTTTCGCCGGTGTTGCTGGCGTTTTGCTCCATCCGGATAATATTTTCAGGCACACCGCGTTTGACCAGCACATCACGCATACGCATGGCCTCGGTGGTGCCCGCCGCATCCGGCACGCCGCCAGATACAACGATCAGGTTAAAATAACCCTTGTCGTATAAATCAGCCGCGTGGTGGGCCAGTGCTTCGCAACGGGCAGGCGTTTGGCAGCCAAAAACAAGACAGACATCCGCCTGAGCAACAGGTGTTTCCACCAGCATATATTTGCCAATTTGCTTCAGGAAGGCGTCTTGTAATTTACCCATGCCGTGGCCCTTGTGTTGTTATCCCGTTGCTTTTACCGGTGCAGCATCCGCAGGGGCGGCCGCTTTTTTCGGCAGATCCAGTTTAATATGCACATCACGCAGTTGCGGTGCGTCGGCTTCAGATGGCGCACCCATCAGCAAATCTTCTGCCTGCTGGTTCATCGGGAAGGCAATCACTTCGCGCACGTTCGGCTCGTTCGCCAGGAACATGACCATACGGTCGATACCGAAGGCGCAACCGCCATGCGGTGGCGCGCCGAATTTAAAGGCGTTATACATGCCGCCGAATTTCGCCTGCACAGACCCTTTGGGATAGCCTGCGATTTCAAACGCGCGTTCCATTGCTTCGGGGATGTGGTTGCGAATACCGCCAGAGGCCAGTTCAATACCGTTCAACACGCAGTCATACTGCACCGCTTTGATTTTCAGCGGGTCCATCGTGTTGAGGGCTTCCAAACCACCTGCGGGCATGGAGAACGGGTTGTGGGAGAAGTCCACCTTGCCCGTTTTGTCGTTGATTTCATACATCGGGAAATCGACAATCCAGCTGAAGATGAATTTCTTTTTATCGATGATATCCATGTCTTCAGCAATTTTGGTGCGGGCTTTACCGGCCAGCGGGGCTGCTTTGGCTTCCATGTCGCAGACAAAGAACACCGCATCGCCGTCTTCGGCACCGGTCAGTTTTTTCAACGCATCCTGTGCGGCAGCGGGGATGAATTTTGCAATCGGGCCTTTGCCTTCTGCGCCTTCAAACACAACATATCCGAGGCCTACCGCGCCTTCACCTTTGGCCCAGTCGTTCAGCTTGTCAAAGAAACTGCGCGGACGGTCGCCCACTTTGGGGGCGCGGATGGCGCGGACAACGCCGCCCTTTTCCAGCGTGCCTTTGAAGGCTTTGAATTCAACATCTTCGCGCGCGAAAACGTCGCTGACATCCACAATCACCAGCGGGTTGCGCAGGTCCGGCTTGTCGTTGCCGTATTTCAGCATGGATTCATCAAACGGAATGCGCACGAAGGGGGCTGGCGATACATCGAACTTTTCGCCGGTAAAGTCGGAGAATTCTTCGAACACGCCGCCAATCACGCTTTCCATGACCGCAAAAATATCATCTTGCGTCACAAACGACATTTCCATGTCGAGCTGGTAAAATTCACCTGCGGTGCGGTCGGCACGGGCATCTTCATCGCGGAAGCAAGGTGCAATTTGGAAATAGCGGTCAAAACCGGACATCATCAACAATTGTTTAAACTGCTGCGGTGCTTGCGGCAGGGCATAGAATTTTCCCGGATGCAAACGCGATGGCACCAGAAAATCCCGCGCACCTTCAGGCGAAGATGCTGTCAGGATCGGGGTTTGAAATTCACGGAAGCTTTGCTCGTTCATGCGGCGGCGCAGGGATGACACAACATCACACCGCAGCATAATATTTTTGTGCAGCGTATCGCGGCGCAGATCCAAGAAGCGATAGCGCAGGCGCACATCTTCGCCGTAAGGATCATCGCTGTTTACTTGCAGCGGCAACATGTCGGTGACCGGCGCGGACAGCAATGTGAAGGATTGCACCTTCACTTCAATTTCGCCTGTCGGCAGATGTTTGTTCGCGGTCTCGGGCGTACGCAGCACAACCTCGCCCTCGATACAAATGACGTTTTCAAGGCGCAGTTTTTCAATTTCGGCAAAAACAGCATTATCGGTGTTGATGACACATTGCGTCAGACCATAATGGTCGCGCAGGTCAATAAACAACAGACCGCCATGGTCGCGTTTGCGGTGAATCCAGCCGGAGATTTTCACGGTCTGGCCTTTGTCCGCTGCGCGTAACTGACCACAGGTATGAGAACGATAGGCGTGCATTTTTCCCTCAATAACGTTTTAAGTGCCGAAATAACGCATTGTTTTAACAGAAAACCGTTAAAAAACAAAGGACATCGCGCATTCTGGCCCTTGAAAACTGGCTATTTATTTTCATAACACAATTCAGGGTGTGTTTTCAATGGTTAATATCGGGCTGCACCGTGATTAATGCCCGGGCAAATTAGTAATACGTCATACTATCGATCGTTGTGCCAAACCATGAGCGTTTACCGATGAAGGTTGCGTTGCCTTCTTCGGGCATGTTTTTTATAGTGCCCCCTTCGGGACAGAAACGCGCCACGCCAATGTATAAACATCGGTCAGTTCCTCCGTTATAGGAATAAGATGCTTTAACGGGTTTGTTAGAAACCAGATGCAACGTATGGCCCACGCCATTATAGATCAAAAGCCACATTATAAAAAGTATAGCGGGCGACATCCAGAACAAAGCATATCCACTATATTCGCGCTTGCCACGCGCCGTACGGAGCCGGCCTTTTTTCCAGCGCCCATATAAATCTATAACCATCAGCCCCGACACACCCGCTGCGAGCAGCCCCGACACAACGCGCCATTCTGCGCTGGGTAAATATGTAGCAGACTCCGCATAAAACACCGCAACAAGCAAAGGCAATAACAGCACGTTGATTACTTTGGCCAGCGTTGTGCGCCCCAGCGCGCGGTGCCACGGATCTGTGTGGTCATAGTCTGGCGGTAAAGGTTCGTCCGTATCCACATTGCGGGCAAAAATCTCGGGGTTATTGGCATCTGGCGAAAAGAACATATCGTTAAAAAACTGATCCGCCAAAAGCGCCGGCGTGACGTCATAAAGATCGCCACGGGTATTCAATGAAATAAAAGGCCGCAAAAGAGCTTCGAAATTTTGTTTACGCACATAGTCTTCACGAAAACCATATTTTTCAACAAGCAAGCGGCGAAAATCCTGCTCAAATCCCGCCACCTCACTTCTGTGGCGGTGTAAATACGCCATAAACTCTTCCGGCGTTTTCGGAGATTGCACGGCGACGATGGGCGCAGAAACTGAAGACGCGGCAGAAGCCACTGCCCGTCTGGCTGAAATAAGCATATAGGCAAAAACGGCGAGTGACGGGACAGCTGCCACCATCACCAAGAAATGCTGTGTTGCCAATGCTGCCACACCCAGCAATACAATCCAGAGCCCGTTGACAATCCAGGTCGCGCGGCGGGCAAAGCGAATAAGTTGGCCCGACAAACTATCCGTCGCGTTATAAGGCACATGCAGTACCAGCAGGTTCAAAAAGATGGCCAACATAGAAGCAAGGAGGAAAAACAGCCCCCGTTCTGCTTTCAGGCCATTCTTAGTCAAAGCGATATATACCATCAAGCCCGCGAAAAGGCTGCACAGCCAGATCAAAATCCGAAGGATAACCAACATCGCAAGCCCCCTGTCGCCCCGCCAAAACCACGCCGTGGCTTTCGCATAAAATACCCTATGGCATCTTGGGCGGTTTTGGACTATTTTAGGGTCAGCATGACACTCATCACAACCACAAAAGATCTGAAATCCGTCTGCACCCGTCTCAAGAAATCAGCTTTCGTGACGGTGGATACGGAATTTATCCGTGAAAAGACCTATTGGCCGCACCTGTGCCTGATTCAAGTCTGTGGCGATGATGACGTGCCCTATGCCATTGACCCGCTGGCCGAGAAGATTGACCTGAAGCCGTTTTATGAGCTGATGCAGAACAAAAAAGTTTTGAAAGTCTTCCATGCCTGCCGTCAGGATTTGGAAATTTTCTACAACGAGACCGGCAAACTGCCGACCCCTGTGTTCGATACACAGATCGCCGCCATGGTTTGCGGCTTTGGCGAACAGGTCAGCTACGAGGTGCTCGTCAATACACTCGCGCGTAAACAAATTGATAAATCCAGCCGCTTTACGGACTGGGCGCTGCGCCCGCTGACATCCAAACAGCTGAAATACGCGCTGGCGGATGTCACGCATCTGCGCAAAGTGTATCTGAAGATCATGGAGCGGCTGGAGAAAATGGGCCGCAGCAGCTGGATCAAAGACGAGATGAAAAGCCTGATGAACAAGGACATTTATCTCACAAAACCGGAAGACGCGTGGGAACGCGTGCGCATCCCCAACCACAAGCCGCGCACGCTGTGCGTTTTGCGCGAAATTGCCGCGTGGCGTGAACAAATGGCCCAAGACATCAACGTGCCGCGTGGCCGCATTTTAAAAGACGACGCACTGGCCGAAATTGCCACACACCCGCCCACATCGCCCGAAGCCCTGCAT
>Ga0209066_10001628_pt1 | contig 29254 bp, 27 predicted proteins | sample All_14_2_FD_187198 | JGI IMG/M metagenome (GOLD analysis project Ga0209066, IMG submission 187198) | Freshwater microbial communities in response to fracking from Pennsylvania, USA - Allegheny Zone_MetaG_DW_15 (SPAdes) (version 2) ...
GGCCCAGACGCTGTCACAGGCCCTGGCCGTGCCTGTCATGGACCTGGCGGCTGTTGACGTGCAGCGCCTGCCCAAGGGCATCATCGACAACAAGCTGTCCGCCCAGTACCAGGTTCTGGTGCTGTCCCGGCGCGGCAACCGCTTGTTCGTGGCCGGCGCCGACCCGACCGACCAGGAAGCCATCGAACGCATCAAGTTCGCCACCCAGCTCACGCCAGAGTGGGTCATCGTCGAGCACGACAAGCTCAGCAAACTGCTCGAAGGGCTCAATGCGTCGGCTGAAGACCAGTTGTCGGCCATCGCCTCGTCTGACTTCGAGTTCGATGTCACCGATGACATGGGCCTGCCTTCGCCCGAGGCCGATGCCGCCGCGGTCGAGGTCGAAGACGCGCCGGTGGTGCGCTTCCTGCAGAAGATGCTGATCGACGCCATCAATGCCCGCGCATCCGACCTGCACTTCGAGCCCTACGAGTACAACTACCGCGTGCGCTTTCGGGTCGATGGCGAATTGCGCGAAATCACGCAGCCACCCGTGGCCATCAAGGACAAGCTGGCCTCGCGCATCAAGGTCATCTCCAAACTGGACATCGCCGAAAAACGCGTGCCGCAAGACGGCCGCATGAAGCTGAAATTCGGCAACAAGTCCATCGACTTTCGGGTCAGCACCCTGCCCACACTGTTTGGCGAAAAGATCGTCATCCGGATCCTGGATTCGTCCAGCGCCAAACTGGGCATCGAAGCGCTGGGCTATGAGCCCATCGAAAAAGAGCGCCTGATGAACTGCATCCATCGCCCCTACGGCATGGTGCTGGTCACGGGCCCCACAGGATCGGGCAAAACCGTGTCGCTTTACACGTGCCTGAACATCCTGAACCAACCGGGCGTGAACATCTCCACGGTCGAGGACCCGGCTGAAATCAACCTGCCCGGCATCAACCAGGTCAACGTGAACGACCGGGCCGGCATGAACTTCGCCACGGCGCTCAAGGCCTTCCTGCGGCAGGATCCTGACGTGATCATGGTGGGTGAAATCCGCGATCTGGAGACCGCCGACATCGCCATCAAGGCCGCGCAGACCGGGCACATGGTGATGTCCACCCTGCACACCAACGACGCCCCCACCACGCTGACCCGGCTGATGAACATGGGCGTGGCGCCATTCAACATCGCCTCCAGCGTGATCCTGATCACCGCCCAACGTCTGGCGCGGCGACTGTGCGACACCTGCAAGGCCCCCGCCGACTACCCCCGCGAAGCCCTGCTGCGGGCCGGCTTCAAAGAGGAAGACCTGGCCGGCAACTGGAAACCATATAAAGCAATCGGTTGCTCAGCCTGTAACAACGGTTACAAAGGGCGCGTCGGCATTTACCAAGTCATGCCCATCAGTGAAGAAATACAACGCATCATTCTCACGCAGGGCACAGCCATGGATATCGCCAAGCAGGCCAAGGTCGAAGGCGTGCGAGACTTGCGCGAATCAGGCTTGGTCAAAGTGAAACTTGGCCTGACCTCACTGGAAGAGGTCATCGCGGTGACCAACGAATAAGCAGCGACGGATCGTCACGGAGTTCCCACACATGGCCACGGCAGCAGCCAACAAACCGCAAGATCACGTCTTCGAATGGGAAGGCAAGGACCGCAACGGCAAGGTCGTTCGTGGCGAAATGCGCGCGGGCGGCGAAGCCATGGTTGGCGCCACTTTGCGCCGCCAGGGCATCCTGGTCCAGAAGGTCAAAAAGCGCCGCATCAGCGGCGGTGGCTCGGTCAAGCCCAAGGACATTTCCATCTTCACGCGCCAGCTGGCCACGATGATGAAAGCCGGCGTGCCCCTGCTGCAATCGTTCGACATCGTGGCCCGCGGTTCAACCAACCCGCGCGTCACCAAACTGCTCAACGACATCCGGGGCGACGTCGAAACCGGCACCAGCCTGTCGGCCGCATTCCGCAAGCACCCGATGTACTTCGACGCGCTGTACTGCAACCTGGTCGAGGCAGGTGAAGCGGCCGGTATCCTGGAAACCCTGCTGGACCGCCTGGCCACCTACCAGGAAAAGACCATCGCCATCAAGCAGAAGATCAAATCTGCCCTGACCTACCCCATTGCCGTGCTGGTCGTGGCCTTTGTCGTGGTGGCGGTCATCATGATTTATGTGATCCCGGCCTTCAAGGAAGTCTTCACCTCCTTCGGCGCCGACCTGCCCGCGCCCACACTGTTCGTGATGGCCATGTCGGACATCTTCGTGTCCTACTGGTGGGCCATTTTTGGCTCCATCGGTGGCGGCATTTACTTCTTCCTTCAAACCTGGAAGCGCTCGGTGCCCATGCAGCGCCGCATGGACCGCCTGCTGCTCAAGCTGCCGGTGTTTGGCGACCTGCTCTTCAAGTCGGCTGTGGCCCGCTGGACGCGCACCCTGTCCACCATGTTCGCCGCAGGCGTGCCCCTGGTTGAAGCGCTCGACTCGGTCGGCGGTGCCGCCGGCAATGCCGTGTTCGCCGACGCCACCGAGCAGATCCAGAAAGACGTGTCCACCGGCACCAGCCTGACCACGTCCATGCAATCGGCCAACCTGTTCCCGGTGATGGTGCTGCAGATGTCGGCCATCGGCGAAGAGTCCGGCTCGCTCGATCAGATGCTGTCCAAGGCGGCCGACTTCTACGAAGAAGAGGTGGATGAAGCCGTCAAGGCCCTGTCCAGCCTGATGGAGCCCTTCATCATCGTGATCCTGGGCACCATCATTGGTGGCATCGTGGTTTCGATGTACCTGCCTATCTTCAAGCTCGGCCAGGTCGTCTGACCCAGACAACGCAGCAGCGCCCTTCGCCTTCATGCCCGACAACTTTCTGCCGGTTCTCACCGAGATCGTGCTGACACCTTGGGGCCTGGCTGCGCTGGGCCTGTGCGTGGGCAGCTTCCTCAATGTCGTCATCCACCGCATGCCCCAGATGCTGGAGCGTCAGTGGGAAGCCGATGCGCGCGGCATGCTTGACCTGCCCGAGCCAGCCGAGGCCACCGCCGCCCAGCCTCTTACCCTGTCCAAACCAGCCTCGCGCTGCCCCGCATGCGGCCACGCCATCCGCTGGTATGAGAACATCCCGCTGGTCAGCTGGCTGGTGCTGCGCGGCAAGTGTTCTGCCTGCGGCTCGGGCATTTCCGTACGCTACCCGCTCATCGAGCTGCTCACAGCGGTGCTGTTTGCGGCCTGCGGCTGGCGTTTCGGTGCCCAGCCGACGACCCTGCTGTGGTGCGGCTTCGTGGCCGTGCTGGTAGCGGCCGCGGCCATTGACTGGGACACCACCCTGCTGCCCGATGACCTGACCCTGCCCCTGCTGTGGGCTGGCCTGATCGCCGCCGCCCTGGGCTGGAACCTGCCACTCAAAGATGCGCTGTGGGGCGCCGTGGCGGGCTACCTCTCGCTGTGGTCGGTCTACTGGCTCTTCAAGCTCACCACGGGCAAAGAAGGCATGGGCTATGGCGACTTCAAGCTGTTGGCCGCCATGGGCGCCTGGCTGGGCTGGCCCATGGTGCTGCCCATCGTGCTGGGCTCGTCCATCATCGGCGCGGTGGTCGGCATCGGCATGAAGGTCACCGGGCAACTGCGCGAAGGCGTCTACGTGCCCTACGGCCCCTTCCTGGCAGGCGCTGGCCTGCTGGTCACGCTGGCCGGGTCTGACAGGGTGATGCAGTGGCTGGGCTGGGCCTGAACAAGCCCCCTACTCGCCTGACCATCGGCCTGACCGGTGGCATCGGCAGCGGCAAGTCCACTGTCAGTCAGATGCTGGTGGGGCTCGGCGCCCACCTTGTCGACATGGACGCCATCTCACGCTCGCTGACGGCTCCCGGCGGCGCGGCCATTGATGCCATTGCCCAACACTTCGGCCCACACCTGATCGACGAGCACGGCGCCATGGACCGCACCCGCATGCGGGAGCTTGCGTTCTCGGACCCCACCGCGCTGGCGCGCCTGGAGGGCATCCTGCACCCCCTTATTGGCCAACATGCCCAGGCCCAAGCCAGCCTGGCTCTGCCAGATCAACATATCGTTTACGACGTGCCTTTGCTGGCTGAGTCCGGGCGACGCTGGCGTGACATGGTCGACCGTGTGCTGGTCATCGACACCGAACCCGAAACCCAGATCGCGCGCGTCATGGTGCGATCGGGCTGGCCGCGCGAAGCGGTGGAGCAGGTGCTGGCCAAGCAGGCCACCCGGGCCATGCGCCGCGCGGTGGCTGACCACGTCATCCTCAATGAGGGTTTGACCCTGCAAGAACTGCAAGCCGAGGTCGAGAAGGTATGGGGTCTGTGGAACATATGAACCCCCACCTCAACTGGCGCAGCCGGACAAATAGCGCCACAATCACGCTGCTGCCCCATCAACCGCTGCCCAATGACGCTCACCATGATCGTACTGGCTGACTACCCTCAACTGCGCATGCTGGCATGGAACAGACCGGCCAATGCCTTGCTAGAAGACGCAGAGGCCTTTGCGCTCTACGAAGCCAACTGGCGATTTGTAGACAAGGGCGCCCTGAACGACACCGAGGCAGCACTGCTTGAGCGCCTGACGCGAGAACAAGGCGCGGGGCTGCTACTTGTTTAAGCGCCCACATCACCAACGTGTACTGCGCTTGCTGGAGAGTCTGAACACGGCTCTGCTCGCACAAACGGCATGCTATTTTGGTGGCGGTACGGCCATCGTCCTGCTGCTGGATGAATACCGAGAATCCGTTGATGTGGACTTGCTCTGCGCGTCGCATGACGGTTACCGTGTGCTTCGCAACATGGTGAGCGAGCGAAGCCTCGGTGACTTGCTGACAAGCCTCATCACCCTTGCGCGCGAGGTTCGCGCGGACAGATATGGCATCCGTACCTTCTGCCTCGTGGACGACACCCCCATCAAGCTGGAAATTGTCCGCGAGGACCGTATCAGCCTTGATGGTCAAACTGTCTCGGCCCTCCCCATTCCGGAAGCTGCGTGGAGCAAAGCCCGCGGCGCATACGGTGCAAGCATCGACCGTGCGCTGGCGTCGAGCAAGGCTCAACTGGCCGATCCAGCTCATCTCAAGGCTTGCCTCAACAAGATGTCTATGGACGAAGCTGTGGCACCGAGCATCCATGCCGCCCTGGCTGACGCCTAGTCTGTGGAACAATGCCAATGATCGTGTATGAACAGCTTCAGGTGACGCGTTGATCCTCTACGAATACCCCTTTGGTGAAAGCATTCGCACGATGCTGCGGCTGGAACACCTGTTCGACCGCCTCGCCGTGCTCATGTGGCGCGAAGCCCCCGTGGACCACCACTACGCCTTGTCCACGATCTTCGAGATCATGGACGTCGCCTCGCGTGCCGACCTCAAAAGCGATCTGCTGCGCGACCTGGACCGCTACAAGATCCAGTTTGCCGGCTACCGGGGCAACCCCGCCATTCAAGAAGCCGCACTGGACGATGTGCTCACCCGCATCGACCGCGTCTACCAGGGGCTCAACCAGTTGCCAGGCAAGGCCGGGCAGTCACTGTCCAGCAACGACTGGCTGATGAGCATCCGCAGTCGCATCAGCATCCCTGGCGGCACCTGCGAGTTCGACCTGCCCTCTTACTACGCCTGGCAACAGGAACCCGTGGCCAAACGGCAGGCCGACCTGCAGCAGTGGGTGGCCACCCTCACGCCCCTGGCCGAAGCACTCAAGCTCATGCTGGGCCTGTTGCGCGACGCCGGCCACCCTCACATGGTGGCAGCGCCCTGCGGCCAGTACCAGCAAAGCCTGAAAGAGGCACGCAGCTTCCTGCTGCTGCGCCTGCGCATTGACCCGGCCATGGGCCTGATCCCCGAAATCAGCGCCAACCGACTGATGATCTCCATCCGCCTGATGAGGCCAGACGCAGACGGCAAGCTCAAGATCGCGTCGGACATTGATGCCGGGTTTGAACTCACGCTGTGCGCCTGACATCGCCTTGACGACATGAACGCCATGAGTCAGAACGACCCCACGCCCGCCGTCAAAAAAGCGCTGAAAGTTCGCTGCCCCTCTTGCGGCGAGATGCACACCTACAGCACAGACAACCCCTACCGTCCGTTTTGCAGCAAAGGGTGCAAGGCGATTGACTTGGGTGCATGGGCAAGCGAACAATACAGAGTTGAGGCCGGGCCAGCGAACGGTGACTTAGTGGATAACCCCGACGCATAAGCGGCGACGTTACAATATCGCCATCAGCCTCAGGCATAGAGGCATACAAGCCGAGGGAACGGACATCGTGATTTCTCCCCTGATATGGGTTGCAGCCGCGGCGCTAGTTGCCAGTTTGGGCACTTGCGTACTGCTGGTCATGACGCAAAAGTGGCACGGTGCACTATCGCTTGACCACGATCTCGACGGCGTCCAGAAAATTCACCACGATCCCGTCCCGCGGGTTGGTGGTCTTGGCCTTGCGCTGGGCCTGGTGGTCGCGGCCATCGGTACGCATCTCACGGAGAAGCACGCCGCCACCATCATCACGGGCTTGCTGATCAGTGCCATCCCCGTCTTCATGGCAGGGCTGATTGAAGACATCACCAAGCGAGTCTCAGTCAAAACCCGACTGCTGGCCTCTTTTGTGTCTGCGGGCTTGGCCGCCTGGCTGGTCGGTGCCCGGCTGCTCAACCTTGACATGCCCTTGCTGGACGCCCTCATCCAGCACCCCTTCATTTCGCTGGCATTCACCGCTTTTGCGGTCGGCGGCATGACCAACGCCGTCAACATCATTGACGGCCTCAACGGCCTGGCCAGCGGCAGCGTTGTCCTCATGCTGGCGGGCTTGGGCGCCATCGCCTGGTTGCACAACGACATGGTCGTGATGCAACTTTGTCTGATGGGTATCGCGGCCACCGCCGGCTTCTTGCTGCTGAACTACCCCTTTGGCCGCATCTTCCTGGGAGACGGTGGCGCATACCTGGCCGGTTTCTGGACGGCAGAGTGCGGCGTGCTGCTGCTGCTACGCAACCCCGAGGTCTCGACCTGGGCGGTGCTGCTGGCTTGCGTTTATCCGGTTTGGGAAACCATTTTCTCGATGTACCGCCGACACATTGTGGGTGGCGTCAGCAGTGGTCAGCCGGATGTGACGCACTTGCACCACTTGCTGCTCAAACACTTGCCCCAGAAGTATCTGGGTCGTTTGGGCGCCCCCTGGCTGCACCATGGCATCGTCAGCGCCTGTATTTGGGGCCTCGTAGCAGGTTGCCAGATTCTGGCTGTCGTACTTAATAGCAAAATTTCACTGCTGGTCGTAAGCACCGCCATTTTTGCGGCGGCGTATTGTGCGCTTTACCGCCTGTTCTCGGAACCCGAGGTCGACCAAGTACCTGATTCGATCGCCATACGGTGAAGATTATCGGGCTTTCCCCATAGTCACCGGCATGAATTGGTTTCGTACAGCCAGAATATGCCGTTGACTCTATCGCTCTCAAGATTGACATGTTTGTCATCACTACCTTGCAACGCCGCACCTTCAGGCAGGCGGAAACCCAAACCATACTTGATGCAGCCGCGCTTGGCGGCATTCAATTGCCATACAGTTGCAAAACTGGGCGCTGCAGCACATGCAAGTGCAAAGTGATCGACGGCCAAACCTATGCCCAGCATGATGAAATTGGACTGACCGAGGACGACAAGGCCGCAGGTTGGATTTTAAGTTGCGTACGCAGTGCAAAAACTGACTTGCTCTTAGATATAGAAGACTTGGGCGATACCTCACTGCCTATACCCAGGACTGCGCCGTGTCGCATCCAGTCACTGAATTTGTTGACACGGGATGTACTCTGCATTTCACTACGTTTGCCTCCTACAGTCGATTTCACCTTTCTGCCGGGTCAATATATTGACGTGATTGGCCCCAATGGTGTTCGGCGCAGCTATTCTCTTTCCAACGCTCCAGCCACCGACAAAATCTTGCACCTGCACGTCCGGGCGGTGCCCGGAGGAGAGTTGAGTCAATACTGGTTCAATCAGGCGAAAGCCAATGACTTGATCCGATTGCACGGTCCGCTGGGCACCTCCTTTTTGCGTCAAATCAGAGGGCTTGATCTGATCTTCTTGGCCACAGGCACGGGCATTGCGCCCATCAAAGCCATGCTAGAGGGGCTCGCAAATACCCCCGGTCACGAGCAACCTCGCTCAGTCACAGTTTATTGGGGGGGGCGAGTAGAAGAAGACCTGTACCTGCGCAATCTCGATGAACTGCCTGACAAAAACACCCCCTGCCGCTTCGTTCCAGTTTTATCCCGGGCAGACGCCTCATGGTCAGGCGCACGTGGACACGTGCAAGACGCCTTGTTGCAAGCTGCCCCGGATCTGGCGCAAGCCGTGGTCTACGCATGCGGATCAGAGGCCATGATCAACAGTGCTCGCGCCATCCTGGTGGACAATGGGCTGCCACAAGCGCGGTTCCATTCGGACGCCTTCGTCTGCTCTCACGCATTGTGAGTTCGACACCCTTTTTAGCACTCGTCAACAAAGTATCGACATGAAAGCAGTCATTCTTGCGGGGGGGCTTGGCACACGGTTAAGCGAGGAGACATCCACTCGCCCCAAGCCCATGGTAGAGATTGGTGGCAAGCCCATCTTGTGGCACATCCTCAAAATGTATGCACATCACGGCATACACGACTTCGTGATTTGCTGCGGCTACAAAGGCTACGTCATCAAGGAGTATTTTGCCAACTACTTCCTGCACATGTCAGATGTCACGTTTGACATGAAAACGAACACCATGCATGTCCACCAACGGCGAGCAGAGCCTTGGACCGTGACACTCGTTGATACGGGTGACGACTCCATGACAGGTGGCCGGTTGGCCCGCGTCGCCGACCACGTGAAGGACGAAGAGGCCTTCTGCTTTACTTACGGCGATGGTGTCGGCGACATCGATATTGGCGCAACAATCGCGTTCCATCAACAGCATGGCAAAGCGGCGACCTTGACTGCAACATTCCCTCCTGGTCGTTTCGGTGCGATTGACATTCAGGACAAGCAAGTCAGGAGCTTCAAAGAAAAGCCCAAAGGTGATGGCGCCATGATCAATGGCGGGTTTTTTGTACTGTCACCTAAAGTCCTGTCATACATCAAAGGTGATGACACGATATGGGAGCAGGAGCCCTTGACGCAACTGGCAGAAAATCAGGAACTGATGGCCTACGAGCATCATGGATTTTGGCAACCCATGGACACCTTGCGTGACAAACACCTGCTTGAAGAACTGTGGAGCAGTGGCAAGGCACCTTGGAAAAAGTGGGACTAGACGTGAGCGCTGACGAACAATTCTGGCGGGGCAAACGTGTGTTTGTCACGGGGCACACCGGCTTCAAAGGCAGCTGGCTCAGTTTGTGGCTGCAATCCTTAGGTGCTCAGGTGAGCGGTTTGGCCTTGCCGCCCAACACAACGCCAGACCTGTTCACACAAGCCCGCGTGGCCGATCAGATGGAGAGCACATTCGCCGACATCCGCGACTTGTCAGCAGTTCAGGCAGCCATGGGCAAAGCTCAACCGGAAATCGTGATCCACATGGCTGCTCAGCCACTGGTGCGCTTGTCCTACGCCGAACCTGTGTCCACCTACGCGACCAATGTCATGGGCACCGTACACGTTCTCGAGGCCGCACGTCAGACACCCAGCGTCAGAGCCATCGTCAACGTCACCACAGACAAGTGCTATGAAAACAAAGAGTGGGCATGGGGCTATCGCGAGGATGAACCCATGGGTGGCCATGACCCCTACAGCAACAGCAAGGGCTGCTCTGAACTGGTGACCAGCTCCTATCGCCGCTCGTTCTTTCAAGCCAAAGGCGTAGCCCTGGCTTCGGCTCGCGCTGGCAACGTCATCGGCGGAGGTGACTGGGCGGATGACCGCCTCATTCCAGACATCCTGCGCGCGTTTGAAAGGCGGCAGGCTGTGGTCATTCGCAACCCACTGGCAACGCGTCCCTGGCAACATGTGCTCGAACCGCTGTCGGGCTACTTGAGCCTTGCTCAACACCTGTATGAAGGGGGGCAAGCGTTTGCGGAAGGGTGGAACTTTGGTCCACGCGATGAAGATGCCCAACCTGTTCAGTGGATTGTTGAGCACATGGTTGGCGCATGGGGTGAAGGTGCGACGTGGCATCTGGACTCTGGTACCCACCCCCATGAGGCCAACTACCTCAAGCTGGACATCTCCAAAGCCCGGCAAAGGTTGAATTGGCAACCGCGGTGGACATTGGCAACCGCCCTACAGAGAATCACGCACTGGCATCGACAGTGGCTTGCTGGCGGCGACGCACAGCAACTTTGCATGCAAGACATCCGCGCCTTCACGACGAAAGCATGACGCTCGCGGCCAGCCAATCACCGGACAACATATGACCCAGACCACCCCCATTCAATTTATGGCCAAGTCGCCTGATGCCATCCGTAAGGAAATCGCGGCGCTCGTGCAGCAGTACGCTGACATCATCTATGCGCCCAAGGTGTTCGTTCCTGGACAAACGCCGGTGCCCGTGTCAGGCAAAGTGATCGGGGCCAAAGAGCTTCAACTGATGGTAGAGGCTAGCCTAGACGGATGGCTCACCACAGGTCGGTTCAATGCCATGTTTGAAGAGCGCTTGGCCAAGTTTCTAGGCGTCAAGCATCTGATCACCGTGAACTCTGGTTCATCGGCCAACCTGGTGGCCTTCTCGGCACTGACGTCGCCACGCCTGGGCGATCGCGCCATCAAGCAAGGAGACGAAGTGATCGGTGTGGCAGCAGGGTTTCCAACCACAGTAAACCCGATTTTGCAGTTTGGCGCTGTGCCGGTTTTTGTGGATGTGGACCTGGCCACGCACAACATCGACGCCAGCAAAATTGAGTCTGCGATCTCACCCAAAACCAAAGCCATCATGCTGGCTCACAGCTTGGGCAACCCCTTCAACTTGGATGTGGTGACCGCGCTGTGCAAGAAGCACAACTTGTGGCTCGTTGAGGATTGCTGTGATGCGCTTGGCGCAACCTACAAAGGGCAATTGGTTGGCACCTTTGGTGACATTGCCACGCTGAGTTTTTACCCTGCACACCACATCACCATGGGTGAAGGCGGCGCGGTGTTCACCAACAATGCGGAGCTCAAGCTGATTGCAGAGTCGTTCCGTGACTGGGGCCGTGATTGCTATTGCCCACCCGGCAAAGACAACACCTGCAACAAGCGGTTTTGCTGGACCAAGAAAGAACTGGGCGGCAACCTGCCTGATGGATACGACCACAAGTACACGTACAGCCACCTTGGCTACAACCTCAAAATCAGCGATATGCAAGCGGCCTGTGCGCTGGGGCAAATGGACCGTGTGGATGAGTTCATTGCCAAGCGTCGCGCCAATTTTGCCTACCTGAAGAACCGCCTGGAAAGCTGCGCTGAATTTCTGCATTTGCCAGAGGCCACCCCCCATTCACAGCCATCGTGGTTCGGCTTCCCGCTGATCGTCAAAAACGAGGCAGGCGTCAAGCGAGCAGACCTCATCAATTTCTTGGAGCAAAACAAGATTGGTACACGGCTACTTTTTGCGGGCAACCTTACCAAGCAGCCCTATATGGCTGAACGGGAATTCCGCATCAGCGGCGAGCTGACCAATACTGATGTGGTGATGAACCAGACATTTTGGCTTGGTACGTTCCCTGGGTTGGGTGAACCCCAGTTGGACTACATCGCGGATAAGCTGGAAGAATTTTTCGGAGTTAACTTCTGATGAGCGAGCCATCGATCCAGACCCCTGAGGCTTCGATGCATCAGCGGTTCGCTCCCGCCCGTATGCGGCGCACTGTACTGGAAATGGCTTATGCCGGATCGACCGTACACATCGGCTGTGCTTTTTCAATCATTGAGCTGTTGACAGTGCTTTACCGAAATCATCTGCGCTACCCAGCCAAGGACCCTCGCGCGGAGGGGCGCGACTATCTGATACTTAGCAAAGGCCATGGCGTCATGGCTCAGTACGCGTGCATGTACGAACTGGGGTGGCTGGACGACTCGCATATCGAGGGCTACTTCAAGGACGGAAGCAAGCTCAAGGGCCTGTCGGACTCCCGCGTGCCGGGTCTTGAGGTGACGTCGGGGTCGCTGGGTCATGGCTTCTCGGTGGGTGTCGGCATCGCGATGGGCCTGCAACGCAAGGGCACGGATCAAAAGGTCTATGCGATAGTTGGCGACGGTGAACTCAATGAGGGTCCGATCTGGGAGGGCGCCCTCGTGGCAGCCCACCACAAGATGGACAACTTGATGCTGATTGTCGACAAGAACGGCTTCCAGGCCATGGGCACGACGGATGACGTGCTGGCGCTGGGCGATCTGTCGGCAAAGTTTGCGAGCTTCGGATTCGAAACGCTGGAGGTTGACGGGCACAATGAAGTAGCGATTGACGAGGCCATTCGCCAACTGTGGGCAACAGCCGTCGGCAAACCCAAAGCATTGATTGCTCAAACGGTGAAGGGCAAAGGTGTGCCCTTCATGGAAGCCGACAATCGCTGGCACTACACGCGCCTCAGCGCACAGACTTTCGCCGAAGCCATCGACGCACTCAGCCATTCCGGAGCATCGACATGAGAGAGGCTTTTTCCAATGCGCTGGTGCGGCTAGCGTTGGCGGACCCCAAGGTCCTGCTGCTGACGGGTGATCACGGCTACGCACTGTTCGACGAGTTCCGCAAGCGTTGCCCAGGCCAATACATCAACGCCGGCATCGCAGAGCAGAACATGGTCGGCATGGCTGCAGGGTTGGCCCGCGTCGGCTTCCGCCCCTTCGTTTACGGACTGGCCGCGTTCGTGCCCATCCGCACCGTCGAGCAGATCAAGCTGGACATCGCACATGACGACCTGCCGGTCGTGCTGCTGGGCGACGGCGCGGGCTTCGTATATAGCCACCTGGGCACCAGCCACCAGTCCACCGAGGACATCGCCTGTACCCGTGCGATCCCCGGCCTGGAAGTGCTGTCCCCGGCCGACCGCTTTGAAATGACGGCCTGCATGGACCACGCCTACGCCGCGCGAGGCCCGGTCTATCTGCGGATGGGCAAGTCGGACCGCGGCGACGTGCATCCAGGCCCGATCGGCGCCCTGCAGTCTGGCCGCCTGCTCAAACTGCGTAACGGCCGATCAGACCGCCCCGGCCTGATCGCCACCGGCTCGATGGCGCGTACCGCCATGGACATCGCGGAGGCTCGCGAGCTGTCGGTGTGGAGCGCGCCGTCCCTCAAGCCGCTGTCGGTGGACGACGTCCGCGCCGCCGCGCACGGTTGCGCCAGCCTGGTGACGCTGGAAGAGCATTCGGTGCTGGGTGGCCTCGGTGCGGCGATCACGGAGATCACCAGCGAACACGCCCCTACGCGCGTCCTGCGCGTAGGCGTGCCGGACCGCTTCTCAGAGCACTGCGGCACGCACGCCTACCTGCTGCGCGAACACGGAATTGACCTTGAATCGACCGGGCGTCGTATTGATGACTTCATCTCAGCAGCCTGAGTCCCCCGCGTTCCGCCATCTGGCCGGGCGGCGGCTGTTCATCACTGGCGGCACGGGCTTCCTCGGCCGCTCGATGCTGGATTACCTCGCCACGATCGCGCCGCGGCACTGGCCGGACCTGCAGGTCGAGGTGCTCAGCCGTGACCCGTCCGCCTTTCTGCACCGCTTTCCCCAGTACGCGGACCACCGCTGGCTGTCTATCATCGAAGGCTCGCTGGATCGACTACCCGAGGGCCGATGCTACACCGACCTGATCCACGGCGCGGCAGACACGCATTGGGACGGCGACCAACTGACCTGGATGGCGCAACTGGTCGACGGCACGCGCCAGATCCTCGCATTTGCACGAAAGGCAGAAGTGCAGCGGCTGGTCTTCCTGAGTTCCGGTGCAGTCTACGGCCCCAGGCCTGACGATGCACCGCTCGAAGAAGATCAGCTCCAAGCCCCACTGTCCACCGACGTCTCCAAGCTGTACGGCCACGGCAAGCGCATGGCGGAAACGCTCTGCGCGCTCTACTCGGCACAGTACGGCGTGCCCAGCGTCATCGCCCGCTGCTTCGCTGTGGTAAGCGAACACGTGCCGCTAGACGGCCCGTACGCGGTCGGGAACTTCCTGCGTGATGCGCTCGATCCCCACCGACCGGCCATCATCGTGCGGGGCACTGGCCAAGCGGTGCGGACCTACATCGACGGCCGCGACATGGCGCGTTGGTTACTGGTGATGCTGGACCACGGCACGCCTGGCACCGCCTACAATCTCGGCGGCGATCGGCCCGTCGCCACCTTGGCGCTGGCCGAGATGGTGGCGCGCATCGTGGCCCCCGGCAAGCCGGTGCAGGTAGAGCGCCAAGTGGACGCCTCTTCGCTATCCGATCGATCGGTCTACATTCCGTCCGTCGAGCGCGCACGTGCACTGGGTTTGGTGGCAAGCGTGCCGCTCGAGGAGGCGATCGCCGAGGCCGCCTGCCGCCTTACTCATTGCGGGGCTTTACCGCGGCGCCCACCTTCCGCATTGCCCCGCAAGTTCGCATAGAGGCTGGCCCCCTCCGCTCTCCGACCCGCCATGCCCACCAAACCCCGACTGCTCGTCTTCATCCCCACCTACCGTCGACCCGAGGCGTTGACGCGCCAGCTAACGGCTCTGGAGTCGCTGCGCCAGGCCAACTCAGGGGTAGACATCGATATACAAGTCTCCCACAACGAGTCGGCCGACGCACTGACGCAGTTCACGTTTGAGGGGCCCTCTCACCACCGCTTCAATCCGATCAACCTCGGCGCCGACATCAACATCGCTCTGGCGTTCACCGCCTGCGATGGGTACGACTTCCTGTGGATCCTCAGCGATGACGATTTCCTTTCGCAGGGGGACGGGCTACCTCCGCTGCCCTTCGACAATGAGTTCGACCTGCTGGTGTTCGACGACGCCAAGGACGGCGCGGTAGAGACCAGGCAGATCCTCGCCTCGGACCTGTTGAACTCGCGCATGGGCCTGATATCGGATGTCATCTACCGGGTGCCATCGGTGCGGGCCAGCCTGCAGGAGTCGCTGAACAACGTCAACTCCTGCTTCCCGCATTTGTCCGTCATCGCATCGGCTTTTGCCCGGCAAGCGTGCTGCATTCGCTATCTGTCGCGCTCACCCACATTCGCGCGCAATCTGAAGTACGAGGCGGAGTGCGTCACCGACTATTCCGCCGCGCGGTCCGGCGTGCTGATGGTGGGCAAGTACCTCCCCAAGACGGAACAGCGGCGTTTTGCCTTATTCTACGCGCGCCATGGCGACCTCTCAAGACTCAGTCTTACAGGATCGAAAGGCTCCCTATTCGCCGTAGCCCGGGAGGTCTCCTCACTCCACATCTTGGCTTTGCCAACGCTTTTATTTTTTTACCTCCTAAGGAAGATGCAGAACTATGCTCACCGCACTTATTGGTAACGCTAAGCTTCGCATCAAAATACTGCTTGGCGAAAGAATACATCCGTTCACCCATTTTCCAAAATGGGTCAATATCGAAACTTTCTTGGACATTGGAGCCAACAAGGGAGAGTACTCCTGGTCATACTTCCAAAGTTTTCCAAAGGGCCGCGCATGGCTTGTCGAACCGATCCCGAGACTGCACGACGTAATACGTGAAAAGCTCGCAGGACATGCGGACAACTATATGCTATTTGATGCCTGCCTCGGAGCGGCGCCGGGCGTTGTGGACTTGCACGTAACAAATCATATTGGGGCTTCTTCTGTACTGCCCATGCATGACGCCTTCATCCAAGCCAATCCCCATGTGAAAGAGATAGAAGTCATTCGAAAAAAACTCGTTACATTGGACGAGTTTGTGAATACAAATTCGATCGCCCCTGTCGACTTAATCAAGGTCGACGTAGAGGGTTTCGAGCTTGAAGTTGTTTCTGGTGGGAAAGACTATCTGCGCAACGGCGTTAAATGGGTTCTTATTGAGCACAGCTTCGTGCGCAGCGCCGACAGTCAGCGTCGCTTTATCGAAGTGCACTCACTGCTACTCGATTTAGACTTCGAGTTATACGCAATCTGTGACCAATACCATCACGCAGACTCACGCCGAATTGTACAGTTCGATGCTATCTACCGAAAGCGAATCGAGTGATGAAAAGAAGGGCCCGTTCTCGCGTCGTCTTTTTCCTTCCAAATTTGCAAATGGGCGGTGCCGAGAGCATGACCGTGCTGCTTGCAAGCTGGCTGGCACGTGAAGGTTTGGGTATTTCAAACGTAGTTTTGCATGCGCAGTCGCGCAGACTTGACCATCTAGGCCCTCGTCTAGCAGGTACCGGAGTGACTGTTCTTCACGGTGCAATTGGTTACGTGCGAACGCTGCTTTCGAGCTGCCTGCTGGGGAGAGAGACGACCTTTGTTGCGGCTACCGAGACATACCCCGTCCTGCTCTCCTTAATCGCACGTCTACTTTGCCCTCGATCGCGACTACTACTGTGGCTGCACACCGACCCCTGCCGCTACTTCCAACAGATGCCTCGATTCGGTCGTTTGTACCGTTACGTCGTCCAATCTGGACTCTCGCATATTATCTGTGTATCAGCAGCCGTTCAAAGGCAACTGATCGTATTCGCTGGGAAACAAGTCTCTTCGGTAGTCATTCACAATGCCATCGACCCTGATGAGACGATCTCTATACGCAACGCATGTCAAGGTAACAAAGCGAAGCCAACTCAAATCGGCTATGTCGGTCGTATTTCGAGGGAGAAGGGGATCGACAGTCTGCTGTTGGTGTTTGGTGATCCAAATTTTAACGCTGGCAGACCGGAGCTTTCGCTAAGCATTTTCACCGACGAGGCCGGAGAACGTATCGTTCAATCACGTATTAAAGACTTGACGGGCTGCCGAGTCGTTTCAGGTCAAAACAAAATTAGTATATACGGCGCCATTGGTACAGTGGTAATCGCCTCATGGTTTGAAGGATTCTCGCTAGTTTGCTTGGAGGCGATAACAGGCGGTTTAAATATTGTTTATCGCCGAGAGCTTGACGCTGTGAGAGAGTTGCTCGATATCACAAATTATCCGGCAGCGAACCGATTTGAATATTCAACACATGAGGAGATGGCGACTACAATCCTAAAGGCGTCAACAACTCCGAGACTTGGAATAGAGAATTATCCTGAAATATCAGCTCTCAGCTTTGCAAAGTTTGCACAAGCTTGGCGTAGTCAATTGAATTGATGGACTGCTCTCAGTTACTTTAAAACCACGGGATAACCTAACTATTATGAAATTTTCACACCTTCGAACAAATTGAGTGCCGCACTGACATCCTTTGCAACCCGCTTCCTCGGACTTGGTTTGCAGGCGGCGATCCTATTCACGATGCGCCAGAATCACTCACCAGAAGAACAGGCACTGTTCTTTACTGCACAGACCGTACTCGGTCTCCAGTTCCTGGCGGAGTTCGGCGCGTCCCAGGCGATGCTGCAGCGCATGCGGCAGGCACAGGTGGATCCCACGCTCAAGCCCAGCCACCTGCTCTTCGGGTCCTACGCGCTGGTGGCCAGCACGATCTTCCTTGTTCTCATCGCCTTGACCTGGGAAGGTTTCTACGGGCGCAGCCTGCCTCAGCCCGCGCTGCTGATCGGCGCGCTGGCCGTGGCGGGTGCATTGCGACTATCCACGGTGTTTGTCGAAGCCCACGTAGAGGGCTCAGGCCGCATCACCGAGGTATATCGCACCCGTTTCGTCTCGACGCTGGCCAGCCAGGCCATCATGTTGGTAGGCATGGTGATGCTATCGCCGTTGATCGCGCTACTGTGCAGCACCTTCACCTACGTGCTGTTCTCCAATGGGCTGCAACGCCAAGACGTTATGCACTTCTACAGCGGCGTGCGATTGGGCCGCGATGCATTGACAGATTTGCTGACCGACCTGCGCTACACGGGCCGCTATCAGGTCTCGCTAATGCTGTCGGCAGTATGCGGCTACCTGATCTTCTCTGGTCCAGTGATCGTTGCGGGCATGGCACTGAATGCCAGCCGCGTTGCGGAGATAGGGACTTCCCTGCTGCTAGCGAGCGTGGCGTCCAGCCTGTGCGGGGCCATCATCGCGCCCTATTCAGTTCGCATCATGGACGATATGCTCAATGGCCGCACACAAGCGGCATGGCACCTGGAGCGACGCCTGATCGCTGCTGCAGTCGGGCTGTTCTTCGCCGCGGCCTTCGCGCTTTGGCAGGTGGACATCATCCACCTGCGCGCACTGCCGGCCACTCACGATCTCATTCTGGCACTCGGCGCCTACTTCTGCTTCGCCCTTGGGCTGGTCTTCGCGCCCGGCCTGCGCGCGTTAGGCCGTGATCACATGCTGCTGCCCTCCGTGGTCGCCGCAGCCGTCTTTACCGCGCTGTCCGCGGGCACGATCGGCCGCCTCACCTGGGGACCAGACCCTCTCTTGATCTTCGCGATCGCTCAAGGGGGGGTCTTTCTACCCCTGGTCTTGCTGACCCGCCGCGTGCTGCATCACACCACTCCGAAATGACTACGATCGCCATCGCCTCCGGGCTGCAGGCCCTGGACCACTCGACCGACCTGCGCACCTTTCCCGATTACGCAAGTTATCCCGGCTCCATCTGGTACCAGGCACTGGCCGAGGAAGCTGCCCAGCGTGAACTGCCCCTGCTGGGTGCGGACGCCGTACTGAGCAGGGTCGCTCAAGGCCGGCTTGATCCGCACACGGTGGTGCTTGTACAGGAACGCGAATCACGCAGCGGAGATGCTCTGCTACGCCTAGGCGCGCGGGGCGGCGCGCTCACTTGTCTCGAATCGCCAATGTACGCGAGCAAGTTCTACAGGAATCTACCGCTGATCTCGGCCAACTTCCAAGCAGCCTTTCTATTCAAGCCCTTCGTGGACACCTCGCGCGCCACGGCTACGGAGATCACCTGCTTCCCGCGTGTACAGCTCACCCATGAGCCCCCCACCGGCGGTCCGCGCACCGGGTTCGCCGTGATCGCTAGTTTCCGCCGCACGCCGTTACAGGGACTGAGCGCGCGCGGCTGCGTCCGCTTGGCGCTGGACGCCGTCCAGAGCGCCACGGTCCGGTACGGCGTACGGCACCACCTGCTCGGCGTGCGTGCCAAGGTCATTGCGCGGGCGGCAAGCGTTGATCAAGTCCATGTCTATGGCAGGCACTGGCCCACCCCGCCGGAAATCGCGCCACGGCACCCCATGCGCATCACGGTCGCAGGGCCATGCGACAACAAGATAGAAACACTGCGACGACATCGCTTCAACATCTGCTTGGAGAACGCAGCAATTCCAGGTTACGTGACCGAGAAGTTCGCCGATGCGGTAGAGGCCGGCTGTGTCCCAATCTATGCAGCACGTAGTCTGCCCTCTGGCGACACATCGCTCTACCCACCTTTCGTCGACGCGGATGAATTGATATCAACCGAGGCCCCCGAACAGCTTTTGGACCGGGTGGCCACCAAGTTCGATGAATGGCTGGCCCAGCCTCAAGCAAGCCAGCGATTCCTCGACCTGTTCAGCCACACCATCCTCGCGCGCAGGATCATACTTTCCATTGAGCCATGCTTCAAATCGAAATAGTTATTCTTCACAGTGGTCGCGTGAACCGTCTTAGGGAATGCTTGGCCCGCGTCGCACCGCTGGCGCAATCACCGGGCGTGACGGTGCGCGTCAGCGACAACTCAGGCAAGCGCACAGCGGCACCCCTGGCAGTGGACTATCCAGCCATTCCCTTCAAGCACCGTAAACGATGTACCTTCCCCGAGCACTTCAATGTCAACGCGACCGAAGCGCAGGCGGAGATCGTCGTGCTGCTGCACGACGATGATGCCCTGAAGCCTGATTACATCGCGGCGATCCGCGACACATTCGCCGATCCAGAAGTGGTCGCCGTATCCACCAATGCGCAGTTGGAAGGTGTGGAGGGCACCAACCATGGCCTGTTTGCCACCCTTCCGGGCAACCAGACTTTGCGAAAACCGGACCAGCTTCTGCTCGCCTACTTCGTTAATGGCACCAGCGCGTTCTGCCCTTTCAGCATGTACGCCTACCGACGTAGCGCGCTTCTGGCGCGGCGCTACCGTGACGATGTAGCGGGCAAGTATTCCGACGTGTCCTACATTGCCAGCCAACTAGAGCTAGGGACGATCCGCTGGCTGGATGCGCCACTGGGCATAGTCGGCCATCACGGCGACAACGACAGTCATAGCGAGGCCTCGCGCGACCGTGCACTGCAATTCAATGCGATGGAACGACTGCCGATCGCAGCTGCGACGCTGCGTCTGGCGCAACGCCACATTGGACGTAAGATTTTCATGAAGCTGGCCGCGGATCTCTACCACTTCCGCAAACCCAGTCTAAGCCTGTCCACCTACCTATCCGTCGCAAGACGCTGCCTGCGGTAAGCAGCTATGAAACTCGCCTGGATTGCCCTGCTCAGTGCGCTGGCCATCGCGTCGCCCCAGTTTTGGACGAGGATTGACGCCCCATCGAATCTACAACCAATCTTTATGCTTGCCTTCGTGTTTATGGCACTTTTTCAAGGGAAGATAAGCTTACCAAGTCGCGTTGCACCGATATTAGTACTGCTTGGATTTTGCACACTGTTGATTGCAGGAGTATTCTCTCTACCGTTTGCCAGCGAATTTGAATTATTCAAACAGGAACTTTATCGCCGAATAATATTAATTCTTTTCTTTATTTCGGCCTACACAGCCGCAAGCACTGACGATAAATTTTTTCGAGCCGCCACTTATTTGGCAGCCATTGCTGCAGTTATATACATTGCAACGATGATACTCTATTACATCGGCTGGGGCGCCCTCTCGGAGGGTGGCGCCTTTGATTCATATCCATTTGGATTAATAATACCGGTCGCGGTTTATAACAACCCTCTAACATTTTCAGAGACCCAAGTATTTGGTTACTTTATGATTGGGCTTGCCTTATTGTATACCTCAAAAACTAACAGAACAGCATGGCTCTTAGCGCCAGTGGGGCTACTACAGTTTGGCAAGGGGCCGATTATTGGATATATAGCATCATTCCTTCCAAGATTGACGCGCATCCTATTCATACTAATGTCGGCACCATTGATTTTCTTTTCCGCCATTAGCTATTCTGGCACCCCGATATTTGATGGCGTTTTTGACTCGTTATCAGAGCGAGTATTTCATGCCAATTTTGTTCTTCATTCTCTCCTAGAACATCCTCTGCTTGGAGCTTTAGGATATGGATTCCGACAGTACGGCACATTTGCTCAGATTATTAGCAATGACTTTAACCAAGACACTCAACCGCTCTCGGTAATGCAATGGCTCTTTGAGGCAGGAATTCCGCTTGCTTTGTTCGGACTTCTCGCATTGTTTGCTGGAGCAGTCATTTTTTCCGGCAGACGCTGGCTACCTGTAGGTATCTATCTTTTCATCGGCCACTTAGCACTACCAAACCCCGCTGACCCAGCAGTGCTACTACTGTTCGCGCTATTTGCCGCCCAGATTAATAGATACCCAACATATTCATATGAGAAAAGACATTTTTCTTGACGCACGACTCTCAGCCAACTCAGGTATTGGACGTTATATTGACAGTCTTATGGATGAGTTCGCTAGAAATACTGACTGGGGTTACCGCTGGTCACTGGCCATTGGCCCCGAATACCAAAGTAATGGCATAGGGGAATGCTACACAAGCCGGCTAAATCCTTTCTCGCCATTTTGGCAGCTTCAGGCGCCATTCGTGCTACCAGCACATAAAGTGTTTTGGACTCCTCATTGGAATCATCCCATATTACTCCGCTCTAAAGTAGCTAATGTAGTCACAATACACGATGTGATGCCTATGCGATTTCCAAGTCTTTATTCGACCCTAGATCGTCACTTATTCAGCCTATTTATCTCAACGGCCGTTAAACGCAAGTATAATATAATTACAGTATCGGAGTTCTCAAAGAGAGAGATACTTGACTTATATCCTTCTGCAATAGTAGAGGTTATTTTTAATGGGACCACAGCATTACCGGTTGATCCTGCTGAGTCAAATGCCTCCCCCCCCTACCTTCTCTGCGTGGGGAATTGGAAGCCGCATAAAAATATTTCCTTTGCGATCCGAGCCTTCAGGTTAGCTAAGGCGCGTAGCTGGATTAGCTCAAATATAAAACTCATTATTGCGGGTAAAGTCCACGGGCTGCGCCAAGCGGATGCATCTTTGCTACAGACCTATGGCCAAGATCTCGATATAGAGTTCGTAGAGCATCCATCCGACTCGAAACTAGGCAGGCTTTATCAAGACTGCCTTGCACTCATCTCCCCGTCAAAATATGAAGGGTTTGGCCTTCCCATACTCGAAGCGATGCATTTTAATAAGCCGATTGCCTGCTCCAACATCCCTCCCTTTAGAGAGATTGCTGGTGATACAGTAGATTACTTTAATGTCGACGATGTTGAAAGTTGCGCCGCCGCAATCGCTCAGATTGTGTCACCTAAGGCAGCCAGCGAAAGGCGCTACGAGCCGATAGTGAAACGTTTTACCTGGGCTCAATCAGCTTTGGCTCACCATCAACTTTTTAGCAAATTATATTAATGATCTCACTTATTCTTGCTACTCTAGGCCGGTATAGCGAACTTGACCGCTGCATCGAGTCGATTCTAACGCAAGTTAATGTTGATTATGAAGTCTTGGTGATAGACCAAAATCAGCCAGATTTTCTTTCCAATCTCCGCAAAAAGCATTCTGACGCTCGCATTATTTGGAAAAATATCTCTACGATTGGATTGTCGAATGCCCGTAATGAAGGCCTCGCTTTGGCTCGATACCACCGGATAGCCCTCATCGATGATGATTCGGTCTTGCAAAATCCGCTGCATTTGTATAAGGCCTTATCCTGGCTTGAACGATACGACTTTGTTTCTGGCATATGTCTCGACTTTAACGGATCTGATGCAAATCCGTTCTTTCCATTCGAAGATGTTATTATAACCCCCTCGAATATATTCACATGCATCATGAGCCCCTGCTTCTTTTTTAAGATGAAAAAAGACTCAGTTTTTGATACTCGACTAGGAGTTGGAGCATATTTCGGCAGCGGCGAGGAAACCGATTTTGCCATCACTTTAATTAACCACGGCGGAACGGGCTATTTTACTCGTTCCCTTAGCGTTATTCATCCCGAGGGGGATATTAAGCAACTATCCGAGAGCCGTCGATACAAATACGCACTTGGGGTCGGTGCACTGATGCGCAAGCGGTCTGGTTTTTTCGGAGCGACAATTGTCATTCGCAAAATGTTGGGGCCACTGCTAACATCTATTAAAAACTTGGCAAAAGGAAAATTAGTTCAAGCAAAGTTATCAATGATAGATTTTTTTGGTCGCACCCATGGTTACTTATTTTTCAAGTAAATGGTGCTTACTATTTTCCAATCGCGATTTTTCTATTGTCTGGTAAATACGATTTTTAAAATTCTGATTTAATTAAATACCACATGCCAAACAATATCCATTCGTACAGACAAGGGCAACGTCGCTAATTTAAATTCAGCATGAAATGGATTCAATGAATTTTCTATTTGTTGGCGGACTGGGTATCTCGCGGCAACCGAAATCGAGCTTACTATTCAACGCGTTTAGACAGAGGCGACTGCATCAAGCAGCGACAAGACGATCATAAGTGATCATCATCCTTTTGACTGAGACATTCTCTGTAAACTCTGACAAAAAACGCTGGCGTGCGCCTTCTGAGAATTTGGCATGAAGCTCTGCTGAGTTGAGTATTTTGTTACATGCCTCCGCCAAGGCTTTTGGATCGCTCATAGGTACGTTTAAACCACTGAGGCCATGCTGATTGACCCAAGGAACACCAGAGCCTGCAATGTCAGAAGCCACGATTGGCAACCCGTAGGCCATCGCCTCAAGAAGGACTACCCCAAAAGCCTCTGCTCGGTAGGTTGAAGGCAGGCAGTAAAGAGTGGCACGCTCAAAGAGTGCATGCAACGCTGCATCGCTGAGCCTACCTGTCAGCAAGACGCGATCCTTGACTCCACAAAGCTCAACAGCCTGTTGAAGTTCGCCCTGCAATGGTCCGCCGCCGACGATCACAACGACAGAATCTTTGACCAGCCGTTGCGCAGCTTGGATGAGTACATTGAAGCCTTTGTAGGGCACCAGTCGGCCTACAGCAAGGATAATCTTCTTGCTGCCAATTTTCGCCTGAAGTGCTGGCGGAAGTCGGGAGCCATTACCTTTATGCTTTGCATCCGGTACTCCGATTGGTACGACAGTTATTTTGTTTTTGAAAGGCGCGAGAGTCTCCGATGCATCAGCATACACCTGTGATGTAGCAACGATACTGTTCGCTCTACGCAACAACGCAGATTCCAACGGGCGAAGAATTCTCCCTAGAAATCCCTTATCGATGACATCACTATGCCAATGAACCAGCAGTCGTGTTTTTAGAGGGATAAACAATGCGCACAGAGCTCCCAGCATATTGGGCACATGCAAATGAACAATGTCGGCGCTTCTTGCAGCCGAAAGGCACTGCAAAAAGTACCTTAATCCCAAGGGTTGCGAGGCCAGTAATTTTGCAATCGGCGTCCGAGTTACATGGACACCATCCATGACCTCTTTTTTATTGGCAGGGGTCTTTTCAAAGCAGATGACAGAGACATGATGTCCAGCCATTGCCGCCCCTTTGGCCAAGCTTACCGTGACGCTCTCTATGCCACCAGCGTCCGGAAAGTAATATTTACCAAAATGAACTATATTGGCCATATACTTGGAAAAATATCATTTTTTTCTCCTTGCTAGACTCAACATATTTCGTGAGCATATTTAAGGGCGCATTTAAGCTTGACAAACTTTCAGGAAGACTTGGTTAGTAATGGCACGTATGACAAATGCGCATCACTCGTCGTTTTAACTTCGAAGTCGAACAAAGCCAACGCTAGCAGGCTGCTGAAACGCCCAGCCACCATGCCCACGCATCTGTGGCGTGACGCATTATCAGCGTAGCACATCAACGCCCCAAAGCGACACCTCCCATGCGCTACGCAAACACCCCAAAATGGCGATACGGTTGCCAGAATCACGCATCAAAAAGAGAATGATTTCAGTAAATCATGGACAAGGATACCGCCCTCGTTGCCTTTGTTTTCGTCACTTCTGTTCGTCTTGCTTCGATTGAACCACTCCGCAAGAGGTACGTTTTTGGGGGGGCAAAAAAACCACCTTGTCAATATGCAGAATTGGGTGATCAGACAGACCGCTTATTCACTGCACATTGTGCGGCGATGAGGAGCCGGTCACTCAACTTTTCCACGCCCCTTTGAGTGCCAGTAGCGAATCACGCCGGGCCTGGTCCTTTGGCGCGTTTTGCCATGCATGCCTTGCAAACACAAACAACAACACGACGAAGAATGTGGCCGAGGCTGCGGCAATGGCGATCAGGCTACGTTTAGGCTTGGCCCTAAGCTCTGGCGGTGTCGCCACATCCACCACTTGAATCAGCGCACCTTCCCTGCTCTCATCCAACTTGGCCATCTCATACTGCTTAGAAAAGAACTCAAACATGGCCTCTTGGTATTTGTATTCTCGGTAAGCGTTCACGTAGCCGTCATTGCTGTCCGAGGCATCCGTTGTTTCAGATTGGCGTAGCTGCGCACGCAAGGCCGTCAACTGGTTCAGCACCATTTTGACTTCTGGCGCCTCATGGGTGAGGCTGCCTTGCATGGCTTGCAAACGCACCTCGGTGGCAGACACTTGTCCGCGCAAGCTGGCATAAGCCTCAGCGGCCGCCTTGGGCTCTACACGCAGCGTGCGCGCATTCACGCCTGTGTTTTGCAAGGCTTGCTGTGCATTGGCCAACTGTGCTTTGGCATGGGCAAGCTGTTTTTCAAAAAAGGCACGGCGCTGTTGTGCTTCTGTCATGGCAAGCTCACTGCTGATGCGTCGCAATTCGTCCACATAGCGGTTCGCCATATTGGCTGCGCGCTGGGGGCTGTGATCAGTCACCTCCACCGTCACCAAGCCATCTCTTTTGCCCAGCTCAATGCGCACATTATGAGCCAGCGCGTTGCGGGCATCCTCCTGGGTGCTGGCTGCATACAAACTCTTAAGGCCAAAGGCCTCGATCACCCTGTTGGACACAGTGGCCGACTGCATCAACGCCACATATTGGTCGCCGGGTGTTTTGATGCCTGCCATGCCCGCCAGGCCCGCCAAGCCCCCCAGTGACTGCAAGGCAGCACCGGCTGCGCTTTGCTGTTGTTGCGGAGGCATGAACACTGTTTTGGCCGTAAACGTGGGCGTGATCAGGTAGCTCAGGGCCGCGCCCAGCAAGCCGGCCAACAATGGCCCACTAAAAAGGAGCATGCGGTTTTTGCCAGCCACAATGACCAAGTCAATGAGGCTGATACTGTCTTCGTCGTCCTGCTCTGACGCAGGAAGGTTGGCGGTTTTATCGGTCATGCAGAGGGCTCACTGGCGCAATGTCTTGATCGCAGCCGCGCCCAAGCTGAATTGATAAATGATTTGTGTGATGTCCTTGGCATTGCGCGTGAACACACTCCAGCCGCTTTCGTGATCGGTTTTCTCAGGCAGCACAATCAGGTCGCCCGGCAGGGCCTTGGCGCCGCTCACATTGCCAAACCAGGCGCCGTTGTTTGACAGCACGCTGCCATCCGCACGGATCACGAAGAGTTCGTCCTTGTCGGCACCGCTGGTCAGGCCAGATTGGTCCAGATACTGCTGGATCGACTTGCCCTCTCGCCAGATCAGTGACGACTCGGTGTTAACCGATCCCAGCACATACACAAAGTCCGGTCGCGCAGGCACAACCAGGCGGTCCTGCGATTCCAGTCTCAGAGGGGGCAATTGGCCCGGCTGGGGGTTAGCTGTGGGCAGGTCAAGCGCGATGCGGCCAGTTGGCTTGAGGGCGCGCAAGCGGTTGAGTGCCTGCTTCTGGGCCTCGGCCTCGGCCTGGAGGCGCAACTGCGCGTTGTAGCCTGCATCACCTGTCGACACGCTGGCGGCAGCCGCGCTCAGCCTGGTCTGGGTCTGCCCCTCCAGGCGGCGCACCAGTTGATCGAGGTTGGCTGCCTGCGCGCGTTTGACTTCCTCGCGATAAAAGCCCGCGCCAAAAAGGTAGGCATCAGGCGTCAGGCCACCCGCTTTGTCGAGCAAGCTGGGCAGGGTGTCGCCAGGGTTCATCTGGTAGATGCCGGGGCGGTGCACTTCGCCTTCCACGCGCACAAATACCTGGCGCCGGGCTTGCGGCACACGCACGTCGTTCACCGAGAACACGGTGACGATGTCACCCGGCTGGAGTGGCAGGTTATCCGGGCTGTTGGGCTCGTCCAATGCTCTGCCAAGGTTGAAAGGCAGCAGCTGCACGGTGACGTTGTTGTTATCGATGCGCTCCACCACCGCGTAGTCAAAGTTCACTTCGTCCACCAGGTTGCCAATGCGCTCGGCAAGGGTGTCAGCGTTGTCCTTGGCCACGCGGGTGGCGCCCGGCGCAGGGTTGCCGCCTGCAGCGAAGGCGTCTGCAGCCAGCAAGTCGGGTTCGCTGCGGCGCTTGTCTTCATCACTCAGCAAGGTGTCGTTTTGGCGCTTTACCGATGCGCGCGAGATCAGGAAGGCGCGGCTGGGAATGAGGTCTCGCACCTTGAGGCCTTCGCGCCATGGGCTGCGCAGGGGTTCGGCCACATTGCCACGCAGGCTGACGGTGTTGGCGAATGCGGGCACCAGCGAGGTAACGGTGAGCAAGTCGCCATTCTTGAGGGTTTTGCCCAAGCCGACGGCGTCCAGCGCAAAGACCTCCACCGAGCGGGAGGGCGAGCGCGCCGGGTCAAGCCGTTCCAACTGGGCACGCTTGGGGTCGGCCACAACGGGCAGGCCGCCAGCCAGGGCCAGCAAGCTGCCGATGGTGTCTTGCGCGCCGCCCAACTCGTAAACCGCGGGCGTAGAGACCTTGCCGGCCAGGGCCACATGGCCTTTGGCCGCAGGGATGACGATGGTGTCGCCGTCTTGCAGGTTGACGTCGGCAGACTTATCGCCTTTGGCCAGGAAGTCGTAGAGGTCGATCTCGGTCACAACCTTGCCCGCGCGTTTGACCTGCACGTGGCGCATGCTGCCAGTCTGGCTGGGCCCACCACTGGCGAACAGGGCTGACACCAGCGTAGAGACGCTACTGAGGTTGTAGGCACCGGGTTTGCGTGCCTGGCCGACCACGTACACGGTGATGCCGCGCAATTGACCAAGGGTGACGCTGAGTTGAAAGTCGCGGTAATACTTGCCTACGGCGGCCCGGATGACATCGTCTGCCTGATTGCTGCGAACGCCGGCCAAACTGATGGCGCCCACACGCGGCAAGGTGATGAGGCCGTTGCGGTCAACCACGGCGCGCACGTCGATGTCGATGGAGCCCCAGCCTTTGATTTGCAACTCGTCGCCCGGCCCGATGCGGTAGTCAGGCGATACCGGGATATTGGACTGTGGCGCATAAGCCGAAGAGGCTTGGTTGAAAAAGCTGCTCCCGAACAAGGGCAATGCCTGGCCTGCTGTCTCCAGCACAAAGCGCTGAAAGTCGTTGGGGGGTAAGGGGCGCTGGCGGATATCTTGGGCGTCGTTGTAGAGCGCGGGCTGGTTGCGCTCTTCCGGCCGACTCGTCTGGCGGATCACGGGCAGCAGGTTCAGGCCGGTGTCCGTGCGCAAGTTTGCCCCGCCGAGCACGGCTGGCTGGCTGGCGTTGGGATCCCCCTGCTCCACAGGCTGGCCGCCAATGAACGCCCCGCGGGGCAGACTTTGACCGTGAGATGGCGTCAACAGCAAGCAGACCGACACACTCGCCAGCATGAGTCGGTAAACGGGTTGCACACGGCGCAGATTCATGGGTCCCAAATCGTTGTCATAAAAGCTGCGGGCATTGTAGGGCGCAGCATCCCTCCAATCTGATCGTTGCTCGAATGTGACCGACAGCGCACGCATGACGAGATGCGAGATCAGCACCATCGATAGTTAATTCATATCAAATCAATTCAAACGATTGACTTTTCAGATGCACGCGCAACGCCTACAGTCACCCCATCGCATCCACAACGTCTCACAACGCCAGAAGGAACCCACCATGTCCTCGCCCTTCCATAACCCCCAGTCGGTCACCATCCAGAACCTCGAATCGGCCTTTGCGGGCGAGTCGATGGCGCACATCAAATACCGCTATTTCGCCAAGCTTTGCCGCGAGATGGGCGACGAAGAAACCGCCAAACACT
>Ga0209066_10001629_pt1 | contig 29234 bp, 27 predicted proteins | sample All_14_2_FD_187198 | JGI IMG/M metagenome (GOLD analysis project Ga0209066, IMG submission 187198) | Freshwater microbial communities in response to fracking from Pennsylvania, USA - Allegheny Zone_MetaG_DW_15 (SPAdes) (version 2) ...
CCCGAGGGGTGAGGTGGTGCTGCCCGCCCGTGTCGTCTTCGTGCACCGACGCTCGGAGTACGAAGAGCTGCTCGACCGGCACGCGACGTTCGGGCAGGCCGAGTTCTTCCTGCGTTCCCGCGGACGGGCGATCGAGGATGTCGTGGCCCGGCACGAGGCGATCGAGGCCGCGCTGCACCTCGTGTCGACATCGCTGCCGCCGGATGTGCGTCAGGCCCGGGTCGAGCGCAGCGACCTCGACCGCTACCTCTTCGCCCCCGAGGACATCGTCGTCGCGGTCGGCCAGGACGGGCTCGTCGCCAACGTCGCCAAGTACCTCGCCGGCCAGCCGATCATCGGGGTCGATCCGGAGCCGGGCCGCAACGCCGGGGTGCTCGTGCGGCACGCCCCCGAGCACGCCGTCGCGGTCGTCGACCGGGTGCGCCGCGGGGCGGCGAGCGTCGAGCAGCGCGCGATGGTGCAGGCGACGCTCGACGACGGTCAGACCCTCACCGCCCTCAACGACCTCTACCTCGGCGACCCGGGTCACCAGTCGTCGCGGTACACCCTGACGGTGCCCGACCGCGGCTCCGAGCGGCAATCGTCGTCGGGCATCATCGTCGGCACCGGAACCGGCAGCACCGGCTGGTCGTCATCGATCGCGAACGACCGTGCGCTACTCGAATGGCTGCCGCCGCCCGCCTCCGATTCCCTCGCCTGGTTCGTACGCGAGGCCTGGCCGTCCCCCGCGACGGGACGCACGCTCGAGTTCGGCGCTCTGCTCGCCGGCCAGCGGCTCGAGCTCGTCGCCGAGTCGGAGTTGCTCGTCGCGTTCGGCGACGGCATCGAAAGCGACAGGCTCTCGATCGCCTGGGGGCAGCATCTCGCGGTGAGCGCGAGCGCCCACCGGCTCGCGCTCGTGACCGCATGAGGTTCGCCGCCCTCCGCGCGCGCTGGTACAAGAGCTACCTCGTCGGCGGATCGCTGCTCATGGCGGGCGACAACGCCGAGCACGCCATCACCTACCTCGTGATGTGGCAGCTCTTCGAATCCCCGCTGCTCGCCGGCTTCGCGGTCGTCAGCCACTGGCTGCCGCACCTGCTGTTCTCGATCTCGTTCGGCGCCCTCGCCGACCGCTTCGACTGCCGCCGCATCATCCAGATCGCGTGCGGACTCTTCGTCCTCGTCTCCCTCTCCTGGGCGATGCTGCTGCTCACCGGGACCCTGCAGCCCTGGCACTGCGTCGTGCTGCTCGTCGTGCACGGTTTCGCGAGCGCGCTGTGGCATCCCGCCAACCAGGTGATGCTGTACGACCTCGTCGGCGAGGACCATCTGCCGAGCGCCGTGCGTCTCATGGCGACGGGGCTCAGTGTCGGCCAGCTCGTCGGACCGGCCGTCGGCGCGGTGCTGCTGTTCACGATCGGCCCCGTCGGGGGCATGTTCGCGAACGCCCTCTTCTATGTGCCGTTCCTGCTCCATCTCGCACTGTCGCCGTTCGACGGACATCGGCGGCGAGCCGCGGGCACGACGTCACGCCTGGGGCTCCGGGATGTCGTCGCTGTCCTCGGCGACCTCCCCCGGTATCCGCCGATCCTCGTCGTGACGGTGCTGCAGGCCGCCGTCGGGCTGCTCATCGGGGTCGCGCTCATGCCGCTGCTCCCGGAGTTCGGAACCCTGCTGGGGCAAGTCGAGTCGGGACTCGGCTACGGCCTGCTGCTCGTCGCGATGAGTGTGGGGGCGGTCTCCGGGGGCCTGCTGCTGGAGTCGGTCGGCCGACTCCGGGCGACGCCGCTCGTGTCGGTGCTCAGCGAACTGGTCTTCGCGGCGTGCGTGCTCGGCTTCGCCCTCTCCCGCATCTTCCCGCTGAGCCTCGCCCTGCTCGTCGTCGCCGGAGCCGCGTCGATCGTCGCGCTGTCGACCTCGCAGACGGTCGTGCAGCTCGAGGCCCCTCCCGCCCAGCGGGGACGCTTCATGGGGGCGTTCAACACGACGAACATGGGATTCCGCGTCGGCAGCGGCGTGCTCCTCGCGATCCTCGGCGGCCTCGTCGGCATCCCGACCGCCGTCGCCCTCGCGGCCGGGGCCCTCGTCCTGCTCTGCGTCGCCCTCGCGATCGTGGCCCGGCGGGTCGGCGTGTCGCATGACTCGCTATCCGCCCGAGTTGGCTGACTTTCGGCGAGAAAGGTCAGCCAACTCGGGCAAACAGCCGTCAGAGCTTCTCGATCGGCGCGATCTTGATGAGCAGCCGCTTCTTGCCCGCGGCGTCGAACTGCACCTCGGCGATCTTCTTCGTGCCCTCGCCGGTCACGGCGACGACGCGACCCTCGCCGAAGTCGGTGTGGCGGATGCGGTCGCCCGCTTCGAGGGTCAGGTCGCCGTTGTCGCGCACCTTGCCGGTGACCTCGTTGGCCCATTCGCGCTTGACGCGCGGCGGCGCCGGGGGGAGCTCGGTCGGGTAGGAGAACCCGCGCGCGGCGCCGCCCGCATAGCCGCGCGCGTTGAGCGCCCGGGGCCGGGAGCCCCCGCGGGAGGTCGCGTCGCCGGGCGACTGCCGCCAGTCGATGAGCCCCGCGGGGATCTCCTGCAGGTAGCGGCTCGGCATCGCGACGCTCGTGTCGCCGAACGACGAGCGTTGCATCGAGAGCGAGAGGAAGAGCCGCTTCTTCGCGCGCGTGATGCCGACGTAGAACAGCCGCCGCTCTTCGGCGAGTCCGCCCGGTTCCCCCGACGACATGCGGTGCGGCAGCAGGTCTTCCTCGACCCCGGTGAGGAAGACCGCGTCGTACTCGAGGCCCTTCGCCGTGTGCAGGGTCATGAGCGAGATCGACCCCGACTCGTCGTCGATCTCGTCGGCGGCCGCGACGAGCGCGACCTCGGTGAGAAACTCGAGCAGCCCGGCGTCCGGGTTGTTCTTGCCGAACTCCTTCGTGACGCTCACGAGCTCCTCGACGTTCTCGACGCGTGCCTCGTCCTGCGGATCACGCGTCGCGCGCAGCGCGTCGAGATACCCCGAGCCGCTCAGCAGGGCGAGCAGGATGTCGGCGGGCTTGCCGCCCGCGAGGTGCAGGGCCTCCGCCTCGTCGAGCAGTTCGCCGAGATCGAGGATCGCGCGCGTGACCTTGGGTCCCAGGTCGAGCTGCCCGGCATCCCCGAGCGCGTCGCGCAGCGGCACGCCCATCTTGTCGGCGTGGGCCTGCAGCGCCGCCTCGGTCGCGGGGCCGATGCCGCGCTTGGGGGTGTTGAGGATGCGGCGCAGAGCCAGGTCGTCGGCGGGGTTGGCGACCTGGATGAGGTAGCCCATCGCATCCTTGATCTCGGCGCGCTCGTAGAACTTCGTGCCGCCGATGATGCGGTACGGCAGCCCGGAGCGGATGAAGACGTCTTCCAGCGGCCGGGTCTGGCTGTTGGTGCGGTAGAACACCGCGATCTCGCGGTAGGGGGTGCCCGCCGTGTGCAGCGCGGAGATCTCGTCGGCGACGAACTGCGCCTCGTCGTGCCCGGAGTACCCGGTGTAGCCGATGATCGGATGCCCCGCCCCGACGGTCGTGAACAGGTTCTTCTCGAGCCGGTCGAAGTTGTTCGCGATGACGGCGTTCGCGGCGTCGAGGATGTTCTGCGTCGACCGGTAGTTCTGCTCGAGCAGCACGGTCGTGGTGTTCGGGTAGTCGCGCTCGAACTCGACGATGTTGCGGATGTCGGCGCCGCGGAACGCGTAGATCGACTGATCGGAGTCGCCGACGACGGTGAGCGCCGCCCCCGGCAGTCCGCCCGACGCGTCGGCCTGCAACCGGGTGTCGGCCGGGAGGTGCTGCGGCTTGATCGGGCGGGTCAGCTCGCGGATGAGCGCGTACTGGGCGTGGTTGGTGTCCTGGTACTCGTCGACGAGCACGTGCCGGAACCGGCGCTGGTAGAGGGCGGCGACCTCGGGGAACGCCCGGAACAGGTGCACGGTCTCGGCGATCAGGTCGTCGAAGTCGAGGGCATTCGCACGTCGCAGCCCCGCGGTGTAGCGCCGGTAGATCTCGAGGAACGCGACCTCGGCCGGGTCGTCGGAGTTGACGTTGCGCGCGTACGCCTCGACGTCGATGAGCTCGTTCTTCTGCTTCGAGATCTTGCCGGCGACGATGCCGGGAGTCAGGTTGAGCGTGTCGGCATCCAGCTCCTTCACGATGCGCTTGAGGAGCGCCCGGCTGTCGGCCGAGTCGTAGATCGTGAAGCCGGCCTTGAGCCCCATGACCTCGGCTTGGCGGCGCAGGATGCGCACGCACGCCGAGTGGAAGGTCGAGATCCACATGCCGTCGGTCGCCCGCCCGACGAGGTGCTGCACGCGCTCACGCATCTCGTTCGCGGCCTTGTTGGTGAAGGTGATGGCGAGGATCTGCAGCGGAGAGGCCTCGCCGCTCGCCAGGAGGCTCGCGATGCGTCGGGTGAGCACGCTCGTCTTGCCCGAGCCGGCCCCGGCGACGATGAGCAGCGAGGGACCGCGGTACAGCACGGCCTCGCGCTGCCGCGGGTTGAGCCCCTCGAGCAGCCGGTCGTCGATCGTTGGCGTGCTCATCGTGAGACGATCCTACGTTTCGCGGAGGACGTCGCTCCGAGCCGCGACCCCGAGGTCGGGGTGGTCGACGAAGATCCCGTCCACCCCGGTCGCGAGCACCGCGGCGAACTCGGCCTGCCAGTCGCCCCAGTCGCGCGGCTCCTTGCCGACGCGGTGGGCGGGCGTGAGGAAGCGGTTCTCGGGACGCAGGGTCCAGGTGAAGACCTCGAGTCCCGCGGCGTGCGCCCGCGCGACGAGATCCCGGCCGCCGGCGCGCAGCAGCACGGCCTTGTCGACGCTCACCCCGTTGACGTGCGTCGCGAGGCGGGCGAGGCCGGCCGCCGTCAGCTGCGCCGCATAGGGCAACGCCTTCGGCCCGAACCGAGCGACCTGGTCGGGTGCCGAACCGCGATCCTCGAGGAGGTAGACGAACCGCCCGCGCACGCCGCGCTCCCGGATCTCGTCGAGCACGGTCTGCTCGAAGCACTCGACGATCGTGCGTCGCCCGTCGTCCCAGGCGCGCAGCTCGTCGGCGACGAGAGCGTCGAGCGGCAGGCCGATCGACGCGAAATAGGTCGGATGCTTCACCTCCGCCACGATCGCGATCTCGCGTCCCGTGCGCTCCGCCGCCGCGTCGAGGATCTCGAGGAGGTCGCGCAGGCGCAGGATCGGCTCGGCGCCGTCGAAGGATGCCGACGCCTGCCGCACCTGCGGCAACCGCTCCCGTGCGCGCAGGGTCGCCAGCTCGTCCCACGTGAAGTCCTCGGTGAACCACCCGGTGAGGGTCGCGCCGTCGACGCGCTTCGTCGCGCGGCGATCGGCGAACTCGGAGCGTGTCGCGACGTCGGTCGTGCCCGAGATCTCGTTCTCGTGCCGCAGCACGAGCACGCCGTCGCGCGTCGCCACGATGTCGGGTTCGATCGCGTCGGCGCCGAGGTCGATCGCGAGTTCGTAGGCCGCGCGGGTGTGCTCGGGCCGGTAGCCGCTCGCCCCGCGGTGACCGATGACGAGGGGGCGCGGAGGGGTCACCCGATCACGATAATGTGAACGCGAAATGGCTACCTGTGCGAACTGCGGTCGGGAGCTGCAGCCCGCCTGGAAGTACTGCATCACGTGCGGCACCCGCACGACGGTTCCGCTCGCCGGGGTCGTGCCGTCGGCGCTCAGCCTCGACCCCGAGACGCAGCCCCGCCGGGTCAACGTGCTCGCCGTCCTCGCCCTCATCCTCGGCCTCCTGCTGAGCCCGCTCGCGGCACTCTTCGGTCACGTCGCCGTGACGCAGATCCGCTCGAGCGGTGAGCGCGGGCTCCCCGCGGCGTGGATCGCCGTCGTGCTCGGCTACATCTGGCTCGTCGCTCTCGCCGTCCTCGTGATCGCGTTCGTCACGACGAATGCCTGACCCGCTTCCGCCGTTCCGCTGGCGCGAGCCCACCGCGGGACTCCGCCTCCGCTGGGGGGCGTACCCCACGCGGCTCCTCGGCGGGCTCGTGCTCCTCGTCGCCGGGGGGGTCGCCATCGCCGGCGGATCCGCCGGCAGCGCGTTCGCGATCGCGCTGCCGTTCCTCGGCACGGTCGCGCACGTCGCCGGCTGGGCGGTGCTGCCCGCGGTCGGCTGGCGCCGGGTCGCGGCGCTCATCCCGTCGACTTTCACGATGTGGTTCCTCCTGACGGGCCCGGGCTGGCTCGCCGTGCTCGTGCTGCCGTACCTGGGCTGGCTTCTCGTGCGCCAGCGCCCGCTCGCCGCTCTCCCGACCGGGCTGTTCGTGCTCGCCGGCGCGGTCATCGTCGCCCGGCTGTTCACCAGCTACTCCGGCATGCTGCCCGCGCTCGGCGTCATGGCGGGCGTCATCGCCCTCTCGGCACTCGCCGCTCGGGCCGTGCACGTCGCCCACGCGCGGGCCCGCTGGGTCCGCCGTGGGCGAAAGCTCAGCATTCCCTGAGGCACCCTCTCGTACACTGAACGCATGGCCAATCCTGCTTTCAGCAACTCCCCCGCCTTCTCGGCGAAGGCGGCGCAGCGTCTCGCCGCGCGCGAGAACGCCGCCCCCGCCGTCCCGACGCCGGGGCAGCTCCAGGAGCACTTCTCCCTGCCGGAGGCCACTCCGGACCAGATGGAGCGGATGACCTACCAGGACACGATCTTCAAGACGCTCGCCGGTTTCGCGGTGCTGCTCGTCGGTGCCGCGATCGGGTGGGTCTTCCCCGTCCTCGCGATCGTCGGGGCGATCGCGGGTCTCGTGCTCGCCCTCGTCAACATCTTCAAGAAGAAGCCGAGCCCGGCGCTCATCCTCTCCTACGCGTTCGCCGAGGGTCTCCTCGTCGGCGGCGTCTCGATGTTCTTCGGCCAGATGTTCGACGACATCGTCCCGATCGCCGTGCTCGGCACCCTCGGCGTCGTGGGGGTCACCCTCGCCCTGTTCGCGAACGGCAAGGTGCGCGTGTCGAAGCGCGCGACGCAGATCTTCCTCGTCGCGATCGTCGGCTACGCGGCGTTCTCGCTCATCAACATCGTGCTCATGATGACGGGGGTCGTGACGACGTTCGGCGGCCTGCGTGGGCAGGAGATCTTCGGGATCCCGCTCGGCATCCCGCTCGGCATCCTCGTCGTGCTGCTCGCGGCGTACTCGCTCGTGATGGACTTCGACTTCGTCAAGCGCGGCGTCGAGACCGGCCAGCCGCGCATCTACGGCTGGACCGCCGCATTCGGCATCATCGTCACCGTCGTCTGGCTCTACCTCGAGATCCTGCGACTGCTGTCGTACTTCCTGCCGCGCAACTGAGCGCGGAGACGGGAAGGGGCGGACGCCGAACGGCTCCGCCCCTTCCCGTCTCGTCGGCGCCGCTCGGCCGACACCACTCAGTTACATGTCAACTACCGCGCGTACCCTGAGCCTCAACGCCGTCTCCTGACGAACGGCACACGAGGAAGTGGAGTTGAGGATGTCCGACCAGTTGACGAAGTCCGGAGTGCGCACGGGTCTCTACATCGGCGGTGAGGAGCGCTTCACTGACGAGGTTCTGACCGTGGCCGATCCGGCGAAGCCCGGAGTTGTCGTCGGCGAGGCCGCGGCGGCGTCGCCCGCCGACGTCACGGACGCGGTGACTGCGGCGAAGGGGGCCTTCCCCGCCTGGTCCGCGCTCAGCGCGTCGGAGCGCGCCGCGCAGATGGCCGCCGCCATCGAGGGAATCGCCGAGGCTCGCGACGACGACGCCGCGATCCTCGCTCAGGAGAACGGCAAGGTTCGGATGGAGGCCTGGGTCGACAGCCTCGTGCTCGAGATCCGCTGGGGCCTCGCTCTCTCCCTCGTCGACCAGGTCGAGGAGAGCCACGTGCTCGAACCGATCATGGGGGCGATCCCGACCCGCACCACGGTGGCGCATCAGCCGCTCGGCGTCGTCACGATCATCGTGCCCTTCAACTGGCCGATCGCGATCCTCGGCGCCTCGCTGCCGCACGCCCTGCTCGCCGGCAACACGGCCATCGTGAAGCCGCCGCCCTCGACGCCGCTCGCGACGACGCGCGTCATCCAGCGCATCGCCGAGAAGCTGCCCGCGGGCGTGCTCAACGTCGTCACCGGTCGTGACGAGAACATGGGCGCGCTCATCCAGAACCCCGACGTGGCGAAGGTGTGCTTCACCGGATCGGTCAACGGCGGCAAGCGCATCATGGAGATGGCGTCGAAGTCGCTCACCCGCGTGACGCTCGAGCTGGGCGGCAACGACGCGGCGGTCTTCCTCGAGGACGCGATCCTCGACGACGCGCACCTCGACCGCCTCTACGCGGCGATCTACGACACCACGGGCCAGATCTGCATGAACGCCAAACGCGTCTTCGTGCACCGCTCGCGGATCGACGAGGTCGTCGCGGGCCTCTCCGCCCGGCTCGAGCAGGCCAAGCTCGGCTACGGACTCGACGAGGGCACCACGATGGGGCCGCTCCACCAGTCCGCGCAGAAGGCGTTCGTCGACGAGATCATCCAGGAGGCGAAGGATGCCGGCGCCGACGTGCGCGAGTTCGGCGAGCTCCCGGGCGGCGACCTCGCGGGCGGCAACTTCGTGCGTCCGGCGATCGTGGTGAACCCCGACCTGAACCTTCGCGTCGTGACGCAGGAGCAGTTCGGACCGGTCATCCCGATCATCCCGTTCGACACCGAGGAGGAGGCCGTGCGCCTCGCCAACGACACCTGGGGCGGCCTGTGCGGCTCGGTGTGGACGGCGAACCCGGAGACGGCGAACCGGGTCGGAGCGCAGCTGGTCTGCGGCTACGTCTGGGTCAACGACCACGGCGCCACCCGTCTCGACCTGCGGGCGCCCTTCGGCGGCATGAAGCAGTCCGGGTTCGGGCGCGAGCAGGGGATCGAGGGCGTGCGCGCCTTCCAGGACTCGCGCTCGATCTCGCACCTCGACCCCGAGGTGCTCGCCTCGATGCACCACTGATCCACCTGTGAGCGCCCGGCTCCGATGATCGGGGCCGGGCGCTTCGTCATCCCGCGCGACGGTCGCGGGTCACTCCCACTCGATCGTGCCCGGCGGCTTCGACGTCACGTCGAGCACGACCCTGTTGACCCCGGCGACCTCGTTGGTGATCCGGTTGGAGATCTTCGCGAGCAGGTCGTAGGGTAGCCGCGTCCAGTCCGCGGTCATCGCGTCCTCGCTCGACACGGGTCGCAGCACGATCGGGTGGCCGTACGTGCGCCCGTCACCCTGCACGCCCACCGACCGCACGTCGGCGAGGAGCACGACGGGGCACTGCCAGATCTCGCCGTCGAGACCGGCCGCGCTCAGCTCGGCACGGACGATCGCGTCCGCCTCGCGGAGCAGATCGAGGCGCTCACCGGTAACCTCCCCGACGATGCGGATCCCGAGTCCTGGCCCCGGAAACGGCTGTCGCGCGACGATCGCCTCCGGCAGCCCGAGCTCCCGGCCGATCGCGCGCACCTCGTCCTTGAAGAGGGTGCGCAGCGGTTCGACGAGCTCGAACTGGAGGTCGTCGGGCAGCCCGCCGACGTTGTGGTGGCTCTTGATGTTCGCGGTGCCCGAGCCGCCGCCGGATTCGACGACATCCGGGTAGAGGGTGCCCTGCACGAGGAACCGGATCGGCTCGCCGTCGGCGGCGGCCTCGGCGACGAGCTCGCGCTCCGCCGCCTCGAAGGTGCGGATGAACTCGCGCCCGATGATCTTGCGCTTCTCCTCCGGCTCGCTCACCCCGGCGAGCGCCGTGAGGAACTGCTCCCGGGCATCCACGGTGACGAGGCGGATGCCGGTCGCCGCGACGTAGTCGGTCTCGACCTGCTCGCGCTCCCCCGCCCGCAGCAGACCGTGGTCGACGAAGACGCACACCAGCTGGTCGCCGACGGCTTCGTGCACGATCGCCGCGGCGACGGCGGAGTCGACCCCGCCGGAGAGCGCGGCGAGCACCCGGGCCGAGCCGACCTGCTCGCGGATGCGCGCGACCTGCTCGGCGATGACGTTGCCGCTGTTCCAGTCTCCCGGGAGGCCCGCGGCGCGGTGCAGGAAGTTCTCGAGCACGGCCTGCCCGTGCGTGGTGTGCTTGACCTCCGGATGCCACTGCACCCCGTAGAGCCGGAGCTTGTCGTTCGCGAACGCCGCGACGGGGGTGGCTTCGCTCGACGCGAGCACGTCGAACCCGTCGGGGGCGCGCACGACGGAGTCGCCGTGCGACATCCAGGCGATCTGCTCGGTCGGCTGCCCACCGAGGAACATCCCGCCGTCGCCCGCGAGGTGCACGGCGGTCGACCCGTACTCGCGACTGCCGGTCTTCGCGACCTCGCCGCCGAGCTGCTGCGCCATCACCTGGAAGCCGTAGCAGATGCCGAGCGTGGGCACGCCGAGTTCGAGGACGCCCGGGTCGAGGGTCGGCGACCCCTCCTCGTAGACGCTCGACGGGCCGCCCGAGAGGACGATGCCGGCGGGATTCATCGCGCGCACCTCGTCGGCGGTGATGGTGTGGGGCACGATCTCGCTGTAGACGTTCGCCTCGCGGACGCGCCGGGCGATCAGCTGGGCGTACTGCGCGCCGAAGTCGATGACGAGCACGGGGCGCTGCGCGGTCTCGTCGCTCACGCGGCGACCTCCGATCCGACGGGTCCGGGTGACACGCTCGCGATCGCCTCGCGGGTCCAGCGCGGCACGCGGAACTCGAAGAAGAACGACAGCAGCGGGATGATGCCGCCGAGCGCGATGAACAGGAAGCGCAGGAACGACCAGCGCGCGAATCGCCACAGCAGGAAGTTGAGCGCCATGTAGACGACGTAGAGCCAGCCGTGGGTCGTGAGGATGATGAGGGAGACGTTGACGCTGCCGCGTTCCTCGATGAGTTCGCGGGGGGTGAAACCGAACCCGAACGCGTCGGAGTACTCGATGTCGACGAGGAATCCGTAGCGCGCCACCATCATGACGACGAGCATCAGCAGGAACACGCCGGTGATGACCGCCGAGATGCGGAACAGGCGCAGGACGAGGCGGAGGCGGGGGACGTCGTCAGCGCGAGGTCCGAGGGGCATGCCTTCAGTCTACGGTCGCCACTTCGGCCTCGTCGCGCTCGACGGCATCCCGCACGAGGCGGTACCAGAGGTAGATCGCGAACCCGCCGAACAGCACCCACTCGATCGCGTAGAAGACGTTGAGCCAGTTGAGCGTGATCTCACGCTCGGGGGGTGCGGCGACGATCGGCTCGAGGCCGGCAAGAGGTTCGTCGGCGACCAGATAGCCGCCGTAGACCGGTCCGGGCTGCGCCCAGAGGTTGACCAGCTCGGGCACCGAGAGGGCGCTGCGTTCCCCTTCCTCGAAGTCCGACGACTGCGGCTCCTCGGTCGGCAGGTAGCGCCCCGACCACGACCCGGAACTCGGTGGGGTCGTGGGGAGCGAGACCGGGTCGGCACTCCAGCCGAGCGCGACCGCGAGAGAGACGCCGTCATCCGTCACGAGGTGACCGACGAGCCACGACCCGCGGTCCGCGCCCCCGTTGGTGCGCCCGGTCAGCACGACGAAGTCGCCGGGGATGAGTTCACCCTCCACCGTCACGGTGCGCCCCAGCTGGGCCTCCGTCATGCCGCTGCCCGGACCGGCGATCTCCGCGAGCGGCACCGGGGTCTCGGTGTCGATCTCGACGACGTCGACGTTCTCGATGCTCCGGTCCAACTGCCACTGGCCGAGCGCCGCGAACGACGCGGCGATCGCGAGCGCGAGGACGAGGGCGACGATCCAGCGCGGGGTGCGCGCCGTGCGCCAGAAGCGGGTCGAGAGCGGTTCGGTTGTGCTCAATACTCCGGGTCCCTCTCGCGTTGCGGCGCCTCCGGCGTCACCGGGTCAGACGTCGAGGGCGAGCTCGGCGGGGCCACCTCGGCGGCGATGTCGAAGGCGATCTCGTCGCCGTCGGCTCCGCCCGACATCGCCCGTTCGGCGAGCGCGAAGTCCCGGTCGCGTTGCGCGTCGACACGTCGCGTTCGACGGGCGGCCCCGCCGAATCCGCTGATCCGTTCCGAGTTGACCGCGAGCACCGGTCCGATGACGGCCATGGAGAGCACGTAGAGCCCGGCGAAGGGGGTGAGCCGCTCGTCGAGTCCCGCTGCCGCCGCGAGCGTGGCGAGGATGAGCGTGAACTCGCCCCGATTGTGGAGCATCGTCGAGACGTTGAGTCCCTGAGCGGGCGTGAGCCCGTTCAGCCGGGCGATCAGCTGCCCGCCCGCCGTGTTGACCACGAGCGTCATCACGACCGCGACCGCGACCGGCGCCACGACCTCGCCGAAGGTGGAGGGGTCGAGCGCGAGCCCGAAGTTGAGGAAGAAGAACGCCGCGAATACATCCCGCAACGGCAGCGCGAGCTGTTCGATGCGCGCGCGGAACCGGGTCGCCCCGAGCACGAGCCCGATGAGGAACGCCCCGATCGCATCGGAGACGCCGAGCAGCTCGCCGAGCCCGCCGAATCCGAGCGCGAGGCCGAAGAAGGCGATCGTGAACAGCTCGTCGTCGCGCGTGCCCACGAGACGGGCGACGAACCGCGCGCCGTAGCGGGCGATGACGAACATCGCGATGAGGAAGGCGAACGCGGTCGCCAGCTGCACGACGATCGGCCAGATCTCGGTCTCGCCGCTCAGCACGACCGACACGATCGCGAGATAGACGGCGATGAAGACGTCTTCGACGACCGCGATGCCGAGGATCGTCGGGGTCTCCTTGTTGGCGAGCCGCTGCAGCTCGATCAGCAGCTTCGTGATGATCGCGCTCGACGACATCGCCGTCATCCCGGCGATGATGAGCGCCTCGCGCGTGCCCCACCCGACGAACAGGCCGAAGACGAAGCCGCTCGTCATGTTGATCGCGATGCGCGTGCCGCCCGAGAGCAGGAGCTTGCGGGCGTTGCCGAAGAACTCTTCGGTGTCAAATTCGAGGCCGAGCGAGAACAGCAGGAGGATGAGGCCGAAGACGGCGATGAGCTCGACGTCGGCCGACTCGAAGTTGAGGAACGGGATCCACTCGAAGTTCGGGCTCGCGACGAGCCCGACGATCATGTAGATCGGGATCGCCGGCAGGCCGATGCGTTTTCCGAGGCGGCCGAGGCCGTACGCGAGAACGAAGAGGACGCCGAGCGTGAGGAGTTCGACGCCCAGCCCGTCGGAGTGCACGGCCAGACGCACGTCAGGCTCCGGGCGGCGCGGAGGGCTCCGCGGGGGCCTTGGTGAACTCGCCCGTGCGGAAGAACTGGAAGGCCTTGGCGACCTTCTCCGGGGCACCGGCGACGACGAGGGTGTCGCCCGGGAAGACCTTGAAGTCGCCGTCGGGTGCCGGGTTGGCGGTCTCGCCGCGCACGACGGCGACGACCGTCACTCCCGGCAGGCCCTTCGCGGTGAGCGATCCGAGCTGCTGGCCTGCGATGTGGTGCTCGTAGTCGACCGGGAACCAGTCGATGCTCAGCCCGGGGATCTGATCCATCCCGGAGAGCGACTCGGTGATGCGCGTGCCGCCGAGCAGCTCCGCGAGGGTGTGCGCCTCATCCTCGTCGAGGCGAAGCGACACCTTGCGCGCGTCGCCGTCCTCGGCATCCGCGAAGGTCACGAGATCGCTCTGCCCGGAGCGGTGGGTGATGACGCCGACCTTGCCGCCGTCGTCGGTGACGAAGGTGTGCAACACTCCCACACCGGGGAGTTTGACCCGCCGCACGTCGACCATCCCCCGATTTTACGGGGGCGCCGACCCTCGTGCCGGACGACGGCGTCAGACCGGGTCGGGGGCCTCGAGTCGCACGCGGTCGGCGGAGGCGTCGTCGGGCTGCTCCTGGCTCGCCCGCTCGGCTTCGACGCGCTTGAGGTAGAGCGCGACCTCGCGCTCTACGCGGGCGGCATCCCAGCCGAGGGCCTCGCCCATGAGTCGAGCGGCGACCGGGGCGGCAGCGACCCCGCGGTCCCACGCCTCGATCGAGATGCGGGTGCGGCGCGCGAGCACGTCGTCGAGATGCAGCGCGCCCTCGTGCGTCGCGGCGTAGACGACCTCGGCCCCGATGTAGTCGTCGGCACCCGGCAGGGGATCGGCGAGGTCAGGGCGCTCGCGGATGAGATCGAGCAGCTCGTCGGTCATGACGCCGTAGCGGTTCAGCAGGTGCTCGACCCGCACTCGGTGCACGCCGTAGGCCCTCGCGATCTTGTGTCGCTTGTTCCACGCCGCCTCGTATCCCTCGGCGCCGAGCAGCCCGATGTTCGCGGTGACGCTCTCCGAGACCGACGCGTCGAGCGCCCGCACGGCCTCGTCGACGGCATCCTTCGCCATCACGCGGTAGGTCGTCCACTTGCCGCCGGCGACGACCACGAGTCCGGGCACGCTGTGCGCGACGACGTGTTCTCGCGAGAGCTTGCTCGTCTCCTCGCTCTCGCCCGCGAGGAGCGGTCGGAGTCCGGCGAACACGCCCTCGACGTCGTCGCGCGTGAGCTTCGTCGCGAGCACCGAGTTGACGTGCTCGAGCAGGTAGTCGATGTCGGCCGCCGTCGCCGCCGGGTGGGCCTTGTCGAGGTCCCACGTGGTATCGGTCGTGCCGATGAGCCAGTGCCGCCCCCAGGGGATGACGAACAGCACGCTCTTCTCGGTGCGCAGCAGCAGTCCGAGCTTCGACTGGAACCGGTCGCGCGGAACGACGAGGTGCACGCCCTTCGACGCGCGCACCTTGAACTGACCGCGCTCACCGACCATGGCCTGCGTCTCGTCGGTCCACACCCCGGTCGCGTTGACGACCTGCTTCGCGTGGATCTCGAACTCCTCGCCCGTCTCGCGGTCGCGCACCGTCACCCCGGTGACGCGCTGCCCGACCTTGAGGAACCCGATCACCTCGGTGCGGCTCGCGACGTGCGCGCCGTAGAAGGAGGCCGTGCGGGCGAGTGTCGCGACGTAGCGGGCGTCGTCGACTTGCGCGTCGTAGTAGGTGAGCCCGCCCGTGAACGCGTCGGGATGCAGGCTGGGCGCCGCACGCAGGAGCTGGCGGCGGGTGAGGTGGCGGTGGTGCGGGACCCCCGGCGGTCGGCCGCCCGTGTAGGAGAAGCCGTCGTACAGCAGCATCCCGGCCCCGATGTAGGCGCGTTCGAGAATGCCCTTGGTCAGCGGGTAGAGGAACCGCACGGGCTTCACGAGGTGCGGGGCGATGCGCTGCAGGAGGAGGCCGCGCTCGATGAGCGCCTCGCGCACGAGGCGGAAGTCGAGCTGCTCGAGATAGCGGATGCCGCCGTGCACGAGCTTCGACGAACGGCTCGAGGTGCCCGACGCCCAGTCGCGCGCCTCGAGCAGCCCGGTGCGCAGGCCCCGCGTGACCGCGTCGAGGGCCGCGCCCGTGCCGACGATCCCGCCCCCGATGACGAGGATGTCGAGCTCTTTCGCCCGCATGTTGGCCAGCGCCGCGGCGCGTTGCTCCGGTCCCAGTCGCGTGGATCGGGTGACCGTCGTGCGCGGCGCCATGCGGCCAGCTTAGGAGAGGCCGCTAGGCGGCGCCCGCCTGATCGAAGACGTAGAACGGGTTGCCCGCGGGGTCGGCGTAGCGCACGACCGCACCATCGGGGATCTCGGAGACATCGCTCGACGGCGTGAGTTCGGGATGCGCGGCGACCCAGGCCGCCGCGTCGTCGACGAGGTACATCGGCCCGGCGGGATCGGTGTCGAGCGAGACCATGATCTGCACGTCGGTGTCGGGCAGCGCGAAGGCGACGGTGTGGTCGCCCTCGCGCCACGCCTCCTCGAGGCCGAGCGTGTCGCGGTAGTACGCGAGCGCGGTGGGCAGGTCGGACACGGGCGCGTAGACGAAGGTGAGCTTCATGACACGCAGCATAACTACGTTACGTGAGACCGTAAAGCTATTACGGTGGAGCCGTGCGCGAGTGGATCCCGGTCCCGGGGACGACGAAGGGGCGACTCGTCGACGCCGCCCTCACGGAGTTCGCGCGTCGCACGTACGACGACGTCGGCGTCACCGAGCTCGCCGGGGCGGCCGGTGTCACCGTCGGCGCGCTCTACCACCACTTCGGCAGCAAGGCGGGGCTCTACGACCTCGTGCGTGACGACGTCGAGCGCCGGCTGCTCGATCGCATGGAAGGCGCCTGGGACGCCACCCCCTCCCTCCGCCGCGCGGTCGCCGTGGGATTCGACTACCTCGTGCGGGCGGGCTTCGCGCGGCTGCTCTCCGAACCGCACCCCGACCGCGGCAACGATGCGGTGGAGGCGTTCCTCGCCGAACATGCCGATCGCGACGGCATGCCGGTGGGGCGCCTGCTCGCCGCCGCGTGGCGCGGGGCACTCACGGCATCCCTCGAGGATGCCGTCGCCGCGCGGGGCGCGCTGCTGACCCTCGTTCCCGATTCGCCGGGGTCCGCGGGCGTCAGCCCCGGTGGTACGGGGCGATGACGACCTCGACGCGCTGGAACTCCTTCAGATCGGAGTAGCCCGTCGTCGCCATCGAGCGGCGCAGGGCGCCGATGAGATTCATCCGCCCGTCGGCCGTGTCGGCGGGGCCGAACAGCAGCTTCTGCAGCGGCGCGACCGTGCCGACCTCGACCCGGTGACCACGGGGCAGTTCGGGATGGCGCGCCTCGGAGCCCCAGTGCCAGCCGCCTCCGGGAGCCTCCGCGGCCCGCGCGAGGGTCGAGCCGAGCATCACCGCGTCGGCGCCGACCGAGATCGCCTTCACGATGTCGCCCGACGTGCCGAGTCCGCCGTCGGCGATGACGTGCACGTAGCGCCCGCCCGACTCATCGAGATAGTCGCGCCGCGCGCCCGCGACATCCGCCACCGCCGTCGCCATCGGGGCGTGGATGCCGAGACTCGTGCGCGTCGTCGACGCCGCGCCGCCGCCGAAACCGACGAGCACGCCCGCGGCGCCGGTGCGCATGAGGTGCAGTGCCGCCGTGTAGGTCGACGCGCCGCCGACGATCACGGGGACGTCGAGCTCGTAGATGAAGCGCTTCAGGTTGAGCGGCTCGACCGACTTGCTCACGTGCTCGGCACTCACCGTCGTGCCGCGGATGACGAAGAGGTCGACCCCTGCGTCGATGACCGCCTGGGAGTGCTCCTGGGTGAGCTGCGGGCTGAGCGCGCCGGCGACCGGCACCCCCGCCGCGCGGATCTCGGCGATGCGCGCCTTGATCAGCTCGGGCTTGATCGGTTCGGCGTAGATCTGCTGCAACCGCGCCGTCGCGCCCTCCGGCTCGAGGCCGCGGATCTCGGCGAGCACGGCATCCGCGTCGTCGTAGCGCGTCCAGACGCCCTCGAGGTCCAGCACGCCGAGCCCGCCCAGCTGGCCGATCGCGATCGCCGTCGCGGGGCTCACGACGGAGTCCATCGGGGCCGCGAGCACGGGAGTGTCGAAGGTGAACGCGTCGATCGTCCACGCGACGCTCACGTCGTGCGGGTCCCGCGTGCGACGGCTCGGCACGATCGCGATGTCGTCGAAGGCGTAGGCCCGTCGCGCGCGCTTGGCGCGTCCGATCTCGATGTCGCTCACCGCGCCAGCTTAGGCGGGGCGGGGCGACCCGACGGTCAGGCGCCGAGAAGCGTGAGCACGTGGTAGATCACGTACACCGGCCACACCGCGGCCTGCAGCAGTCCGAGGATGACGCCCCAGAACGAGCCGTTCGACTCCGAGACGAAGTAGATCGCCGCCCCGATGTAGGCCATCAGGAACACGACGCCCCAGGGGCCGGCGCGCTCGACGACCCGCACCCGCCCCTCCGACCCGGCCATCAGGAGACCGCCTCGACGGTCGCCGCGACGGGACGGGACGGGTCGCACCAGCGCACGATGAGCACGATGAGCCCCACGATCGGCAGAAGCAACCAGAACAGCTCGGTCCAGGCGTGGCCGGCATCGCGAAGACGTCGGACGGCGACCGCGAGCGAGGGCACGAGCACGGCGATCGACCAGACCGAGGCGAGGCTCGACCCGATCGAGATGACGCCCTCGGTGGTCCACACGTTGAGCGCTCCGAGCGCGCTGCTCACGAGGAACGAGAACAGGGCGAACCACCAGAACTCCGATCGCGACGCCCGGCCGGTGAACTCCGCGTACTTCCGGAACACGGTGACGATCGCGTCGCCGAACGACAGCGCGGGAGGAGTGGACGCGGAGGTGGTCATGCGGGAAGTCAACTCGCTCCCGGGCCGTGCGTCCAGGGACGAAGGTCCTCAGCTGGAGTAGTTTGGGGCCTCGACGGTCATCTGGATGTCGTGCGGGTGCGACTCCTTGAGCCCGGCCGGGGTGATGCGCACGAACTTGCCGCGGGCCTTCAGCTCGGGGATCGTGCGGGCGCCGACGTAGAACATCGACTGCCGCAGTCCCCCCATGAGCTGGTAGACCGTCGCCGCGAGCGAGCCGCGGTAGGAGACGCGCCCCTCGATGCCTTCGGCGATGAGCTGCGCGTCGGAGGGGACGTCGGCCTGGAAGTAGCGGTCGCGGGAGTAGGCGGTCTTCTTACCCCGGTCGCTCATCGCGCCGATGGAGCCCATGCCGCGGTAGTTCTTGAACTGCTTGCCGTTGACGTAGATGAGGTCGCCCGGGCTCTCATCGGTGCCCGCGAGGAGCGAGCCGAGCATGACCGTGTCGGCGCCGGCGACGAGGGCCTTCGCGATGTCGCCCGAGTACTGCAGTCCGCCGTCGGCGATGACCGGCACGCCGGTCTCGCGCGCGGCGAGCGACGCCTCGTAGACGGCGGTGACCTGCGGCACCCCGACGCCGGCGACGACGCGCGTCGTGCAGATCGATCCCGGGCCGACGCCGACCTTGATCGCGTCGGCGCCCGCGTCGATGAGCGATTGCGCGCCCGAGCGGGTCGCGACGTTGCCGCCGATGATGTCGATCGCGGCGAATGCGCGATCAGCCTTGAGTCGCGCGATGATCTCGAGCACGCCCTTCGAGTCGCCGTTCGCGGTGTCGACGACGATGACGTCGACCCCCGCGTCGCGCAACGCGCCCGCGCGCTCCCAGGCGTCGCCGAAGAACCCGATCGCGGCGCCGACCCGCAACCGACCGGCGTCGTCCTTCGTCGCGTTCGGATATTTCTCGCTCTTGTCGAAGTCCTTCACCGTGATGAGTCCGCGCAAGATGCCGTCGCCGTCGACGAGCGGCAGCTTCTCGATCTTGTGCTGGGCGAAGATGGCGACCGCGTCATCCGGGTCGATGCCCACGGGGGCGGTGATGAGCGGCATGGTCGTCATGACGTCGCGCACGAGCGTCGACGCCTTCTCGAAGGGCGAGACGAAACGCATGTCGCGGTTCGTGATGATGCCGACCAGACGCCCGTCGCCCTCGACGACCGGCAACCCCGAGACCCGGAACTGGCCGCACAGGGCATCGACTTCGGCGACGGTCGCGTCGGGGGTCGTCGTCACCGGGTTGGAGATCATCCCCGACTCGCTGCGCTTGACCTTGTCGACGTGGGCCGCCTGGTCCTCGATCGAGAGGTTGCGGTGCAGCACGCCGAGGCCGCCCTGGCGCGCCATCGCGACCGCCATGCGCGACTCCGTGACGGTGTCCATCGCGGAGGAGAGGAGAGGCGAGTAGACGCTGATCCGCTTCGTCAGCCGCGATGCGGTCTCGGCCTCGCTCGGGATGACGTCGGTGTGTCCGGGCAGCAGCATCACATCGTCGTAGGTGAGTCCGACGAATCCGAAGGGATCGGGCTGGTCCATGGTGTCCTCGCAGTGCCGGATGAGAAACGTGTCGTATCGAGCCCGGCTGCGGCGTCGAAGCCCGGTATTCGATCTTAACCGTTTGGCCGCTCGAGAATTCCGGCCCATACTGGGGCGACCCGATCCGTGTCCGATTCGAAACACGGAGGCAACAATCGGGGGATAGCGTCAACGTCGACGTGCGTCCACCAGGGCGCCCCCGCCGATCCCTGGAGGTTCCGTGACCATCGCCCGCTCGGCGACCGCACGCCCTGACCGCCGGAAGCTACGTGTCGGCGCGTTCGTCGCCCTGCTGACCGGACTCGTCGCCCTCCAGTTGCTCGCGCCGCTCGCGGCGCACGCCGACGAGGTCGACACCGACACCTACCCCTACCGCGTGAGCGGCAACGTGCAACTCGACGGCGAGCCGCTCGAGGGCGTCGAACTCAACGTCGAAGGCAACGGGATCGACACCGACGTCGTCACCGACGAAGCCGGGCAGTGGGCGGTCGGCGTCCCGGAGCGGAACGCCGACTACACCGTGACGCTCGACGAAGACACCCTGCCGGAGGGAATCGCGGTCGTCGACGAGACGAGCGACACCCCGAACGTGAAAGAGGTCACGGTCGGACCGGGGGGTCGCGTCGCGGTCAACTACTTCATCGGTGAAGGCACCCGCAACGTCACGGGGCTCTTCGATGTCGTCGTCGAGCGCGTCATCAACGGGCTGAGCTTCGGGCTCATGCTCGCGCTCGCCGCGATCGGCCTCTCGCTCGTCTTCGGCACGACCGGCATCTCGAACTTCGCGCACGCCGAGATGGTCACCTTCGGCGCCATCACGACCTTCGTGTTCGCCAACCTGGCGGGGTGGCCGATCTGGGTCGCGATCCCGATCGCCGTCGTGCTGAGCGCCGTGCTCGGACTCGGGCTCGACGTCGCCGTGTGGAGACCGTTGCGTCGCCGACGGGTCGGCGTCGTGCAGCTGATGATCGTGAGCATCGGTCTCTCGCTCGCCCTGCGCTACACGTATCAGTACTTCATCGGCGGCAATACCCAGCAGTTGCCGGGAGCGACGGCCTCGTCGATCAACCTGTTCGGCTCGGTCTCGATGACCGTGATCGACATGGTGAGCGTCGTCATCAGCATCGTCGCGCTCCTCGCCTTCGCGGCCTGGCTGCTCTTCACCCGCATCGGCAAGGCGACGCGAGCGATCTCCGACAACCCGTCGCTCGCCGCCGCCTCCGGAATCGACGTCGACCGGGTCGTGCGCATCGTGTGGATCATTGCGGGAGGGCTCGCCGGTCTCGCCGGGGTGCTCTTCGCGTACTACCGACCTGGGCTCAAGTGGGACATGGGCAGCGAGGTGCTGCTGCTCCTCTTCGCGGCGGTCACGCTCGGCGGTCTCGGCACCGCCTTCGGCGCCGCGGTCGGCGCGATCATCATCGGACTCGTCGTCGAGGTCTCGACGCTGTGGATTCCCGCGGACCTGCGATTCGCGGCCCCGCTCGTCGTGCTCATCGTCATCCTGCTGTTCCGGCCCCAGGGAATCCTCGGCCGCCGCGAGAGGATCGGATAACCCATGGACTGGCTGCAGATCCTCTCCAACACCGCGTCGAGCATCATCTCGCCCGCGACGATCGCCTACGCCCTTGCCGCGCTCGGGCTCGCCGTGCACTTCGGCTACGCGGGGCTGCTCAACATGGGCATCGCGGGCTTCATGGCCCTCGGCGCCTACGGCTACGCGATCTCGATCCTCACCTTCGGGCTGCCCTGGTACGTCGGCGTGCTCGTCGGCATCGTCGCCGCCCTGATCTTCGCGCTCGTCCTCGGCATCCCGACGCTGCGACTGCGCGGCGACTACCTCGCGATCGTGACGATCGCCGCCGCCGAGGTGCTGCGACTGCTGTTCCTCACCTCGGCATTCGACGACGTCACCGGCTCGGCGGACGGGCTCAGCGGCTACCACACCGAGTTCCGTGCGGACAACCCGATCCCGCCGGGTAGCTACGGGTTCGGACCGTGGGTCTACAACGAGGTCGGCTGGTGGGTGCGCATCCTCGGCTTCATCGCCCTCGTGCTCGCCGCGATCGTCGTCTACCGGGCCGTCAACAGTCCGTGGGGCCGGGTGCTCAAGGGCATCCGCGAAGACGAGGATGCCGTGCGCTCGCTCGGCAAGAACGTGTTCTCCTACAAGCTGCAGGCGCTGCTTCTCGGCGGCGGGATCGCGGCGCTCGGGGGCATCGTCTACGCGATGGACCGCAACGTCAACTCGGGCGTGTACGTCACGTCGCTGACCTTCTTCGTCTATACCGCCTTGCTGCTCGGCGGCGCGGCGACGGTCTTCGGTCCGCTGCTCGGGTCGGTCATCTTCTGGGTGATCCAGACGTTCCTGAGCAACCTGCTGCCCGCCCTCGTCTCGGCCGACATCCTGCCGTTCATGACGTCGATCCAGGCCGCGACCGTGCGCTTCATCCTCACCGGGATCGCCCTCATGCTGATCGTCATATTCAGACCCCAGGGCATCCTCGGCAACAAGAAGGAGCTGACCTTTGTCAAGTGACTCCGCGCTCCAACCGCCGATCGCCCGGGTGAAGACGACCGGGCTCCACGTCGGCGACGCCGGCCCCGGCGTCGCGAAGACCGACCCGATCATCGTCGCCGACGGGGTGCGTCGCACCTTCGGCGGTCTGACCGCCGTCGACGTCGACCACCTCGAGATCCCGCGCGGCGCCATCACCGCGCTCATCGGACCCAACGGCGCCGGAAAGACGACGCTCTTCAACCTGCTCACCGGGTTCGACAAGCCCGATCACGGCACGTGGACGTTCGCGGGCAAGTCGCTGTCCGGGATGTCGGCGTTCAAGGTGGCGCGGCTCGGCCAGGTGCGCACCTTCCAGCTCACCAAGGCCCTCGGGCTGCTCACGGTGCTCGACAACATGAAGCTCGGCGCGAAGGCGCAACGCGGCGAGAACTTCTTCGCCTCGCTCATCCCGGCGCTGTGGCGCAAGCAGGACAGCGAGATCGAGGAGCGAGCGCACGAACTGCTCGTCAAGTTCAAGCTCGACGCCAAGAAGGACGACTACGCCGCGAGCCTCTCCGGCGGTCAGCGCAAGCTGCTCGAGATGGCGCGCGCACTCATGAGCCGCCCCACTCTCGTCATGCTCGACGAGCCGATGGCGGGCGTCAACCCGGCGCTCACCCAGTCGCTGCTCGAGCACATCCTCGACCTCAAGGAGGAGGGGATGACGGTGCTCTTCGTCGAACACGACATGCACGTCGTGCGCCACATCGCCGACTGGGTGATCGTGATGGCCGAGGGCAAGATCGTGGCCGAAGGCGATCCCGAGAACGTCATGAAGAATCCCGCCGTCATCGACGCCTACCTCGGAGCGCACCAAGAACTCGACCTCGGGGTCGTGACCGGCCGCTACACGCCCGACGAGGCCGACGCGACGACCGACAAGGCGGCGTCGAGTGCCGCGGATGCCGCCGCGCTCGCCGCCGAAGGCGCTCACGAGGAGGACGCGAAATGACCGCGACCACGACCACCGCGACCGTCGTCGAGGTCTCCGATGTCGTCGCCGGATATCTGCCGGGCGTCAACATCCTCAACGGCTGCTCGCTCGTCGCCAAACAGGGCGAGCTCATCGGCATCATCGGCCCCAACGGCGCGGGCAAGTCGACGCTCCTGCGCGCGATCTTCGGCCAGGTCAACATCCGCAGCGGCACCGTGACCCTCGACGGCGACGACATCACGGGGCTCAAGGCCAACAAGCTCGTCGCGCGCGGGGTCGGCTTCGTGCCGCAGACCAACAATGTCTTTCCGAGCCTCACGATCGAAGAGAACCTGCAGATGGGGCTCTTCCAACGCCCGAAGGTCTACGCCGAGCGGCTCGAGTTCGTCACCGGGATCTTCGCCGAGCTCGGCAAGCGCCTCAAGCAGCGGGCCGGGTCGCTCTCCGGTGGTGAGCGGCAGATGGTCGCGATGTCGCGCGCGCTCATGATGGACCCGAAGGTCATCCTGCTCGACGAGCCGTCGGCGGGCCTGTCGCCGGTCCGTCAAGACGAGGCGTTCATCCGGGTCTCGGAGATCAACAAGGCGGGCGTGACGACCATCATGGTCGAGCAGAACGCTCGCCGCTGCCTGCAGATCTGCGATCGCGGTTACGTGCTCGATCAGGGGCGCGATGCCTACACCGGCACCGGGCGCGAACTGCTCGGCGACCCGAAGGTCACCGAGCTCTATCTCGGCACGCTCGGCGCCTGAGCCTTCTGTCGCGCCGCCGCTTTTGCGGCGCGACCGCTCGTACTCCGTCATCGGTTGGGTGGTTCGCGGAGCGCGAGCGACCGCGCTCGGTCGCGCGGAGCGCCCTCGCGCCGCAGGAGCGGCGGCGCGACAAACAGGCATAGGGAAAGCCCCCCGGCCCGAAGGCCGAGGGGCTTCCCGTTACTGCTGCTCTACTCAGAACGCGGAGTAGGTGTTGTCCTCACCGAAGACGTAGATGCCGATGGACGCCTCGGTCGGGTCGCCCACCTCGTCGAAGGTGATCGGGCCCGAGACGCCGTCGTAGTCGGCGACGCCACCGCTCAGGATGATGTCGGCGCAGTCGGCGAACGTCGAGCACTTCTCGCCGTCGCCGGTTCCGCCCGAGACCTCCTGGAGGTACTCGGCGACCGTCGCACCATCCGTCGCGCCGCCCGCGGCCAGCGAGGCCAGGGCGAGCAGGATGACCGCGTCGAACGACTCGGCGGCGTAGGAGTACTCGGTCAGAGCGTCTCCACCGTCCTCGGCGACCCACGCGTCGAGCGCGTCGGTGAAGTCACCGATCGAGTCGATCGACAGGCCGGGGAGGGTGCCCTTGGCGCCCGTGAGGGAGCCGGCCGGGAACTGGTCGCCGAAGTTCGACAGGTTGCCGTCGACGAAGTAGAGCTGCTCCGGGTCGACCTGACCGAACAGGCTCGGGAGCATCGTCTTGACCTCTTCGAACGTGATGAGCGCGATGGCGTCGGGGTCAGCCGCCAGCACCTCGCTGATCTGCGTGTCGAACGACGTGTCGCCGGTGTTGTACGTCGGGGCCGCGACGACCTCGCCGCCCGCGGCCTCGAAGGCCTCGGTGACGTACTTCGCGAGTCCGGTGCCGTACGAGTCGTTCAGCACGATCATGCCGAGCGTCTGGTGCCCGTCCTCGGCGATCAGGTTGCCGAGCACCTCGCCCTGCAGCACGTCGGACGGCGCGGTGCGGAAGTACAGCCCGTTGTCGTCGTACGTGGTGAAGGCGTCGGAGGTGTTGGCCGGCGAGAAGAGGATGGTGCCCTCGCCGACGACCTGGTCGATGAACTGCAGCGAGACACCCGACGACGCGGCGCCGATGATGGCGGTCGGGTCGAGCGCCAGGATGCGCGGCGCCTCGGTCTCGTACGCCTTGTTGTCGGTGTTGCCCGAGTCGCCGTATTCGATCTCGACGGTCAGACCCGTGGTCTCGGCGTAGGCGTTGACCTCGCTGACCGCGTAGCCGACACCGGCCTCCTCGGGCGGGCCGAGGAAGGCGAGGTTACCGGTCTGCGGAAGCAGGGTTCCGAGCGTCATCGTGTAGTCGGCGATGGCGGTCGGCTCCGCAGCGGGCTCCTCCGTGGCGGCGCAGCCGGCGAGCACGAGAGCGCCGGTCGCGAGGATCGCGACACCGCTCAGCTTGCTCGTGAGACCGCGTGACCGGAAGGCGGAAGCCTTGGTCGTGATGCTCATGTCACTCCTTATGAGTGTGTTGACAGGACAGTAGACCGGACAGGATCCGGCCATTTCCTGCCACCGTAGTCCCGGAAACCACTTACGACGATTCGGCGCTGTTACAGGCGTGTAACGCGACGAAATCGTTACCTTGGGGCGCCGGACGCGGCGGGAGACGTCAGCCGACGAGTGTCGACTGCCGGGCGAACTTGTTCTCGCCGTTGTAGGCGACGATCGCGTACGTTCCGCGCACCGGGTCGCCGGCGGCATCGAGGTTCGTGGAGCCGCTCACGCCGTCGTAGTCGATGTCGGGCTGCGTCGTGAGCACGTCGAGGCATTCGCCGTAGCTCGTGCACTTGATCCCGTCGACCGACGCGGCACCGAGCATCCGGGCGATCGATGCCCCGCCGTCGTCGGCCGCGAGGGTCGCCGCGAGCGCGGCGAGGATCGTCGCGTCGTAGGCCTCCGCGGCGTACCGCACCTCCGCGACGCCCGGGTCCTCCTGCTTGACCTTCGCCGTGAACGCGTCGTCGGGAGTCGCTCCCTCGAGGATGCCGTTCACGCCGTTGAGCAGGCCCCCGGGGAGCGCTTGCGAGTAGTCGGCGAGGTTCTGGCTCGTGAGCCAGAGCTTCGCGCCGCCGAGTCCCGCGGCCGAGAGCTGCGTGATGAGCGCCTTGGTCTGGTCGCCGTTGTCGGGAGTCGCGAGCACGAGCGCCTCCGGCTCCGCCTCGGCCGACTCGGCGACGGCCGCCGCGACGTCTTCCGCCGAGGCGTCCGCCGCGACCTCGACGGCCAGCAGCTCGATCTCCGCGGTCTCCAGGGCTGCCGCGAACGCCGCCGAGAACGACGTGCCGAGGTCGTCGCCCCGGTACACGAGCCCGACCTGCTCGAGGCCCGAATCGGCGAACCGGTCGGCGAGCACGAGCGCTTGGTGCGGATACGACGGGATGGTGCGGAAGAAGATGCCCTCGGTGTCGAGCGCCGTGAGCTGCGGGTAGGTCGCGGCGGGCGAGATGAGCGGCACGTCGGCCTCGGCGGCGGGGCCGAGGAGGCGTTGGGCGAGCACCGACGACGACGGGCCGATCACGACGTCGACCCCTTGCGCCACGAGGTCGGCGAACGACTCCTCGACCTTCTGCGTCGACGCGTCGCCCGAATCGCGGTTGAGGACGACGACGGGCGTGCCGTTGACGCCGCCCGCGGCGTTGATCTCGCGCACGGCCGCGTTCACGCCGGCGACTTGCGCCGGACCGATGAAGGCCACTCCGCCACTGGACGGGAAGAGGGTGCCGATCTTCAACTCGCCGTCCCCCGTCGGGGTCGGGGTGGGGGTCGGCGTCGGCGTCGGCGTCGGCGTGCCGCCGCACCCGGCCAAGGCGGTGACGAGGGCCGCCACGAGGGCGGCGCGCAGCAGCGGACGCGGCATGCTTCAGCTCCTTCCGGCGAACGGGTGTCACCCTATCGGGCGCTCACACCCGCTCGAGGGAGGCGCGACGGGGCGGTCGTGCCGAGACCACCATGTCGGTCGTGAGCACGATGAGCGCGATCCAGACGAGCGCGAACCCGATCCAGCGTTCGAGCGGCATCGCTTCGCCGAGCAGGAGCCACCCGATGAGGAACTGCAGCACCGGCGCGAGGAACTGCGTCATCCCGAGGGCGACGAGCGGGATGCGCCGCGCGCCGGCGGCGAAGAGCAGGAGCGGGACCGTCGTGGCGACCCCCGCACCGAGCAGGGCGATCGCGTGCCACGCGCCGTTCTGGCCGAACTCGAGGCCGCCGCCGACCGTACCGACGAGCACGAGCTGGACGACCGCGAGCGGGGCGAGCCACGCCGTCTCGATCGTCAGTCCCCCGAGGGCGTCGACCCTCGGTCCGACGATGCGCTTGAGGAGCCCGTAGAAGCCGAACGTGAACGCGAGCACGAGAGCGACCCACGGGAACGCCCCGTAGCCGACGACGATCACGACGATCGCCGCCGTCGCGACGCCGAGGGCCACCCACTGGAGCGGCCGCACGCGCTCGCGGAGCACGAGAACACCGAGCAGCACCGTCACGATCGGGTTGATGAAGTACCCGAGCGAGGCCTCGATGACGTGGCCGTCGAGGGCGGCGAACACGTAGACCTGCCAGTTGACGTAGATCGCGACCGCGGCGAGCGCCATGAGCAGCATCGTGCGGCGATCGCGCAGGATCGCGAGGAACCGTGCCCAGCCCCGGGTGACGGCGAGCAGCAGCACGCACACGGCGAGCGACATGAGGATGCGGAACGCGACGACCTCGAAGGCTCCCGCCGGGAGCAGGAGCAGGAAGTACAGCGGCAGGACGCCCCAGAGGACGTAGGCCGCGACCGCGTAGAGGAAGCCCGTGCTGCTCTGCGGAGGCGGAGCGGGTGGCACGGGTCTCAACCTACCCCGAACGCGCGAAAAGCCCCGCCCGCTCCCGAGGGGGAGGTGGCGGGGCTTTCGAGCGGAGTGGAGTCGCTCAGCCGATGACGGCGAGCACGTCGCGCGCCGAGAGCACGAGCAGGTCTTCGCCGCCGTACTTGACCTCGGTGCCGCCGTACTTGGAGTAGATGACCTTGTCGCCGACCGCGACGTCGAGCGGCACGCGGTTGCCGTTGTCGTCGATGCGACCGGGTCCGACCGCGACGACCTCGCCCTCCTGGGGCTTCTCCTTCGCGGTGTCGGGGATCACGAGACCCGACGCGGTGACCTGCTCCGCCTCGACCTGCTTGATGACGATGCGATCCTCGAGCGGCTTGATGGAGACCGACACTGATGACCTCTTTCTGGAAGACCCTGTTGCGTAAAGTTCGGGTTGGCACAGTCCGACTGAGAGTGCCAGTGACCACCATAGCGCCTGATTAGCAGTCGTTCAACGCGAGTGCCAACTTCCGGCGAGGGACAATGGGGCGATGGACGTCGATGACCTGCGCCGACTGCTCTCCCCGGAGGGCCTGCGGCTGCTCGACGAGGTCGGCCGTCTCGAGTCGGGCACCGATGTCGTGCGCACCGTCTCGCGGCTGCGCGCGGCCGGTCACGACGGCGGCCTCGTCGCCGCGGTGCTCGAGCAGGCCCGGCTGCGGTCGCGAGCCGTCGCGAAGTTCGGCGACTTCGCCGACCGGATGCTGTTCACCCCCGCTGGGCTCGAGCAGGCCACGCGGTTGCGCGTCGCCGCTCGGCACGCGGGCCGCTTCGCCGAGGCGGGGATCGACGTCGTCGCCGATCTCGGCTGCGGGATCGGCGCCGACGCGATGGCCCTCGCCGCGCTCGACCTCGGCGTCGTCGCCGTCGAGCGCGACGAACTCACCGCCGCCGTCGCCGCCTTCAACCTCGCCCCGTTCCCCTCGGCCCGGGTCGAGCTCGGGGACGCCGAGGCCACCGACCTCGCCGGAGTCGGGGGCATCTGGCTCGACCCGGCGCGCCGCGACGGAGCTACGCGCCTGACGGATCCGGGCGACTGGTCGCCGTCACTCGACTGGGCGTTCGAACTCGCCACCCGCATCCCGACCGGCATCAAGCTCGGCCCGGGGCTCGACCGCGCCCTTCTCCCGGAGACCGCCGAGGCGCAGTGGGTGTCGGTCGACCGCGACGTCGTCGAGCTCGTGCTGTGGTCGGGCCCCCTCGCGCGCCCGGGCATTCGGCGCAGCGCACTCGTGCTCAGCTCAGCGGGCGCCGCGGAGCTGACGGCTCCCGCCGATTCGCCCGACACCGGCGTCGGCGCCCTCGACGAGTACCTCGTCGAACCCGACGGCGCCGTCATCCGCGCGCGCCTGATCGGCGATCTCGCCCGCTCCCTCGACGGCCGGATGCTCGACCCGACCATCGCGTGGATCACGACG